>JAABUZ0100001291.1_pt1 | contig 48910 bp, 50 predicted proteins | sample 5562091 | NCBI WGS metagenome assembly JAABUZ01 (sample SAMN12813069, study PRJNA571459) | rock metagenome | isolation source: Antarctica rocks | place: Antarctica: Victoria Land, Linnaeus Terrace sud | collected 2015-12-21 | reverse complement strand
TTTTCTTGTACGTATTTGGTTCCCCGCTCCGGGCATGCGAGACGAGGTAAGGGTAAAAGTTCAGGGCGAAGGCGCCGAAGCTGAGGATTTTCGGGACGGATGTTCCATTGAATAACGTGGCAAGGTCCAGGTTCACATTGATGAACGTAGGTAGAAAGTCAGTGGCGTGCAAGTCGGACATGACGGAGTACTGTAAATTATATCCCTTGCTATTGTACACGTCGGAGAGGTAGCGGACGTTGCAGGGGAAGGAGTCATCGCCCAAAACGGCCTTGAGGCGATCATGCTCCGTTATGTAATTATCGGCTTTGCCGGACGTGACGGGTGATCGATGAGCTTCAATGGCCGCTTTGACGCTCTGATGATGGTGGGAACGAAGCATTGTTGAAGCTGTTAAATCTCCGAGATTGGCCAGGTGGCGAGATCGGTTCCCGTCTGCAACTGGCTGAGTTCAAAAGTTCCTTGAGCGTCATTCTGATTGAGCTTAATACTGGTAACGTTTCATGCATCAGCGCTGGCAACCCATATGCATGCCACACCGTGTCTGGCGCATCCAGCTATGGCAGTGAAGTTCGAGTAGGTTTGCTCTAACATGCCTTGACCATCGAGATTCAGCGCGTTCGCCTGGAGAAAAGCCATTCGTCAGTCCCACCATATGACACAAGTTGATGGAAAATCTACCCAGCATCGGCTGACCCACCCCAAGCACTGGTCTCAACAGCAAGCCATAATAAGCATATCAGATCCGATGTATAAGTCCAGGCCTACCTAATTTGAGACTCATCACTACCAAATAGGCCGATGTAATCTTGGATCCACTGCAGAGCAGCGTACTGTGCGTATCTGGCAGACCCTGCTGTTCCGTGGTGGTACCGGCTAGGAAATTTAATGCATCAACCTTTCAACCATCAGCTACCGTCTTGGACCATGTTCGCAACCACAGACCCAGACCCTGTAGCTTCTCGCTGTGGAGATCACATTACCACCGGACTCTTGGACCAGCCTAGTCCCAATATAGAAAGGTAGGAGAAGTTGGAGAGAATCTTTGCCGCCGTGGATGCATGCACTTCCGTGGACCTTGAGATCACCCATGATTCCAGTGATGGGTTTTTGACCGCTTGTACCGGGACGTCGACATCTAGAAAGAGGCAGTCTTGAAAGGAATCAGTCTAAAATAAACATCTGGATAGCAGTATGTCCACCTTCAGAGGCTGGCGTTGACGAAGTGCTTGTGATACCGCCTGTGGGGCCAGAGGTGGGCGCCTGGATGCAAACAGGGCCATACGATTCATCTTGCGCACTATTTAGCTAATCTGGCTGTGCAGGTTTCGCCCATGTGAGATTGCTGTGGGCGGAGCTGCATAGCGGATGTTAAGAATACATATAGCTCTAGAGAATCAGCTCTGACAGGCTCTCTGACTGAAGGAAAAGGCTGGACTCACATTACCGTTGACATTGTAGCCCTCGATTTGATGGATTCTATAGAGCAGAGTCAGAGCTGGCAGAGCACCAGCCCCCTTGTCGAGCTTAGGCCCCAACGGGAATGGAGCAGCCCAGCCTGGGAAGAGTAACTGTAGTGCAAGCATTGTAACAACAGTGAGGGACATTACCAGAAAATACTGTAAATGCTTACGGTGCGATTGTGTTCCCTTTTCGATCGAGATTCGGGACCAATTGTAGCAGAGGATGGAGTCAAAGGTGCTGTAGGATATCATCATAGACCTGGCATGGCGTTCTTGCAATACCCCCTACAAGAGCCGAGACACCACAGCTTAAGCAAGCTGCTAGCGAACTATCGTTGCATCTCCGTGTCGTAGTTTAAGATGCTGACAACGCCATCGACTTCGTCCTCCTGCCCAGGTAGATGAAACGTGGACGACCTGAGGGTGTTAGGTTGATGTAGAGAACTCTATTCAATAACTCCCTGATACCTAATCCGCGCTTTGAAACAGCCCGAGCTGAGAAGTGTACGGATAGTCTAGGACCTGTGATCCGCTTCCAGACTATCTGTATTTGCTTGCCTTGTTCCGCGAACATGAGATCTGGATTTCCTCATGCATACTGCAACCACAACAGCCACAAAGTGCGAAATACAGTTTTGAACAGGTCTACACCAAATCCAGTGCAGGATATGAGGTGTGCCTCTGAGGGGCTGTGACTATGAGATCGGCACCTTGGATGTCCATTGCGCACAAGAACGAGTAAACGAACGAGAAATAGCCCATGTTTAGACAAAAGTAGGTGGGGATTGAGAATGCGGAATTCTGAGGGCCCTTCTTCTCCTCCGCTTGTTTAGGTTTAGCATCCAAAGCATGTGTGCAGCCCATCTGTATGCCGCTGTTATCAAGTAGGAGATTCTCGGAATGAGCCAGGCTAAAGCACTTTCGTTCTTTTGCTAGCTGGCATCCAGCCTCAAGACGTGCCACTCGAGGTACCCTACTGACGGTCCTCATGCCGTTGAAAAATGCATGAACACGCAAGTAAGTAATAAGGGCTCTGAGTATTGGACTACATACTCAGACAAGATCGATTTCGAGACTTTACAACGGAAACCAACGCACGTTGAATTTTATGCCTGTCATTAGCCACGTTATTTTTGCTAATTACAGTTGAGTGTCTCCACTACTCCGAGCAGAAAGCTGAGTTCAGCTCATCTATTGTTCAGCCTTTCCGTGGTAGGTAGCCGAAGCTACGCACTTTTTTGAGGCCAGCGAAGCAGAGCGAACCGTGGGAATTTGCTGTGATAGGTAGACTGTATAATGAGCTGATAGAAGACATTTTCTGAGGATATTTCCATGCCATAAGTCAAAAAAACAATAAAATAGAAGCAGGACTGAGAAAAATTCTTATCTGGAGTTGAAGATTGAGCCCTGCGACGCCTTATCATAAGGCGTAGCGCCGGATATCGGCTCTAGAGACGCCGGCTCACCCGGTCGCACAGGCCAATGTCTGATGAGGTTCTGTTGAACACCCAGAATATCTTCAACAAATTGTGAAATGTATGATACGACCTGTCTGGTGTTGGCTTCATCCAGTGCTGTCATTCTTTTAGATCTCATTTAGTGTCTGCCTTCCGGATATCAGTCACAAGCTCTTGTATCGTGCTAAACTCGATCTAAACGTGAGTCCTCCGACCCTTTGCCTGAGTCTTTTGCTCTGCACCCTATGCCAGCCGGATTCGAGATGAAATTGGAGGCACTCGAAGCCTTTTGGATCCTTGCTGGCAGCACACTCCCTATTCGTGAAAGAACTCATGTAATGCTGACAACTGTATGGAGTATACAGTATTTACTATAGAAGGCCCTCGCACAACTTTCCGCTCTGATAAATAGCACATACCTTCATGGAGCTCGCATCGTCGTCTCAGATAAGGCACCGAATGTTCCGGGTTCTTTCATCGCGAAGCCGCAGCTCTTAAGACCGTATACGAGCCTGCCGTTCGTGGCAAAAGCTTTTGTCACCCAACAATTCTTAGTACCCTTTCTCCGATATGGAGAATGGCAGGAACGACCACTGCCTTGCCTTCCACCGGCCTTTCCACGCTAGAGACGATGGACCTGCTTATCCACAAACCATCTACAGCCCTTACCTCAACCACCCAACAACGTCAATCCCTGTAGACGCGGAGAACAACCAAAGCAGCGAAGAGACTGAAGAGCTAGAATTTGAAGATGACGGACAAGAGACACACAATGCCGAAGATTGGATAAGAGACACCACTGCTGAAAGCTCCTACGGGACCACCAGCCCATATCTCGATGACGCTGAAGATACGACCCAGGCAACATACCTCCTCCGGACCCAATCAAGCTCCCCGAGACGCCCCTACCTTGGCCGTTCGCACGCACCAAACCCACCTTGCCTTCTTAGCCGATATCGGGTCGCTCTTGGAGCACCCAGTCCTTCAACAGATCCTGACGCGGTTCCTGGCGGAAGTACACGTCGCCGGAGACGACCAGAAGACATTCCAAGCGACGGGGTAAATTTCGTTACTGCTAGTCAGCGACCTCATATCGTGCGACCCTTATTGGGAGGTGCCCTGAGACCGAGTCACCATCCGCAGTGGAGTCGACGGCCTGCATTGAACGGATCCATCGCGCCAGGCAGTTCAACTCAACCTGCTTCCCGGACGGTACAGGGATTACCTATTCTTGAACCCCATGTCGCTGTAGGTAATTACAATCTTCGGCCACGTGGATCCCCTTCGACAGCTACTAGTTCTGGGAGTGGACATCGGAGGGAGTCTTCCTCGCGGATAGTCGACAGTAACGGACTGGTCGAGGACACAGAGGTTGGGTCGCAGAGCAGAAAGAGACGACGAGCTGGGCCAGAACGTTGTCCGACCTCTGCCTCTACTTCAGTGCCTGGCTCCAGAAGCCGTCCCACCTCGCTCCAAGGTAAATTAGCACCTTCTCCGCTTGAAGGCGCTCGTCACTGACCTGAACCTTTGGTACGTCAGGAGGCCAGCAAGTACGTTTAGATCTAGGACGTCAGCTAAGTGCTGGCTCCATGGACGTTGATGATGGACAGCGGTGGCACTCCGAAGCAACCCAGCCATCACACGCTAGTCACGTGACCATGCAAACAAACGAAAGCCGCGCTTCGTCTTCACTTTCCTCCTCTTTGACTAGCAACCCCTCAAGGATCGTGTATCTGGCTGAGCTGATCCCTCGCCGCTTCAGAGGCCCTATCTTGCAGCTACTACGAATACACGCGCCTTACATACCAACAGTCATCGTGAGATCTATCAGAATGGGCCAACCACTGTCGAAGCCCATTTTGCCCCCAGTGTGGAATGCACCCCTCGGACCTGATTGTTACGGATGGCCTGCATCGAGCGTACCTCTGGAGACCTTCGAGGTTGTTGCAGCTGACCTTTCACGGGATGATCTGCTCAACTTGCGTATGGTGAACCAGGAGTTCGAGAAGAAGGTATCTAGTCGTGTCTTTAGGGCTGTCGTTATACCTTTCAACCCCGATATCTACGCTATGTCCAGCGACAACATCGCGAAAATCGCTCTGCCGGCCAGCAAAGGAAAAGGCAGAAAGAATGACAAGGGTAAGGGCAAGGAGATGGCTACCAACGAAGGTATATGGCCTCACTTCTCCCGGCTTTTGGCAAACTGTACTGAATTTGTTGCATCACAGAACATGCTGTCGGTGGGAACAAGCGCATCTTTGACGGCATGTTAATCTTCAAGGCATGGGGACCGCACATCAAGCAATTTGCCATGTCCTTTGAGGTCGATGAAGGTAAGGTTGCGTTACTTCTCAAACTCAAGCCGTTGCAACTATAGTCTCATTGTTTCACGACTACTTCGTGCTTCGCGCATAGCTGACACCATATCAGCCGCACTGCAGAGCCCTCCTAAGAAAGGGCTTTACCTGACCCATACCACCTTTTGGGGCACGTATGAGTGGGCCAATCCGGACTACAGCCGCTACGCTTCTTGCGAAGCACTGGAGAAGATAGCCGATGAAACGCGCGTTATGACAGAGGCTTTGTCTACCATGGTATCCGCTACTGAGCTGGGATTATCGTTGGATGGTGGCCTAGGTTGGATGCAAGGTCCAGATATCTCGGATCGCGCCCAACTATTCAAGAATCCGACCAAGATCTTCAATACCCAATATCCTCTTTTGAGCGACGCCGAGGCGTTTGCCCACGATGCTTGGCAGTCTTTGAAGCGGTTTGCCTTTGATTGTCAACGTTCGACGTTCACCAGCGTTCTTCTCTCCGACCCGAATGCAGCCAAACCGAAACTTGGCTGGGGGGCGTCGACGCCTCGCTATGTCTATCCGCCACTGATCTTCCAGGGTGTTGACGCAGAGGAACCCATCCTGGTCGCCTTCCAGCAGCCCGCTCAAGATGATCAGGAAGCTCGACCGAGCAACCCATTCTCCGAGGCTCCCTTGATCCCAAATGCTCTGACTGAAGGGCAACTACAGTGGCTACTCGAAAATGAATGGGCGCAGCGGGCATTCCTATCAAGCTTTTGCGTGTCCCTGATCGACAACACAGCGGCTTTCCAACATGTCCGGACTATCAACATCGCCAAACTATCAAGCAGATACCTCTCAGAGCTCAAGCGTGAGGACCTCTGGTCGGCCTTTCCTCAGCTCAAGAAGCTAGTCCTCGGTGTCTCGCCTGACTGGCGTGACATTGTCAAAGAGTCTACGGGTGTGGCCACGGACCCGGCCATTGCGCCCTCGATGGCAGCCTCGCAGTTTCATTCGCTGCTTGATACTTGCATCAAGCATTGTCGTAACATTACTAGTCTGGACCTTGGCTGGGTAGGAGGGGGTGAACGCGCTTCAGGCATCTTCGCTCGTAACAAAAACATCCTGCCTGCACCAGTCCTTGACTTCAGAACCGAGGCCATCACGATTGACCTGCGTTGCGACATCGTCAAGTTGCCTCACGTCCAAGACCTCACCTTAAGGAACTGTTGGATCCACCCTCCTGCGCTTAAGAAATTTGTAAAGGCGATGCAGAACCTGAGCCTGAGGACCTTGACGCTGGACTCGGTCTCCTTGTGTGCAGTTCCCGGTCGATTCACAACTGTGCCAGCAGTTCAGCCCGTGCTGGGCGCGCTTCCCCACCCTTGGCTGGCACACTACGCTGCAGGCCCGGGCAACATCAGTGTAATCCTACCAGCCCAACCAGGCTATTTCGTTCCGGCTCCCTTACCGATCGGCCCACAGCCAGAAGCTCCACCAGGTGGACACGTCAGTAGGGTTGAGAGCGAAGCACCGCCTGAGCCGCCAGCGTCCTCATACCTGAAAATCGCCCCTCGAGATGGCTCTTGGCCCGAAGTCATAAACACCATCACCCCCGGCCGCACCCTCGACCACCACCGCTACCTCCACGGCTTCCTCAAGGATGAGCTGCACGACGCGCCCAAGTCCCGCGACGTCGGCCGCCTCCGCCGCATCGAGTTCGTCTCTTGCGGCTACGTCCGCCTCACCAACCTCAAGAACCTCGACCAGGACCCCATCTGCCTCCCAATGAGCAACCCGCCGCAGTGTCTCCGCCTGCGCGCCCATTACCTGAAAGCAGTCATGATGGCCAACGAGTCCGACATGCTGCTGGGAACGATTGCCCCTGCGATGGCGAAGCGCGAGAGCGATGTCTTGCAGCTCGCGTGGGGGATGCGCATGGGTTGGGAGGAGGACGATTGGAGCCAGTATGAGAATCGCGAGGATGGGCAGCCGGTTGGGGGGAGTGGGCGCTTTTCGGGGGTGGTGGAGAAGGAGGGGGATGGGTCTTTCTGAATTCGAGGCGTGCTTGGTGATGGGTCACATTGAAGGCAGGGGTGGAGGGTAGCATGAGGGAAGCCATAGCTTAGCAGAATGGAAAGAATTACTCGGATGCATTCTGTTGATATGATGTTGCAGTGAGATGGATGCTGTACGTTCGAAGCCCAAGTAGACGATTCAAGCATGGCATCAGCTGAATTATGGCTTGATGAGGACTATGAAGCCCCTTACTACATGTAGGCTTGTCCTACAGCCGCCTGACTGACTCCATATCCTTCAGAGCAGCGACTGTCCCCATTTTTGAGATTCTACACAAGTGAATCGGGGGTGCTATGGTCTACCACTTGTACAATTCAGCTAGACACGTAAAACATGGGCAGGCACGTCAATGGAAGTGTTCTGCTGAAGCAATGACCGAGAAAGCTGTTTGTGTCTCAATCCGTGGCAGGTCATAGATTCGAAGTATGCATGGAGTTACAAAAGGGGTCCATCCGATTAGGGGGGGGAAGAAGCAAAGACCAGTGCATGCAGCTACGGAACGGCACGAGATAGTCGACACAACGAGAATTGATTCAAAGCTTGCAGTTTTGTATTTGAATGCTGATAGCTGTTCGCAAGCTATGCTCCTACCGCCCCACCCCTACGATCCATCCCCTATTCCCCGTGTCCAGCGCATCCCTCACTCGCCCTACGACTCCCCCGACGTAATCGCCCTCCTCGCAGCCGCGCCCCTCTGGCGGGTATTCATCCTCGCCTTCTGGCGCGCCATCGTCTCCGGGCTCTTCTGCACGACTTCCTCGCCTTCGGTGAGGATCAGCTCGATGTGGCAGGGGTTGGACATGTAGGGGTTGATCTAGTCCCCCCAAATCAGCTATCTCCCACTCATAGGGATACTCACGCAAGAAAGGGAGAGGGAAAGGGGTAAGACATACACGACCATGCGCACGGTACGTGCGACGACGCTGCTTGGGCGCTTGGTTGACTTGGATGTGCTTGACGATCAGGTTGCCGGTGTCCAGGCCCTTGGTGTCGGCGTTTGCTTCGGCGTTCTTGAGGAGCGAGAGCAGGAATGTGGCGGACTTTTGGGGCCAGCGGGCGCGGGAGACGCCGAATTGTTTGCCTGTGTGAGGGGGTTTGTCAGCTACATGAGCCTTTCCCCAAATCCAGCAGATGTAGAAACGGCGGTCTGTTCCCCAGCGGTTGACAGCCTTGCGAAAATCCCACACAAAACCGCTGACACTTGTCCTTCCATCTCCTTCTCACCCAGACAAGCTGCTCAACACAAGATCCCGGGATTGTAGATATGCATACCCTGGCTCGCTCTTCCTGTGCCCCCAGCGTACCGCCTCATGGGCACGGCCTCCTTCTTCTCAATCACATTGTCGAGGTAGGTCAGCGCGCGCTGTAGCTTCCAGCCGTTGATCGCCTGCGCCGTCTCGCGGGTGTTCTTGAAGGAGACGCGCAGGTAGGCACCGCGCGCGCGGGCGGATTTCGTCGACTCAATGTGGGTGGCTGCGTAGCGGACCTACAAAGAGGGCGTGTGTAAGCTGTGGTGGATTCTGGGGGAAGAGGTGGGAGGGAGGCTTGATGGGAGGGAGTTGATTGATGCCTGCGATCTTTAGGAGGCTGTAGGCTTACCATCGTGGTCGTTGTGTTCGAGTATATTGCTGATAATCTTGGAGTGAGGTTGATGATGCCTTTTCGGTGTTTCCTTAAGCGAGTGTGGGCGGCTCCGTGCTAGCTGCATTGGCGCTAGCGGGTCAATCTCTTGGCGATATTTTTGCTCGGAAGTCTCCCACAACATTTACTCAGACAATTCATGCGCCACATTTGACGACGCACAAAGCAATCAATAGGAGGGACTATCGTAAGCTTCTTCTGATACCTCAAGGATGACGGGCTGCAGAACTAATACTAACGGGTGTCAGGGGAGAGATTCAACCGATTTCTGTAGCTTCAGGAGCTCTTCAGATCTACAGCAAGCTCACTGAGCAAGTTCCATCACTCAGTTCAAACCATCTACGTATGCGGTAAACGCACAAACACGCATTACCAAAATAGTCTCATCGAACTCTGAATGGCATACACACCGAGAGGCCGCGGCGGGGGTGATCGAGGCGGCTTTCGCGGAGGGGGGCGCGGTGGTGGGGATCGCGGTGGCATGAGAGGTGGACGAGGTGGAGGCAGAGGTTCGTGAAAGGGTTGCTGTTCCTCCAGGCAAGGACTGTCCGGCTGAAGCAACTGAACTACGCATATGGGATCGATCTCATGGCTGATGTGGACAGGTGGATTTGGCGATCGCGGAGGCAGAGGCGCCCCTCGAGGGGCGCGTGGTGCACCTAGAGGAGGCGGTCGAGGGCGCGGCGCACCACGAGGGGGCCGTGGTGGTTTTGGGGGCGCAAAAGGAGGCGCGAAGACCATCATCGTATGGCCATACCTACTCCGTCCCTGCGTACCGTCGCCCACTAACCAGCGCCTCAGGAACCCCATCGCCACCCCGGAGTCTTCGTCGGCCGCGGCAAAGAAGACTATCTCCTCACCAAGAACCTCACCCCCGGCGAATCCGTCTACGGCGAAAAGCGCATCTCCGTCGAATCCTCCGCCCAACCAACCGCTGTCTCCAACGGCGACACACCCGCCACAAAGACCGAATACCGTGTCTGGAACCCTTTCCGCTCGAAGCTTGCCGCCGGTATCCTAGGCGGCCTAGACGACATCTTCATCAAACCCGGCGTGAAAGTCCTCTACCTAGGCGCCGCATCCGGCACCTCCGTCTCCCACGTCGCCGACATCGTCGGACCCGAAGGCACAGTCTTCGCTGTCGAGTTCTCGCACCGCTCAGGGCGCGATCTCATCAACATGGCTACGCACCGCACAAACGTCATCCCCATCATCGAAGACGCCCGCCACCCTCTCCGCTATCGCATGCTCGTCTCCATGGTCGATGTCATCTTCGCAGACGTCGCGCAGCCAGATCAGGCGCGTATTGTGGGGCTGAACGCACATTTGTATCTGAAGGTTGGTGGGGGGATTGTGGTTTCGGTGAAGGCGAATTGTATTGATAGCACGGCGGCTCCGGAGGCGGTGTTTGCGAGGGAGGTGCAGAAGATGAAGGAGGAGAGGATTAAGCCGATTGAGCAGTTGACGCTTGAGCCTTTTGAGAGAGGTGAATACCCCACGTCGTCTCTTGGTGGGCTATGAGGTGCTGACAATTTGGTCTTTGTAGATCATTGTATCGTCGTCGGACGGTATGTACGTTCCACGACGTAGGCATATCTATGTCCTCCGGAGGATTCGCAAAACCGGCAAGACGTTGACCGCTGTTCATTAAGGTCAGTGGCCGGGGATTCAAGTGCATGATATCATGTTGTGTTTGTGCTTCGTGTATATGAAGGCTTGCTCCAAGAAGAAATCAATGGCTTTTCCATGGCAAGACTCGCTCCAAAACCTGACAATATTCCCACGAAACATGCTAAACGACAGCATCCCCAAGCCCACAAAGCATATATGCCATTCCAACCCCCTTCGCCCTCCCCATCAAAGCCCTCTGCCCCACCACCTCACCCTCCCCCTCAAAACCCTCCCTCCATAGCAATCCCCACCCCCAGCCAATCCCACTCGCGCACCACAACACTTCAACGCCTTCCCTCTTTCGCATTGGGTCCTCACTGGTCTTTCCGCCCATCGCCATTACGTGCTTACGTTCTATCATAGATTGCCACTTCGAGATGCACACTTTTTGGGCTGGGGCATGGCATCTTGAGCGGGGTCTAGGCTTGTTCATGACTTACGGATGTTTATGGGAATTTATGTGCCGTGCTGGTGTAGATTAGGAACTAGAGGGGGAGGGGGGGAGGGGGGGTTATGTGCGCTGTAGTGGATGGGATAGGGGTGTGTGGAGATATGGGGGGGTGCGGATGGATGTATTTTGGGGCGTCTTCGAGTCTTGTGGAAAGATGGGCTGAATAGGGATCGTGGTCGAGGGATGTGACGGTGTATGTTGTGGAGATGGTTTTGTAGGCGAGTCATTATTTGAGAGGGTTTGGGTTGATGTATTGGAGCTAGGGATTTGTCTTTGATGGTTCTCCATTCGGCTGGAGCAGCTATGGCGAGAGAAGTCCTTCTCCTATGAAGAGTCTGCTAAGGGGTGTTGCTCTGGCTTGGAGTAGCATAAGCGAGAAGAAGCGGGTTGTAACAGTGGCGATCCCATGATTGGGTGATAAAGAGCTCCAATAAGGCATCCGAGATGAAGATGTATGTCATGATCAAATAGGTAGGTATTCGGCGACAAGTCCTGAACTGATGAGCTTTGAGACCGGGGGTGTGGCACACTTCGACGGTTTGTCTCATTGCCATTGGGCAAACCTGCCATTGTTCTTATTCCAATAGGTCAAGCGGAATGCAGTGAAGAGATCAGTAGACCACCTCTTCTCAACGTCGAGGTGCGTAAATAAGCAACACTGCGAGCGGATTCGAGCTTTTTAGCAGCTAGAAATTTCTTATCCTTTTGGATTGGAGCATGTATGATCGCTTCAGGTTTCATGTCATTGAGTCCGATCTTCAGCGCCGATGAGACTTGGAGTCTTGGGATGTTCATAGGACCTCGGGAGAGGTATTTGGATGGGCTGGGTAGTACTCTTTAACGTTTTGCCGCTTTGACTTTAGCCAGCTACTCGTCATTCAGGCCAGCGTGTTTCCCTTGTTCAGTCTTTCAGAAAGTATCGAATGAAACGAAGGGAATGATAGATATTAGGGTGGGCTTGACTTCTCTTGCTTGCCCATTCATAGCGCGTAAGCCTGAGCTGTCCAGGGCTTCTGACTGGTGCATGTTCCAGCGAGGATAATCGGTCTCATTTCTCCTCTGCTAATCTCCCATGGATGATACGAGTAGTTCTGATGCCGTGGTTGGGCCATTTCCATAACTCTTCGACCTTCGAGCAAATGCAAGCCAAACAACAGTCCCGCTGAAGTATCGTCAAAAATTCAGCTCTATGATTAGTCTGATATGCAAGCCATTGCCCGAGAGGGTTTCGGTCAACTGACTGTAGCCACAGCTCGTTTTCACGTTGATCAGTTGATCCGGCCAGATAAAGCCCTTGTTTGATGATATTGGTGGGTGGGCCAACAGTATTGCGCTGAACATGAGTGTGATTATTGACAGGTAGCTCCTGATAATATTGGTGCTCGCAGGCTTTTGTTACGAAGAGCTCTCTCAACGCCCTTGAGGTAGATCCGGGACTCGGAACCGGATAGATCTTGTTCTGAACGAGGACAGTCTGTTGCAAGGAAAAGTCTCGCTCGGATCTATTGCCACGCGTAGTCACAGACAAGCCCTGGAAGTTGTCTATAGGCTTATAAAGACTCTCCTGGGGTGTTGTGGCAGCGACAGACGACGTCTGTAGTCTTTGTGCCTCCAGCTGATCGGAATAACTATATATTTTCGTGTAGTTCTCCCTGTTCGCAAGGATTGCTCCAGGAATGATGTGGAGAAAACAGGCATCTAGGGTCATATCTTGACGAAGAGCCGTGTTCTGCACGAAGACGAGTCCATAGTGTTCGAAGGCAAGCAACATATCGTTGGGTAATTTGACCTCGCGGAAGTCTCCGGTCCAGCTTTCTCGGTCTCCGATCGTGATGTCGACGCTAGCTTTCCCTAAATTTTCGACGGATATGGAGAGACGCTCGAAGTCAGGTGCTCCGCCAGACTTGTTCATTTTGACTATCTCCAACAACGGTCTTTCAAAATGAAGACAGCTCTTCCAGGCATCGCGGCTTTCCACAAATGACAATGACAAAAGGCGGACATGATGATCCCAATCCGTAAAGGATAGCCAGCACGCTGCTTCGACTAGCCGAAGTAGACGACTGACGTAATTCACAGCTGTGTCATCAAGTCTAGTTCCCTGGACAACTTCACCGGCCTGGATTTGTCCGGAAGCTCTCTCAACCACGATGTGGCCTAGACCAGATTGTATCCACATCTGGCCAGCAGCCAAATACGGTTCAGAGCCGCAAACCCGTATGTACTGTTCTGGTTCTATCGATTCTGCCTCAACGGGGTCGAAGCCTAGAAGAGTAAGAATTTTCTGGGCTTTCTTACGGATTGATGGCAGACAGTATTCAGTATAGTTGATCAACCCCAGGCTAGAATAGAGGTTTCTTTTCCCAGGTGGACTGAAACATTCAGATAACACCCTTGTATACTTGCTGGCCAACGATCTCGCTATCAAGGATGTACCTTTTCTCATAGGATCCGCATAAGGAATGCAAGAATCCAGCACATTGTTTCTAGTAACATCGATCACCCAGCCTTGCTGACCGTACGTCTCGATGCTTCTTGTAACCAACACGTCCTGGACCTTACCCTGGATACGAAGTTGGCATTTGCAATCTTTTTCAAAGAGATGGACGAAGACCTTCGCGTTCCTGTAATCTCCACTGATTGGCACAGCGCTTAATGAGGACTCAAGAATGCAAATTGGCAGATCGAGGACATGACGTGCGTAAGCTATAACCCAACCAGCGCCTTTTAAACCATGGTATTGAAAGATAACGTCTGTACCACCTTGCATCAATTTCGTAAGCGACAGGATCACCTGCACAGTTGTAGTCACATCTGGAATACTCTCGTAAGCAAAACTTTCGCCAGCATGAGCTTGACCTCCGTGGAGTTGCCGGGCAAACACGTGGTAATGGAAAACTCTGTCTTTAAAAAGCGTCTTGCGAGCCAACGGCATTAGTGTCTCTCGGAAGCACCTAAGCTGGCCGAATCCTGGGGTCAGGTCTAACGGAGTGGCACTGGCTTCAAACAACTTCAGCAAAAGATTGTCGCAGGCAGTCTCGGACATGACCGTGAGAATAGACGACATCAAAGCGATGACATTTTCCCCAGCCCGTTTTTTGAGCAACGTGTCTGCAATGAAATTTGTGGAGGCTCCGATTTCCACAACTCTGTAAAGCCACTGAGCCTCCTTTCGCTGCTCCTCCCTGTACAGACTAAGGTATTTCCTATACTGATTCGAGGCCTGACATGTGGTGGCAATTTCTCCCATACATATAACGGTATGCAAGTCAACTCCGGCTTCAGCGAAACGTTTCAAGCCCGCTGAACCTAGGCTCAGCACCAGCGAAGACAGGCCAGGAAGATCCACCTGCCAGCCTACGCCACCTCCACCTGTACTCCCAGACATGGCGAGGAGCGTTCTTGGGCAAGCAGAAAGAAGAAGAAAGCGCTGTTCCCTACTTTGACTGAACAGCCCTAAATACGAGGTATGGGGCCAAGAGTATGCAAGCAAGAACCCAACAAACTGATTAAGCTTTCATGCCTGTACATCGCAGTAGCAAGTAGGAACAAGAAAATAGGACAGAGCGCCAGTTAAGATATCAAAGATTCAGTCTTCTGTGGAAGTATAGAAGGCTCACATAAGAAGAGTTACTCACTCCTGCGTCCTAGAGCTCAGCCGAATAGAAACCGCGCGTGATTGCCAGTCTATTCAATCAGCCAATCGAGTTCTCGATCACCACACCTATTCTAGTTGGTTAGCCGTGGATCTCTGCATAATTAGAGCGTGATGACGTGATGATCGCCGCCATTAGTAGCGAACATACAAGACTTCTAAACTGAACAGTGACAGCAGCTCGCGGTTTACAGTTTGAATGGGACAGCAAGACCTGACCAAGAGCGCCAACCAAGTAACCCGGAACAGCAGCAAAGAAGGAAGTCTAGCATAGCCAACGACATGTGGTTCAGTATAAGAGTAACCTGCGGGAGATTACGAGTCAGATCTCCACAGTCCCCATTACGGAAGTGCAATGGCTGTCTTCGCGTTCTCGATTTGCGATGGGCTCTCTTTTTGTGGCTAAATCATAGAGTGAGGTTTGATGTTTCTGTAACAGGCTTTTGAGCTTGTTGCTAAATCTTCTGAGAAACAATGTAGATGTACCTGAGCATCACCAGGAACTTCTGATGACTGTCATAGTCAACTGACAAGAAGCAGTCTCGAATAAGTTCCTGACACTGCTGGGTAGATGCATTAGTACTTGGGAAGACAAGGCGAACGTACTTTAACAATGTGGTTCGTTCCAGACGATGAAGAATTGCCCAGCCCACCTCTTCAACGAAAATGTAAGGGCTTGGCGCCGGCGCCCCACTACCTTTCAATTGAGTATCCTGGATCAAAATTTAATAGGGGGTAAGGCATTGACTTCATCCTTTTGAAGCACAGTACAGTGTTTTGGTACGATAGAAGTGCAGGATAGTCCTGTCCCAAAAAAAAGTGTAAAAATTATGAATCTTAAAATCCTTGCCCACTGGCTGACTTGAACAACCGGCCTTTGCATTGCATGAATATACAAGTGCAACGCTCTACCACTGAGCTAAGCAGGCGCCTATCACATAAGGTGGCCTTATTTAACATTATCAACCTCTTACGAGACCATACTCTTCTTCTTGGGCTTTCGTCCGAAACCTGCGAGGCCATTACTTGACCAGGCACACACAGCTAAGCATACCTGAGGTATGTATACTCGGTTCTGAATTGACGAACATCTGTGAGTCATTTCTCGTCACCTGGCCCCCATGTGGCGACTGGTTTCGAGAAGGTAAGCCCTAAAATTCAAATCTTATCCCCTTCTCAGAAGACTTCGCTTAAATTTTCCACTACCTCCTTCATGCCATACTTTTTATGAGCCCGACCTCCAGCCTGCTAGTCCTACCAAAGCACCCCTCTTAATTGCGGTAAGAACTCCTCTTTGTATTTGATCAGTCGCTTTACCCTTGTGACTCTCATTGGCCGCTCTTCCTCAAAGCGCCTGTTGCCGAGGTATTGTATCAAGTATAACTACCGTACGACGAACCCACACACTCATCAGCGCCCCCCCTCGCTACCTCTTCCACCACCATCCCTAGCTAATTCTTCAAATCATTGACCGGCGCCTCCCCCTCCTTCCCCCCACTATCGTACCTCCTAACCTTATTCTTGCCCGCCTCCCTATCAGCTTCGAATAGCTTGACCTCGGCCGAATCCATATGCTTCATCACCGTATCGGCCTGCCACTTCTTGAAGCTGAACCCCAACCCCTCATGCGAATAGTCTTTGTCGTTGGCTTGGTCCTTGTGGTATTTCACCTGGATGAAATCGCTGTCGATGGTGTCGGGCGCGAGGGCGAGGGAGACGAGCGCATTGATGGTTGCGGTTTTGGGGATGATTTTGAAGGTCCAACTCTATGATCCATGCATCAGTATGTAAATCACCTATTCACACATTCCCATGCCGCTAGAAATCGCTGGCGTGGCAAGCAAAAGATGGGGGGAACCGAACCTGCGCGTTCCGAAATTGAATCAACCCCCTCTCATTCACCACAACCTCATACCCCTCGTTCTTGCTCGCCTTGAACAGCTTTGGCAACGCGAACCACTGCCCCGCCATCTTGTACCGGTCGTTTGCGTATACGAATTGGTCGTCGTAGACGCAGTCTGCTGTGTAGCGCTTCACGCGTTCGACGGTCGGCTCGCAGCTGTAGAGCGCGATGATATCGTCCACGAGGCGTTGGCGGGCCGGGGAGAGCGCGATGCTGCTGGAGGGGTGGGGTGTGTAATCGTCTGAGGGGGCAGTTTGGCGGGGTTCGTATTCTTCGCCCGGGGCGGAAGGAGGGAGGGAGCCGGAGGCGATGGGGTCGGACATGCTGGGCGGGGGAGGGGGGCTTTGGGTAGGCCATGGTAGACTGTGGTTGTGGTGCGGAGGATGGAAATAAAGATGTAAAGATGGAGAGCGGAAAGAGTAGAGAATTACCTTAGGCGACGCAGCAGCAATTGAGTGGTCATGAGGAGTATTGAAGGGGAGCTACTATGGCGATGCGCCTTCCATGTTGATGTATGACGTCCTCGATCTCGACTCCGGGACTTGATGTGCCGTCCGGGGCCAAATCAGGTCGTTCGATACTGATTCGGACGTGAGACGATCATCTTCCCGGCATGCTTCTATATCTATGACTGCACAGGTAGAAGAATCACGCATCAGCTCATCCGTAGTGCATTGAGTGTAGTCCGAGGTGAAGTGCTGTGGATACCTAAGCTGAGCGGGCATCCCAAGACTAAGTTGATTGCGACCCGCTCATTCTAGGCATGTACACCATGATTGGCTGGGGCATGATGAACACAGCAGGTGGGGTACGGTGAGGGAGGAAGTGCTGGATGGAGGGGGAAGCTGGATGGTTGTGTATGTGTTGACTTCGCCGAAGAGCAAACATGAACGGCGCACACTCGTACGATTTCTTGACACTTGGTATGACGTCTACTACCCATTGAATGGTATCTTGCATGCCCCCTTCTTGTCATACGCATTCACGGAATGTTGTTGGCACATCAGCTTGAACCGCTTCACAAGGATATCCAATGACCAAGACTGCGGGACTCCGCCAGTGGCTGATCAGATTGAGTGAGCAGCGTCAGAAGCCTTTCCGTTTCCACTGGTTATATTTTCACATGAAAGCTGTATTTGCCGCCTAGGTTCAGATGCTTCGTAGCTCGATGGGAGGATCATTGGGGAACAAGAAATCTAATGTCGTCTGAAAAGTCTATAGAGGATCCAAAGCGCAGATGCCGCTTAGCTCCACTACCCTACAGAAATACTTTCCCACACAAACATATCCCGTGATGCCAATTGCTGAATCAAACTCTCGTCATCTGGAACCTCACTCTGTGCCATGGTCCAGACTACATCGCTCAGCAAGTATACTTTGCACAGCAAGGAACAAGGGGTTGCAGTTCACCGCGTGGTTGACTTGAGGCGTAAGCTTGCAAGGCCTAGGTAGACCCGGTCTTGTCTCCTTCGCTACCAGAGATTTGATCGCTGTGCTCGACAGGTCTGGAGATTCGAATTGGGAGCCCGGGGAGTCGCGGGAATCGAGTTTTGGTTTGAGTAGCGGACGCAGGGTATTGCGGCTCGCCAGGTGAAGAGACTGGGGGTTTGAATGAGATAGCGGTAGGATACAAGTTATCCCCAGACTGAGCAGCATCGGCTGTAGAGGTTGATGGAATTGCATTTAGTTCTTGACCATCTAGTGGTTGCTGAGAGTTATTAGGCTGGGGTGGTGATGCTGTCAGTATCGAGGCGGGAATTTCATATGCTTTCTGGTCGGTTACGTGGTCCGTAGCTATGAGAGTCAGTCATGATTATCCGCAAGCTCCATGGATCGACGTACCGTCTACGATCATGTTTCGGCGGCAGATTGTCAAAAAATCTGACATCCCCACGATACTCCGGACAGCCTGTGCGGGGATCCACCGTTCGACGATCCAATGCTCCGGATATGGAAGCCCTAATAATAGCACTGTTATTACGTCTGTACGCCTATTATGGGGTCATCTGCTTACCATTCCCTTGATCAGCGGCAATACCTGGAGGAGCCTGCTGCTTAGCTTGCTTGACATGCGTTCTACCTTCCACCCGTGATGGATAACGGTCAGCAATGACGGTAGATCTACCATAGCGTACGCCGAGTCGCTGCATTTTCTTCGTATCGATGATGGCAACCTGGCTGGCCAGTATCATGGCCTCACGGGTAGGAGCTAGGGAGGGGTGGTTCATCATATCGATGAGTACAGCCGGACGGTCCGTAATTCTGAGCAAAGGCGATAGCTGAGCGCTGTGGCTTGACAACTCCAAAACATCTTCAGAAGTTATTGTAGCTTCTGGCCACTCTTGCCAAGCAGGGCAGCGGACGCCCCAGAATTCGTGGAAAGAACTCGGGAAACATAAGTGGAGGAATAATTCCGGATCTTTGGTGTTTTCTGGGACTGGCCTGTCGATAATGGGAGACAGCAGATGGGCGATGAGTCTGGCCACAGCGATGTAAATGGAATTGCCTTGGACTTCTAGATCATGCAATCTCTCAAGTATGCGCGAGGTCTCGGGGCTTGTTCGCACCAAGCCCCCATGTTCCGCTGCTGAAACAGAGACAGGTTTTGGAACTCCGCTCGGTGCACCTAACAGAGTAGGGCGCAACAGGGAAGAAAGCTGGTCCAAGCAGCGGTCTGCGAAATGTCGAACTGTGAAGGTATCCTCCAAGCGCTGATTGAGCTCCTTTAGCAGTATGTCCGATTGCACAAGTCTTTCCCTGGCCTCTTGGATATGCCAAGGCTCATCATCGCTGGCCCATGGGTCACTGGCGTCTCTATAATTCATGCTGCTAGATTTAGGACCCTCTTGTTGGTGGTGCTGCTGGCCTGACTCTGAGGCTGCTCTCAATATGGAGGACATAAATGTTGAAATATGAAGTCCTTGCCACATGGGTTTATCGCTTGCTTTGGTGATAAAAGAAGCAAACTTGAATCAAAGAAGTGGAAACCACAAAGCCCTTGGGAATCTTAAAGAAGACTGTAACTCTTGGAACACTGATACCAGGATGTGGGATAAGCTCCGCTTCTGTCTTCTTTCGGCAGTCATGTTTGATCCATAAGGAAGCAATCCGAAGTACTCTTTGAAGGCATTAATGGAAGGCCAATGCGCGTTTGGCATGGTCTACCGAACAATGCCATAATGAGCTAGTGATCCTGTAGGTGTAGGACTGTGCAGCACCAATAGGTCCATCGTAGGACAACCGATTATGACAAGAGTAAATGTTGTTGTAATCCCTAGAAGTCTAGACAGCATGTCGACATTGCCAGCCTTATGCATTCGAATACGGTTTTGCATGGCTAGGTCGCCGTCGAGTTAGGTATCGAAACCCAGTCGGGAGACGGTTCTGACAACAGAGCACAGACATCCTACATCGATCAGCTACTTGGAAGCCAAAAATTAACGTTTGCTGGGGAACAACCTTTCTCCGGTGTCGAAAATCATCATACAAAGCTAGCCATGTCTGCTTGTTCGTACAGTCTTCCTTGCCATCTCCTGGCTTCTTGCACTTTGGTTGCATCTCGCTAAGTAAGTTACGCGGCCACATGACCCAGGGTTTGGGGACTGGCCAATCCGAGAAGTGGACCAAGCTGGCTTCTTCCAGTGCTTTTTGGGGGTCCCACTCTTCATTAGGATGACCAAGGAAGTACCTGTGATCATCCGAGCGAAACTCACCAGAGATGAGTCCATACTTCCGATGCGGCAAGACCGTTGCTGAATCATCATAGAAGTTGTTCAGGATGTCCATGTCAAATTCCCGACCTTGGGTCCGAGCTGCTTGGCCGGCTTCCGTAAGTCGAGTGAATTCCTTATATGACGGCTTCAGCATAACAATCATCGAGGTCAAGGCTTTCCTGCTCGGTAACGACCAATATGCCCTCGTCATCGCCACGGAAGTCTTCGGTAGCATAAAGAGCTCGTCTAAATGCTGCCTTATTGTGATATCTGAGTCTATATGGATAACGCGGTCGTACTGTGTCTGCTGCCACGCCAAGAATTTGCCATAGCTCGCGTCCCATGTATTATAGCCCTGCTTCTCGAATTTGGCAGGCACCAGCTTGACGTTGTATTCCTGACTGGCTTTCAACAGGAGCTGACTATCCCTGTCCCTCTCATCTGACACATTCAAATCCCAGCCCTCGTCGTAAAACAGGATGCGATCGGCTTTGCTTCCCAGGCGGTCGAGAGCTTCGAACAGCATGACCGAATTGCAGAGATAGGCCGAGGAAGTGGCATAGCTGCTATATGCATAGCGGCTCCAATCCACGGAATTGTATTTGAGTGAGGGTGCGTGGACTGGCTTACGTTTTAGGCTGGCAGGCGGCGAGTACCACAGATAGAGGGTCAGGAGAGCTAGAGCGACGTAGAGGTAGCGGGCACGGCGTTGAAGGAATGAGCAAGGCCTTGGTTTTGGACGTGTAAATCGACCGTCATTCGGTGGAGGAGAGAACATGAAGCGGGAAACACGGTTGGTGGGATGCAGAGGATGGAGTCCCAACGGCCCTACAGGGATTTTTGCAGCATCATCCTGAGCAGACTGAAGCATTAGAGGAAGCCGACGTTGCCGAGGATGATTATAATCACTGTCCACTTGACACATCCAGGGTTCATCCAGGGTTTTCCCCCGGTCTCAATCGTCCATCAATGCTGTCTGCTGCAGCAAAAGCTTTTGGGTGAGGTCAAAAGGTATAATGGCAAGCTACCCGTTTCACGTAGACTGTCAAACTTATCTCCGGGTAACCGAGCAAAGGGATTTCCTGAAGACTGATACAAAAGAAAAGACACGCCACTCCACCATTGGACCAGCGCCATTAGGAATCGAACCGAATATAAAGAGCTAGGCCGGGCTCCCTTTTGCTAACGATTGGTATGATATACACTGTGCTCAAGTACATCTCTAGCCTTGACAGTTACTGGTGTTCAGTCCTTCATGGTGGCTTCGTACCTGTTGAGACGTCAGTCTATAATTCCCGGGGCAATGAAAACGACGACATACCTCTTCCCTCTGAAAGCCCAAATGCCCCAGTTTCCACAGCTGAGGTCTGATGGGTCCAAGTCATTGAGGTCCCAGCGTAGGCTACGGAAAATGTTCTCCCCGGGTTCCATTAGGATATCCATCTCTCCACCAACCTTCTCCTCCACCCACTTCCTATCTCGCTCCATATCCCACTCTGTGTAGCCTGTACAAATGATTGGAACCTTAGTCTCTAACAGCTGCGGTAACGTCTCCTCCCACTCGTGTGAGCTAGCGGGATGTCCCAGGCCAGGATGGAAAAGCATGAAGCAATCAAAATAGGGGTCGTACGGATAGAATTCCTGTGCTTGGTGTAAAGTATGGTAATACTCGACATAGGTAGTAATCTTCATCTGGTGACTTATTCTGTCCTCCACAAGCGCGCCGTAGGGGTTCTGCGGCGTTCTTTCTGGCAACGGAAATTCGTTATCACGGTTCGTCATGCTCTCGGGTCCGATAAAGATGAGGTGAAAAACGCCGCGGGGGAACATGTATGTGAGCTGTATCCAGACGTCCCGAGGAAGGGAAGACTCAGCACGCGCGCCGAGGATGAAAATCCGTACAGGAGGTGGAGTTGGCCGAAGCCCCTTCATATCAGTACCGCCACCAGTCCGCGGCGGATGGAGGGTGTAACGGAGTGCTATTTTCAATGAGTCTCAATATGAAGGCACTGGCTAATGTCACTCACCACTCAAACTCTTCAGTCCTTCCATCGTCAACCGTCCACCTTTCCGGATGTTGTAGGGGCTAAGTTCGTGCAGCACACTCGCAACCGTGACAGGATATGTCAGCAGTCTAGTAGCTTGCCGCATACTCCGCGGCTCATTGATTGCGTTGTAGTTGCGTGTGTACAAGTATGTATCCCAATTCGTCAGGTTGACCAAGATCTCCTCAATCTGAGGCAAAGGATATTCAAATTCGGGGAAATATCGCCCCGACCGCAGGTCGTGGTCATCCTCATTGACCTCTCGTAGTGTATCACATATCTCCATATGAGCCTCGTAATCGTCCGCCCAATGCTCCTCCGAGCAGGAGACTGGTATTCCACAATCCGGGCACTCAAATCGGACGTGAGCCGGGGGTACGCTCGACTTCTCGTTGCCTTTCCTTGCTTCGAGATCGTGGGGCGACATCGGCATGCGAGTCTGGCGGTGGCTTGGGTGTGGGCAGTAGGCGTGGGTCTTCATGAACATTGCTCTCTTGCGTATTTCTGGGGACGGGGACTCGGAAAACATGTGGAAGAGGTTGTTTGGCTGGAGAAGAGGACGTTCGGGGGAGGGAACCGCGAAGCTCGACTGATACCGTTTTCTCGTGGCGCCATTGTGAGGAGCGATAGGAGAGTATAGCGGGGCTGCTGTAAAGCTCAGAGGATCATGCTCAGGTCTTGTCAATCGGTTGCCTGTAGGACTGGCGGTAGACTTCCATCTCCGTCTAGGTGGGTTTGTATTACTCTTCAGTGATCTGGACAGATTTCTCAGACACCTATGACAAGTAAAGCCTGGCTGCATCGCAGTATGTCGGCGCACTGATGTTGGGGCGTGAAGACGATAGTTCAGCGTCATTAAGATCCTTTTCCACCGACCAATCACAAGCGAGCTTCCTTCGCCGGCGCAAAATCGACCTTTTCCATCGACAATCTTCAATTTCACGCCAGTGAATGAATCAATTGCTCCCTGGTTATCACAATTGAATGACAGTCGCCTGGCCTTGCATGTCATATTTGGACTTATTCGCACCGCGCGGAGCAGCCTTCGGGCTCGATATCACTCTACACAATGGCGACTACCTCGAGCATGTTTATGTACAATTTGACGATACAGCCTCCGTCTGCCATAACGCAGGCAATCCTCGGGCAATTCGCTGGCACTAAAGAGCAGCAGATTGTGACTGCTCAAGGTTCACGCATCACCATACATCGCCCCGATCCAACCCAGGGCAAAATCAGCACGATACTCTCACAAGATGTCTTTGGTATCGTACGGACGCTGGCCGCGTTCAGGCTGGCGGGCAGCAACAAAGGTATGTACTCAATCTGAAGGCTTCAAAGGCTATTTAGTGATTCTTTGAAGCATGGTCAAGCGCACCCTAGAACGACCAATGAAGCGCCGGCGATGCTGCAGCCTCGTGAGAGAACTACATTTGGAGAAAGGTGCTGAGATTGTGCTCCAGATTATATCATCATAGGCTCGGACTCGGGACGAATTACGATTATCGAATACCTACCAGCGTCAAACACATTCAATCGCCTACATCTTGAGACATTCGGCAAGTCTGGCGTACGACGAGTGATACCTGGGCAATATCTCGCCGTGGACCCCAAGGGTAGGGCATGCCTGATAGCTTCGGTAGAGAAAAACAAGCTCGTCTATGTTCTAAATCGAAATGCGCAGGCCGAGTTAACAATATCCTCCCCGCTCGAGGCGCATAAACCACAGACATTGGTATTGGCCTTGGTGGGGCTTGATGTCGGCTACGAAAACCCTGTCTTCGCCGTGCTCGAGATTGACTATACTGAATGCGATCAAGATCCGACGGGACTAGCCTTTGAAGAGCTGGAGAAATCCCTAGTTTATTACGAGCTCGACCTAGGCTTGAATCACGTTGTCCGTAAATGGAGTGATCCGGTGGATCGTACAGCCACGTTGCTGCTACAAGTCCCAGGTGGTGCGGATGGACCAAGCGGAGTACTGGTCTGTGGATCGGATAACATTACCTACAGACATTCTAACCAAGATGCATTTCGAGTTGCCATTCCCCGCCGAAGAGGAGCTACCGAGAATCCGGAGCGCAAGCGATACATTGTTGCTGGCGTTATGCACAAGATGCGAGCAGCGTTCTTCTTCCTTTTGCAGAGCGAGGATGGTGATCTGTTCAAAGTCACTATTGACATGGTAGAGGATGACAATGGTCAACCCACTGGTGAGGTAAAGCGGCTTAAGATCAAGTATTTCGACACCGTTCCGGTTGCTAGTAGTCTTTGCATATTGAAGAGCGGTTTTCTTTTCGTGGCTAGCGAGAATGGCAATCACCATTTCTACCAGTTCGAAAAGCTGGGAGATGACGATAACGAGACGGAGTTCGATAGCGACTCATTCCCGTTAGATGCCACTGAGCCGTATACGCCCGTATACTTCCATCCCCGAGCGGCGGAGAACGTCAACTTGGTGGAAAGTATTGATTCCATGAATCCACTGCTGGATTGCAAAGTTGCCAATTTGACGGATGAGGATGCGCCGCAGATATACTCCCTGTGCGGGACTGGCGCACGGAGTACCTTCAGAACGTTGAAGCATGGCTTAGAGGTCAACGAGATCGTCGACTCGGAGCTTCCTGGTGACCCCTCTGCAGTATGGACAACGAAGATCACCCGCGAAGATGAATTTGACGCATATATCATCCTTTCATTTACGAATGGGACACTGGTGCTGAGCATTGGCGAGACGGTCGAGGAGGTGACAGACACTGGCTTCCTTTCGTCTGCGCCTACATTAGCTGTCCAACAGCTGGGCGAGGACGCCCTGATACAGGTCCACCCTAGAGGCATACGTCACATAAGAGCGGACAGGAGAGTCAATGAGTGGCCAGCTCCGCAGCATAGATCAATTGTTGCGGCTACGACGAATGAGCGGCAAGTTGCAGTCGCTCTCAGCTCAGGCGAGATAGTCTATTTCGAGATGGACAGCGACGGCTCTCTTGCCGAATACGACGAGAAACGAGAAATGAGCGGTGGTGTGACCTGTCTGAGCTTGGGTGAGGTTCCTGAAGGTCGTGTCCGAAGTCAATTCCTCGCAGTAGGCTGCGATGACTCGACAGTCCGCATCCTGAGTCTAGACCCCGATTCGACATTGGAAAATAAATCGGTCCAAGCTTTGACATCGGCACCCAGCGCACTTTCGATTATGGCCATGGCTGATTCGACGTCGGGTGGATCCACTCTTTACCTGCACATCGGTCTCTACTCTGGGGTATATTTGCGGACAGTGTTGGATGAAGTAACCGGAGAACTGTCTGATACTCGCACCCGCTTCCTAGGTCCTCGCCCAGCCAAGCTTTTCAAGGTTTCCGTCAAAGGTCAGCCGGCAGTGCTTGCGTTGAGCTCAAGACCATGGCTTGGCTACTCAGATCCACAATCGAAAGGCTTCATGCTCACTCCCCTCGACTCGCCCACTCTCGCGTGGGGCTCCAACTTCAGTAGCGAGCAATGCCCGGAGGGTATGGTTGGGATAGAAAATAAAAATCTTAGGTCAGTCCTTCAGCAATCCAATACGTTTTCTCGCTGCATGATGATTCTGTATAATCAATTATCCTAACTCCCGTGGGGATAGAAACTCAAATTCCAATTGTTCCTTCTGAGCAGCCTTTCGGTTTTACAATCAAAGTGTCATGTTGTACAAGTCCACTGACGCCTGTGCCTAGAATATTTTCCATCGAGAAGCTGGACAGCAACCTCTTGCAACACTCAATACCCTTAACTTACACCCCTAGGAGGTTCATCCGGCACCCTGAACAACCACTATTCTATGTCATTGAGTCCGATAACAATACCCTCTCAATGCAGACCAAGGCCCGGCTGCTTGACGACACTACTCTAGTCAATGGGGATAGTGTCGTCCTACCGCCAGAAGAGTTTGGCTACCCTCGTGCGCAAGGTCATTGGGCATCTTGTATTCAGATTATCGATCCAATAACCACTAAATCAGCCCTTCAGCAAATTGATTTCGAGGACAACGAAGCTGCGACCAGTATAGCCGCTGTTTCTTTCGCAAGTCAGGATGACGAAACATTCCTTGTGGTTGGTACAGGAAAAGATATTGTCGTCAGCCCGCGCTCGTTCAGTGCCGCTTACCTCTACGTCTATCGCTTCCTCGAGGATGGAAAGGAGCTTGAATTCATCCACAAGACGAAGATTGAAGAACCGCCTCAGGCGCTTCTTGGCTTCCAAGGTCGCCTTCTGGCCGGTATTGGGAAAGAAGTTCGCATCTATGACCTTGGTCTAAAGCAGCTTCTCCGCAAATGCCAAACTCAAGCCGTCCCGAATCTGATTGTCGGTCTGCAAACCCAAGGCAGTCGCATCATCGTCAGTGACGTCCAGGAAAGCGTCGTTTACCTGGTCTACAAGCAGCAAGAAAACCGACTGATACCTTTCGTCGATGATGTCATTGCGAGGTGGACGACTTGTTCAACTATGGTCGACTACGAGACCGTAGCTGGTGGTGACAAATTCGGAAACATCTGGCTCGTGCGATGCCCTCAAAAAGTGTCCGAGGAAGCGGACGAAGAAGGATCAGGCGCCCATCTTATCCATGAGCGGCAGTATCTTCAAGGCGCACCAAATCGGTTAAGCTTGATAAGTCATTTCTTCACCCAGGACATGCCCACCAGCATACAGAAGACGCAGCTTGTTGCGGGTGGCCGAGACATACTTGTGTGGACAGGCTGGCAAGGCACGCTGGGTATCATGGTGCCCTTCGTGAGCAGAGAAGATGTCGACTTCTTCCAGACGCTAGAGCAGCATTTGAGAAGCGAGGATGCACCCTTGGCAGGAAGGGATCATCTGATATACCGGAGTTACTATGTTCCTGTCAAAGGAACCATCGATGGCGATTGTAAGAGCTCCCTCCTCGATCTAGCAGAAAGCATTGCTAAAAAGGAACAGTATGCGAACGGTATGCGTTGCTGCCTACAGACAAGAAACAGATGATTGCCGGAGAGTTGGATAGGTCGGTCAGGGAAATCGAACGAAAGATATCGGTAAACTTCCAGATCCTTCTCCATTACCCTCGTTCTCGCTAACGTCTGACAGGATATGCGGACACGGGTAGCGTACTGAAACCACTCACTGGACATGTACATAGCCCCTCAAACGACTTGCCGTGAACCATTGCCCCCTAAGCACCTTCGCCAAACACCATCTTCCCGCTTGGTGATGCTTTGCAGACCTATCCCATTGTCTCTGACCTCGCTCGATCTTTCTCCTTTCCATAGCTAGATCTTGAGCTGGATGCATCCACTTATGGAACTGTACGAGACAAGATCAGCTTATCGACATTCTTTGAGTACGGCGCCACCCCCTTCGTGGTGGTTGACTGTAATTTACATGTCGGCACAGAAAGATTTAACGGAGGACTCTTTCATGACAGCTTGGGAATTCCTTTTGTCGTGATGCTGTGTGAGGGGGCTACAGAGGGGTGGCTCGTCAAAACAATCTCTCACTTATGTCTGGACTTTGTTTTCTATAAGCAGTTATGTGGGGCTTTGTCTTGACGCGCTTTTGATAACGATTTTTACATCTCTTGGTGCCCTAATCTCATACTCTTTCCTGGGATGCAATAGCTCAAAGCATCACTCAATATTTATCTCTTTATTTCTCATTTCTCATTTCTTCCTGCCCAGCCAATCTGTTTGTCGCCAGGTTCCTTGGTCTAGAATCGGAGTTGCTGCTAGGGTTCTCTGGTGAGCCCTAGGCAAAGACTAGCGCATGGGTACATGTAACTTGTAGGCAGCAACGAGGCTGAATGATGTTCGAGGAGTCCATCATACATCTACTATATATCGCGCTTGTACTCTTCCACGAGAATTATGCTCACAAGGAAGCCTAGCTGGACAATATACCTTGTTGTCCCCATGTCCCAAGTGAATTACATTGTCCGAGTTGGAAATGAGGGCTTTGCAAGTCGCTCTAGCTTCATGGCTCTCAACCACTGGCACTACCTAATTCCTCAGCGACTTTGGGGTCTTCCAAAGGACCTGCCGCATGTCAAGGTTCGTGCAGAGTTCATCGCAAATATCGAGAACCCCTTGGTTACAACATACATCTGGTTCCTCTGCAATGGTTACGGTGGACCCGGACACTTTGTTCAAGTGGGTATCGGCGTACCTCATTCAGGAAACGGACCTGTAGCGAATGGTGACCTTCCCATTCCCATCGAGGTGATGGCTCGGCTACAGCAGGGATTCGATCACTGGTTCAACTGGCGACCGGTTAGTACTGATGCAGATTTCCAAAACCAGCTTCGTCGAATACCGGCGCCTACCCCAACTTTCATCCCAACTTTGCGCCGTGTTACGCCAGGGCATGCCTCACTGCCGCTGTTCCAGGATCTACTCAATGGCCATGAGCAACGACAGGCCAGAGCCATAACGATCGCCTCTTCCCGTGAAGCCCCAGCTCTAGAGGCCGATTTTCAGAATCTTCTCCGTGAACAGACCGAGCCCAGTTCCGAGGGGTTCGTCTACTTGATCCACATGACAGGCACAACCTTCTACAAGATCGGTATGAGCCTGGATCCGCAGTTACGCTTGCGAACGTTGCAGACTGGGAATCCATATACCCTCACGATCCGGAGTACGCTGGCTGTTCCAGAAATGCGAAGTGCGGAGACTGGGCTTCACCGACAATTTGAGGCGCAGCGGGTTTCTAATGGGAACGCCAGGGAATGGTTCGACTTCAGCGGAGGCATTGGCGAAGTAGAGACGGCTTTTGGTGTCCCCGATCGACCTGAAAGACCAAGAAACCTAAATTCCGAAGAGATTACTTGTACGGGTACCGGAAGCAAATCTATTGCTAGTACGGGGGTCATCCAGCACAACTAAGTATCTGCACGAACAGCTAGCATCTGCTTGCTCCGCGGTCATGAAACACATATCATCAGGTGACAAAGAAGTTAACGGTTTTCTAACAGGTCCGTCCTGTTTACGGTGGCGACCACGTCTGATGGACATGAGATCCATTCAGTGCATCCTCTTTCAAGACATTCCTTAGGGAACAATCACAGAAAGTAGAGGACCATGGCAAGGTTGACTTTCTATAAATCTTTATAATTGCATGTCCCATGCGCCAGCAAGGTGAAAATTCAGAGATTCCTCGTATCACATAAGAATTCAGGACCTTCTTCGAGCCCTGGTCTTGGATATTTTGATTGGGTGAAAGGAATGCTTTCACGGTTTACCTCTTCAGCTATGGGTCTCTATTGGTGATTCAGCCCATCAACTTCTCGTTATTGCGTTCTTTCATAAATGTTAAAAATCGAGTGCACCACTTCGTGCCGGCGCATGGGATAATGCAGGCTGCATGTACTGCAGAGCCGCAGAGTGGGGCTCTTGCAGATTGCAGCGAGGCTGAGCTTCTGCCTGATCGAAGCGATGTGCGCTCGGACCCTCTTGTTTCCTCAGCTCCATCCGAACTCCTATACTTTTCAAAACTTTGCTCGAATAATCTAATTTGTCGCTGGCACAATGCCAATGGATAGGACGCACGACATCCAAAATTCACCGTATCACGTGAAAGACGTCAAAGCTCTTGGAGATCTTTTGAACAGCGCCGCAACCGCGGCGTTTCCGAATCAAGGGTTAATAAAATTCCGAGCATCTCTTGCCCCTTTCTGACCATTTCAAGATGCTTGCAACATGTCTCAGCAGTATCTGGTCCCAAAGCATGCACCTCTACTCATTGCATTGACTGAAAGGAGGAATGCTGACTCCAAAACTTACTTAGGGTATCACGATATAAGGAAATCCACGCGTTACTCCTCAGTTGGGAAGACGATAATCTTGGTGTCCTCAATGAGATTGGTGAATTAGACGACGTGTTCCGACGAATATATCGCTTCGAGGTTGAGCGATGGAAGATACCCAGTAAGAGGTCACATAACACGCTAGCTGCGAAGCTTCTTGCCTTTCTCGACGATTATGAGTCAAAAGAGACTCTTCTGATAGTGTATTATGGTGGACATGGATCAATGAACGATGATAGACAGTGCGTATGGTCATGGTACGTATATCTATATATCCATCTAGCTCTAGCTCCGTATCTGTCCCCTACTCTTTGGCGCCCGGAATTCTCAGTCATATGCGTCAGTCGAAGCATGTTGTCACATCTCAGAGTATCAGATACTCAACTCTGAAAGTCTTCTTCTTCGATCGTTTGACTGGTGGCTAGGGGCAGACTGCAAGTCATCGTACTGAAGCACGTGGCAGCACCGAAAAACTGACTTCGCCGGAAGTTCAGTGGTATGGCCTTCAGACCATGCTTGAGCAAGCTAGATCAGATGTTCTGATTCTTCTTGACTGTTGCGCTGCCGCTAGTTCGGCGACAGGCAGTGGCAATGGTATTACCGAAATAATAGCAGCATGTGGCTTCGAAGCATGGGCTCCTGGCGTAGGGCAGCACTCCTTTACCAGAAGTCTGGTAGACGAACTCAAATACCTTGGGAGCATGGGCCCGTTCTCAACGTCATTGCTCCATAACAAAGTACTATCCAGAGTCAAGTATTGGAAGCCGAGGTTCGCTCCTTCTGCAAGCCATCACGAGATGAGAAGAACACCCATATATATCGTGATCTCCAACGAGACTAGGCCAAGAAGCATAGAGCTCGAACCTTTGGATTCGCAAAAATTGACGGATTCGAACACCAGAGACGTTTCGCCGACCTCATCGATCCATGATTCTACTTTCTCCTCTTTGTCAACGTCAGCAGATCAAGCCTCCACTTCCGAAATAGCTTCAAAATCCAGCAGCTCGTCCCTCGACGGCGTGTGGCCCGACAAAGACTTCGCCTGTCCAAAGGTCCTAATGTCTATTGCTCTGGAGGAGGAACAATGGCTCTCTCCACAGCATTGGACTGACTGGATACGCTCTATTCCAGCCTTGGTCAAGTATGCGAATATTGAGGGGGTTTACAAAAGCGACTCCACTCTGATTTTAATTTCGATACCTATAGCTATATGGAATCTAGTGCCAGCCGACCCAGCCATTTTGTTTCTTGGCTTTTCGAAGTCTCAAAACCTGCTAACATCACCACCCTTCGCGGGTGACGCCACTTTATACAAGATGCAAGCAGGAGCCGTTGCAGAGCTCACTGGACGCGAAATTGAGATTGAAATGAGAGACCGAAAGTGGGATATGCTATATCAAATGCTGAGGGAGAAAAAGGATATAGAGTTGAAGGGAATGAGACTCGAAGTACTAATATCGAAGCAAGAAGCCCGAAGAGCATGGGAGGAGCTTGATCGAATGGAGATGAAAGAGCAAGAGCGCATAAGGTATCTTCGCAACGGCAAGCCTACAATGGTGGGCGATTACATGGTCGAAATGATGGGTAGAATCGCCTCGAGCTCACAGGAGGATAGCGCGCAACGAGCCGACAGAGAGAGACATCTTCCATATGCTCCTATTACTGGCTTTAGGACAGACGACTTAAGCTCTGACCGCAGTTCCTCGCTTGACACGCCTCGCTCAACCATTGCGAAAACCGAGAAGTCTTTGTCAACAGGAGATGGCCCTCCCCGGAAGAGCCACACCAAGTCGAGGAAGGGCTGTACGACGTGTGAAAGGCGACACATCCGCTGCGATGAGAACTTCCCTCAATGGTACGTCTGGCGGAGGTTTTCCACGTAAGATACCTTTGGGCTGACGTCGAGCATAGTCAAAATTGTACGAAGCACAACTGCCGCTGCGATTACATGGATAGGCCGTCGTCTCTAGCAGAGACGGACAGATCAACAGTCATGAACCCGAGATCAAGGATCAACATTTCTCAAACTATTCAACCTCCAGCTGTGACGTTGAATGATAATAAAGGACAGTCCCAAGCCAGAGAAGGTCTTTCCTTAATCGAAAGACAGTCAGTACAACAGGAACGACCGGAGAAGTGGTCAATGCAGGAGTCTCTCTACGCCCAAGTCCCGGACCTAATACTACTACAAAAGCAACGGAAGGAAGACTCAGTACTAGATTCATTAAAGAGAGTGTTCTCCCCGGACCAACTGAAGAAAGACAGCGAGACCATGACAAGGCCCACAGAAAGTGACAAAATTCGCAAGGATGACCTAGCTGATGAAGTAATTCTATTTTCAAGACCCGAGACTCTGCCAAAGAATTCCTGGTATACTGATGTAGACTACATCGTGTCATCCTCCACCAGAACCCAGTGGTGGTGCGGCAACTGTAAGAAAGGCCCCATGAGCGTCAAATTTCAATTCGCGTGCCACTCCTGCCATCATTGCAAGGATTTTTCTGCCTATCATGAAGACCCTCAAAATGACATCACATGGCGCGAAATCATGGGGCGTTGAAGTTGTAAGATAATCCCCTTTCTACATACCGTACTCTGTAAGATCGTTGCGCTTGGGCTGATTGGATAATATTCTGGCAAAGTGTCCTATTGCGAAATTTACGAAAGTCGCTCTATCTTCACTCCCTGACCGCCTTTTGCAAATTTTCTCATGGGGCACTTGCAGCCATTATCGACAAGGCATTTCTCTACGCAATCCCAGCCACCCGCATTCTCTTCTATGCGCTTGGTAGAGCCTATAAAATGCAGACTGTCGAGAACCCCATTCTTTCATTGACAAAGCACTCAAAGCTACACCTCTTGGCCGCCCTTATGTTATCCCATGCGCTGGCAAGGTGCACTTTCAACGGCGCCACTCAGTCCTTGTCCCTCTCAAAAAACATGTTGACGGTATGTCGATGGAGAGATCAACCGGTGATCAGCCATTGCACAAGAGACAAAGCGGATCTTGCCCTTGAGGACGAGGTTTATCGGACGACATTGGAAATTGAACGGAGTCAAGACGGAAAATCTCATCAGGCTCTTGCCAAGACGAAGTGCACCCATTGCTGCCGGCACATGGGATAAGATTGATTTGATTATCCATTGAACTCCAAAGATCGAGTTCTCCAACCCAGCAAAGACCCAGGTTCCTATCATCAAGTCTTTCTTGCCGTTATGTCATCTGGCGATCTTAGTACAAGCCACTCCTGCAGCCGGCACTCTTGATCCCACGGCCTACCACCTTCTGGTTGTCCCTGTGGCCCTTCCCATCGTTCAGTCTGAGAGCTTCTTGCATCTCAAGCAGAAGAACCGCAGATGCGACTCAGTCAAGTAGCAAGCAGTGCCCAAAGAGGCCGGAAATCTCCAACCGGCTCTCCCAACTCCACTCGCCATGCTATGTTTGATCGATCTTGATGACTCATTTTCGAGGAACTCCATACCCAGCTTTCGAAAACGAATTTTCCACGAAGTACAACAATGGAAAGGGCCGCAGCGGCAGGAGTGCTAGGGATGCGAATAACAGATGCTCATTTTATATTGGAAGCTATTAGCGCTTTCACAACGGTTGTCGCCCCTTGACCTTATTTTTCGATCCCCGACCCCAACTTCTGACAAGATAATTTTGGTCAACTTTCGCATTTCTTGATTTATCACTATCAAAATCTTACGTTTGATAGAGTGGACTTTGCGCTTTTAACAGCACATCTTTGATAGAGTTTAAGCCAACATTGAGAAAGTTATCTAATTGCAAAGTTTTTGTGTTCCAGAGCGTGTCTCAAAAACAAAGATCGACTTGAACTTCGCATAGTGTCCAGAGTGATATTACATGCCAACAAATTTTGCAGTTTCTATAGCTCTAGCAATTCTTGATCAAAACTTATAAGCAAAGCAGTTTTAGAAAGCGCATAGTGTTCAAAGTAATAATTGATTAATTTTATATGTTTTAATCAAGAAATGCGAAAGTTGACCAAAATCATCTTGCCAGAAGTTGGGGTCGGGGATCGAAAAATAAGGCCAAGGGGCGACAACCGTTGTGAAAGCGCTAATAACCGTTTCCCGTTCCGCTTATATCCCTGCTAGATCTTCTCATTGATGTGAGAAGTATGAAGCAATGTGGCAACGTATTTTTGTCGCAATATGCCCTAGATTGTCCAGAAAAGGTGTCTCGATGCTTCCGAAGTATGTTCGAGCACCTCCCCATCAGATCAAGTGGCAAATGCAAGAGATGTTAGAAGCTTCTCGCCCGCCTCCTGGATCTTCCAATCGCCCCAGACTACGCTTCTTGAAGACACCGTCTCGCCCACCCTTCGCTTCCGATATTCGTCATTGAAGATCACTAAAATTTCTGGCGCTGGAGGCAATATTTGAGCCTCTACCTAGGCGTTGTTGATTGAGTCCTGGAGAACGCCTTTGGCGCCCACGTGGTCCAGACGAATGGTATTGGCATATGGGTCTGTATTATGCCATATATGCAAGTATCGAAGCAGCAGAAGCCCTCCCCCGAAACCGGGCCGCATTACCAGAGGTGGAACAAGCAATTGTGGTCGACATCGAGCGACTTAAAACACGGGCAGTCGCAAGTGTGAGCTAGAATCGCAACTAATACGATCACAAGATTTGCTCTCTGCTCCGTCTAAAGTCAAGCAATCGTACATACGTTACCTGGTATCTAATGTTCGGACTTGACTATGGATTGGGTTTGATTTTTAATGCATTTCGTGTTCTTGGAGATATGAAACGTGTCCCTACTTTCTAGGTTGTTGGTCTCGATTCATAGGCAAGAAGACATTTTTGTTCTATCTTTATATTTGTGTGTCAGAATACTGAGTCAATAAGAGGAGTAATGGTTCAAGCTCTGAAGTCTCCAAACCGCTCCTTGCCCTACTAAACCAGATCCACAACAATCATACTCTCCCGCACACCGCTCGTCTTACTACTACATGCATCCGCACCTTCCTCAATCCTACAGGGACGGAGCACAATTTCGCAAGGTGCCGAAGCACACACACAGTACCTCCACTCCCTCCTCATCTCTAGCTGCTTTCAGCGCCCTGTAAGTCAGCTTTGCCATCTTCTGCAAGATGTTCGACCAAGGCTGAAATGTCAAAACTCTCTGTGTGTTCGATACAATGTCCTCGAAGATGTATCAAGAATACAACAGCCCTCATTCTTCGCCAACAAGCGAATAACCCAGTTGAAGTTCTGGTCAGTGATTGGATGTGCGCTATGCCTGCATTCAGGATGACAGAGACCAAGGATCGGGACGCGCGTCAGATGCCAAAGCCTGCACTCGTGGCACCCATTCCACTGGACTCCGCAATAGAAGATTCAGCGGCGATGAATTCACATCACACCCATCCGTCAAGCTCAGAAAACACAAAACTACTTTGTAAACCCCCTTTCAAACCTCGCCCCAAATGTCCAGCAAACCGGTCTTCGTGCTAGTCCCCGGCAACTTCCTGCAGCCAGCATACTACGCTAGCACCGCCAAGCTTCTCGAATCTCACGGCTACCAAACGCGCCTAATAACCATACCCAGTACCGGCTCAAAGTCTCCTCTGACTTCAAATGAGCCCGATGTCGTTGCTGTCCTTGCAGTCTTGGAGGAGCTTTCCGAGTCTGGGAAAGAGATCATCGTCGTCGCTCATTCCTATGGCAGCATTCCCACCTGTGAAGCCGCGAAAGGCTTTGGAACTCAGGAAAGGCTGAAGCTGGGCAAGTCTGGTGGGGTAGCACGACTTGTGTTCGTCGCCGCCTGGTTACTACAAGAAGGGGAGGCGCCTCCGGATATCATTGCACGATACAAGATGGAAGCTCCATGGGCAAGATTCGAGGTGAGCTTCTGAGCCTATGTCCCAACTTTCTCGACTAAGGCTTACATACTGGCCTCGACAGGGTGGCAGTGTCTTCGCCGACGATCCAACTTTTGCTCTCCATAACGATACTTCCGCAGACGTCGCAGCCTACTGGGCCCCATACACCACTCATTCAGACCTCGCAGCTTTTGCAACTCCGCTTAAATACGCTGCGTGGCGACACATTCCCACCACCTACTTGGTGTGCGAGTTGGATAGATGTATATTGCCCCATGTGCAAGAGGGAATGGTTGCGTCCACACAAGGGGCGGTGAAGACGACTCGACTGCGTAGTGGGCATATGCCGATGCTGAGTATGCCGGAGAAGCTCGTGGATCTTCTCAGAGGAGAGGCGGGCGAGGCTATATAAAAAGCCGTAGAGAGGCCCATGTGTTCCCCGGTAGGACCGAGGAATGTGCGTGGGTATGCCGCCGCCCCCTTGCACCACCGTTATGTAATTTTTGTGATCAAGGAAATCTGTGTAAGTTGCCTTTTATCTCTCATCTAGCGTCAGTGGAGGTTGTGAGTCAAGGAGCGAGTTGGGTTGGGGTGGACAGGGCTCAACGCACTTGTCCCGCAATAGGGTCTTTGAGGGCATCGTAGTGACTAGTGAGTACAGTGGGAATTTAGTATTGCTTTATTTTGTATGGGTCAGGGCGGTATCCGAGCAAAGTAGGGTGGTGCCCGGCCAGCGATGACCTTCATCATGCTTACTTATATTGGCCGCTGTACCTCCATGCCATATTGTTCTACGTATCCGTACCTACATCCTCTAGAGTTCCACTCGTCTCAAACATACAGTGTCTTTATTGGGTTTAAGATAATGGGCTCATCCTCCATCACCGAATTGGCCGACACCATCAGAGAGAATACGAACATTCTTTATAACTATTTGGTTCTTCGTGATTGTCCTACCCCATCTCTGGGTGTTGACGGAGCTCCCATCTCAATTGAGCATGACAAGCGGGGAGTTCTCAACGCAAAGGCTACTCTCTTGAATGCCAAGCTAGAGCTACAAGATTTGATACTAGGACCTTTTGGGATACTTATGAATATAGGGGTAGGAGATTCTTATAATCCGTTCTTTCCCAATGCCCTCTGATACTGTTACCAATCTGTCATCATATACATGTGGGGTCCGCTCAAAGCTCGTCTTTGCTCATAGCAATGCTTTTCTTTCATGATTACAAGGAAGTTGGACAATATTTGCTCCTGCTGTGCCACGCACAGGCAAAAGAAGTTCTCTGTCCACAGACCATATACCGCTCCTCACCGCCTCATCCTTCCCCATCCATTCGCAACCCCCCCTCCCTCAAAAACCTCCTCCTCCTGCACTTCAAACACCCTACACCCCCATCTCATAGCGCACTACGCCACAACCAGCCCCATCTGCCACTCACCACCGCCCAGCATCATTACCCACACCGCCGCATCCCTCCCCATAGCTCAGAACCCACCGATCCAAAACCCCATCACCAATAAATATAAAACCCGCTCCCCAGCCTCCGCACAAACCCCCCATCCCCCAACCAAATCCGCGCAGTCCCAAGAACGGCTTCTCACTCCCCAGCACCACAGCGCGAGACCTCTCTCCCCACCCCGAACACGCGCGCCGGCAACCGAGACCGATCTCGAAACAGCTTCGCCTGGACCTCCCACGATACTGGATATCTTGCAACGCATCCCCGCTCCCCCGCCAGCAGGACATCTCGGCCCCAGCTCGCTGCTACCTCCAACGCCTGCGTAAGCCTACGATTCAGCTGGTGCGTAGCCAGATATCTATCTACTTCCGCAATATCCTTCCGCAACACTGGCCCAATAGGACTTCCATCGCGATTCTGCTTTCTCGCGCTGAAGCCAGGCGCGCGGGGGCTCGTGAGTGATGACTTTGCGCTGCAGGATGCAGGGTAGAACGCAAGCGGCGGTGGTATGCGCGTCTTTCTTTGGCTCACGCTGGAGGGATGGAGAGAGCTCCAAGTCCACACCTTTAGGCTTGTTGGGGGGGAAGCAGCGGCGTAGCAACCAACACGATCCTGGAGGATGCATGGGCGGGGGGAGAACAGCATCAGCGACCAAGTAGATAGGAGCTCGGGCTGGTGGCCTGCCTGGAGGAGATAGACCATTCGTTTTCATAAAGATTGGGCGATGGCGATATGGAAGCCACCTGGGAGGGTTATAGTCACATGAGTGGCATGATGGATGGAGGATGCACAGGGACGACGTGGGGTGATATGTTGAATGTTATGAATGCATTCGCTTTCTCTCGCTGCTGGGAGACTTGACCCGCTGCTTCTAGGGAATTGGGGCGGGGGAAAGCGCTACCTACGCGTGGCAGGCCGCGGTCCCCGGGGGTGGGAGGTCCTGAGGAGGAGGTGGAGGGGAGGATGTGGCTGTTGACGCTACAAATGTCTGCTGTGGATATCTCGATGGGAAGGGGAGGTTTGGGGTGCAGGGTGGAGGCGGAGGGGACGGAGGGGGGGTAAGCTATTTGAAATGTGTTATCTGTTAGGTATACCTTGACGGGACAACTTCATTTGTGGTGGTTGGAAGCGATCTGAGGGCTGGAAGAGGCTGGATGGGGAGATAGTTTCAATAAGGTGGTTGGGAGCATCAGGGGTGTGACGAGGGGTGTATATTCAATGTTATGGATGAGTGTGCTTGGAAATGCGATGAGTATGTGTGCGTACGTACAGTAAGAAGGAGCTGCTTAGGTGGGAAACTTGGTGGAGGTCACAGCGAGACAATGATGCGTGGACGGGTGTTTGAGCGATGTATAAAGTTTTTTGTATTGTCCCAGATGACATGTACCTACAAGCAGAAGCTAAAAATATATACAGTGATAGAAGAAGATATCCCGACAGTAGATGTGCCAGTTTCTCGAAGCCAGCGATAGCAAGTGCATATACGAAGCGAAGAAATCTGATCCAGGCCGTCAACGTTACTCCCTCAAGCCTCCTCAAACAACGCAATGGTCGAGCAGAAGTTGTCGCGATTATCCTTCTGATCCACCGCTCCTTTCCCGTCGATAGTGACCATGTTGGTGCTGGCCTTGGTGCTCAGACCCCACAGGTAGACGTGGTTGCATCCCTCCAGGCTGACCATGTTCTCCTGGCAGCTCTCGGTAGCGAGACACGTTTGGTCGTAGTTGTCGAAAAACGAGTACAGTCCGGCGCCATAGACGAGGATATCCGAGCTGTCCAGCACGCGGAGACCCCATGACTTCTTGCATGCGTTGGTAGTGCACTCCGCGAAAGTCGGGTCGTTGAATGCCGTCTGCGGAGGGAAGGCGGTGGTGGCGACGGGGTTAGCCTGCATGTAGGGAGTCTCGGACTGGATGATGCCCATGTAGACATTTTTGGCGTGGGAGATCTGGTAGTTGTACAGCTGGCTGTGCTCGGAGCTGGTGCCGTACATCCACACCGGACCTTGGCTTTCGACGAGGACACCTCGGCCGTTGTAGATGTTGATCTGGTTGTGATCAGCAAGGTCGAGTTCGTGGTCAGCGACCCAGAACCAGTTGTTCTCGAGGTAGATGGAGGCCTGGGTAGTGACGTGGAGGAGCAAGAAGGCGCCGTCGCATTTGGGGAAGTCGGTGGATGGGGCGCTGGGATTCTTGGAGCAAGAATCCGATTGAAGCCCAGTTCCTGCGGTGCCGCCGATGCGGAAATGCACGTCCCACATACCCGAGGATCCTGGAGAGGTGGACCCAACGTTCCATTCGACCATGATGGCGCCTGGCTGGGCATCTTTGGTCGAGAAGATTAGATCACTCATCTCGACTGCACCGATGTCTCCAGGTTGACCGACTTGGAAGACGGGAGCTGGTTTAGTCTGATCCGAGAACGCGGCGCCGGATGCCATGATGATGGGCCATATTTCGCCAGTCATCCTGATGTTCTTGGGGACTTTGACGGTTTTAGAGATGATGTAGGCGCCGTGATCGAAGTAGATGACTTGATCTGCGGTAGCGGCGTCGAAAACAGCTTGGATTGCGGAAGTGTCATCTGTCGTTCCATCACCCTTGGCACCCTTGGACTTGACGCTTACGAAGGATGATGCAGGGACAGTTTCGTACTGGGGCCTCGATTTCTGGAAGATGGCTCCAGAAGCGTCGAGGAGCGAAGCGGGTTTGCTGGGAGCAGTGAGTGGCCCTTGAACATTACTCGACGCCGCTGGGGCAGTGCCAGTGGTGCACGTCCCGCTACCGGTGCCCGATGATGGATTGCTGCCAGTGGTGTACGCGTGGCCTTGGGCCCATGAGGCGACCTTTGAGCCACCGGCCAGAATAGCTTTACCGCTGTTGTCCTGCACGGCAGTGCTACAGCCTGTAAAATCGACATTGTCGAGGACCAGAGTACCGCCAGTCGCCGGAACATTGTTTGTCGTTGAGAATGCAGTCTTGATGCCGATCGGAGTGCCGGGGAAGCTGCTGTCTTGGACGATCACCGAGCCGACGGTTTGATTAGTAGCGCCGTTGGCCATGTCGACACCGACGCCGCAGTTGTTGACTGTAATGGACTTGAGATTCCACAGCCAGTTCCAGTTCATGAAGATGGCGGTCTCGACGTTGTTGAAGGTCAGGTTACGGGTGGTGAACTGTTGGTTACCCAAAAAGGCCCCGTAATGGCCGCCGTTGAAGATCAGGTCTGTCATCCAGCCTCCGGAGCCGTTGTCCATGAAAATGCCGAGTTGCTTGTTGTTGTCGCCGCCTTTGACCATCTCGAAGCGGATGTTCTGCAGACTAGTAGCTTGAGCGACTTGCCAATGGATCCCGGCACCTGTCGTAGCAGGAAGGCCTGTCAAGTCAATGACGAAGTTTCTGATCTGACGGAAGAAGTTGTTTTGGTTGGTGTACCAATTTGCCCCGGTATTGGTATACGGGTCGGAGTCAATAACTGCGATGCCTACAAAATTGGCAGCAGCTTTGAGGATGGGCAGGCTGATGGCATCTCCGATGAACTGCGTGTAGTACAGTTGAACAATCGGCTTGCTGACAACGTAGGTACCGGGAGGAAAGTAGATGATGGCTGGGGTGACGGTGGTGGAGTCACATCCTAGGCCACAGCGATTGCCATCAGTGATGGCCGAGTTGATGGCGGCGGTGTCGTCGGATTGCCCGTCTCCTTTGGCTCCGTAGTCGTGGACATTGCGGTAGATCTTGAAGGAGGAGTCACCAAACGCAACGGTACCCTGCCGTTGAATGCTTGAAACCCAGTAGCTCGAGGCTTCGGCTTGAAGGGTGGAATTAGCGAAAGGAGCTACTGGCGCCGCTCCAACCGGTGGAGAGGGTGCGAAAAGAAGGAGGCCCAACCGCAGTGCGGCGAAGAGAGCGATAGAAGAGAAGGCAACCATGATGACGAGATATCTTCTGGCGAGATGGGGCAGGAAAAGCCGTGGTTGCTTGTGTATTAATTAGTGGACCAGCACTAGAGTTGTGTTTGAACGAAGGTAAGAGCCGTTGGCTTTGAAAGAAAGAAAGTGCACGTCGTGGAAGGTGCTCAGGGTATATAGAAGGAGGAAATGTGAAGGAAGAAAGGAATTGCAAAGGATGTATAGGAAGCGGAGAGGGGCGAGTGGTGACGACAATGGGCCTTTGTGCAGCAACCAAGCCACAAGGGAACAAGGGTCTTGTCAACCGTAAGGGGTGAAAGACGGGTCCAGCAATGTCGTCAATCAATGGAAAGTGGATACGCGGAGGCGAGGCTTCTTGTAATTTCGATCGGAAGTGGGGAGTGGGGTCATCAACGAATCGAAGGAAATCTTCAGGGTACTCACAGCACGCGCTTGTTTCTCCCTGTCACTGGCAGCTTGCGTATCAAGTAGAGATGCTCTGGTAATTGAATCTTCTTCCTCTGCTGGCATCCCCTTCTCCTGCGCGGAGCGGTGGGCATATATAGAGCCATGTTCATCGGATTCCCCACTACTACTGTCTTGGAGGAGTCTATTGGAGGAGCCATCTTCATTCCCTCCCTGGCCCTTGACATGAGGCAGGTGGTATTCGAGGTCACCGCCACTGGTCTGGTGGCCGGGGGAAGGTGATGAAGAACGGAATGGGCCAGTCATGGGCACTGGGAGGAATGGAGGTTGACTGTGTTTAAGCGAGGCACTATTTTACCCGCCGGCACTGGATTCTGGCTTGTCTTCAATGGCGCGAGGTCATCGGCGCACGGTGAATTAGAGTAGCTATGAAACAATAGGTCACGGTAGGGATCTTGTGGCCTATGGACGTCCTGAGTGAATTTCAGATTTGTGACGCTGTGATGGTCAACCGGGGGCGGCCAGGATTGCAGTGGGCCACCGCTCCCAATACTCTGGGCCTCCAATCTGCGAGAATGAGACGTGCGCCAGTGGCCGTGCGTAGTGGAACGGATGGCCGGGGTCACAGATGAAACATCACAGGAGGAATGTCTTCTGTGTCAGCGTGAACGTGGCCTTGTCCTGTGACTGGTCTGAATGGCTGGAAAGAATCCATGCCAAGCCCAGTGCCAAGCCAGTGGTGCCGGGGATGACCCGACCCGGACTGTCTTCGAGAAGTCCTAGCGCCCTTTCTTATCCAAACCTCCAGGACGCTCCTCTTAATCCATACTGTGAGGATTATGGATCTCGTGCAATGTGGAAGGCTATCGTGGTCATCGTCTCGCAGTTGGAGCACCGCGCAGTCTTCGGCCTGCTCCATCCACTTCCAGTGTAGTATCTTTCTTCACACTGCACCCTCTAGCTTTGACCCACGGAGGGCTGCAACTTGGTGACGGGAAAGCTCCTGACCTCCCATTGAGCTACATGTCAACAGTGTCGCCAGGACGTGACCAATCTGATTATGTGCGAAGCGAACAAGGGATTGGGTGGAGGTCATGGCATATACCCCAGCTTCTGCACATCTCCTGCACCCCGCACTTCGGGCGTCCACCCGACCTGGGTCAGGCTGTCTCCTGACGCTTGCAGCTGCGTACTCCTATGCAAGGTACCGGCAATCAAACCGCAACTCATTGTGCTCTCTAAGGCCATGCGCCTTGAAGTGATTAACTCCTGCTGCAGAAATATTCCACTCAATGCTTTTCGGCTCACCAATTTCTTGCGTCTGCCGTCAATGATTGGCCTATATATCGAACAAGGCTGTTATGACTACCGAAGATCATCCAGGCCGACAGTCTTGTTGCTTCGATTGCATCTCTCTTTCGCTCCATGGCCCGCCAGCTGTTCATTTTGCATGGCGCGGATGACTCTGCTTAGCCTCTGGATCCCTGCTGGCAGGAGCTCCTCCTCCTCCCAGGAGAAGCACAGTCTCACCTTGTCCTTAAGACCCACCTCGTCTGCATCGCCGTAGACACCGAAAAGAGGGCCAGGTCCGATGATCAGATTTTCCTCCTGCCTTGCTTCAACAGCAACCTCGTCGGCGAGCAGGGGTGAAGGTAAGGTAAGCCAGATGAAGTAGCCACCAACGACCTCTCGCTCAGCCTGTGGCAGTCGGACATCTAATGGCACAAGGTATTTTTGGATCGCTGAGATCATGCCATGATGTCGGCGAGCATACGTCGGCTGCAGCACATTGACTATGTGACGCTGAAGGTCGCCTGATTTGAGGAGTTCCGCCATGAACGTTGCTGTCAGCTGTGATGGCGCACCGCCAGATGCTGATGACCCGCTGTCCGCCGAGTTAGTCGCGAACGAGCGCTACCTGGTTAGACACTCACGCCTGGGACAATCCGTACGCAAGCTTGTCCGAGCCTTCTGCCCACCCTGTCCGACATCCGGGACCAGATACTTTACTGAAGCTGCCGTTGCTGATCGCATTCCCAAAGCCGTCTGCTCCCGCCCTCCTCGTGCCGCGGTCAAGCTCTCGATCAATGTCCACTACGCGTGGCATCACTGCTTGCTCAGCATATGACTTGGTGGAGTCGGGGCTTGCTGGCCATTGCAGCTGATCATACACATCATCCGTAATGATCAGAGCATCGTATTCTCGAGCCACAGATACCAGTTGCTGGCGCCGCCGAAGACTCATGGTCTTTGAAGATGGATTGGAAAAGGTAGGGACTGCATAGATGAGGTGCCGATAGATCTTGTTCCATGGTCGGGGTGGCTTAAGTGTCTGCAGTAAAGCGATCAGTTTCATATATCGGACGGACATGGACGAGTCAACAGAAGGACGCGTACGGCTGTAGCGAATAGCGCAAAGCACAATGCTTCAACCCACGGTATGGCCCACCTGACGAGCCTACTATATGTATACCACATTAGGCCCAACAATGCGCTATCATGGTGCCGTGCGTGGACTAAGAAGCGTAAGCCTATCATACCGGCTTGTCATTCCCGTCATCTCTGGCCCTCTGCTCGCTCTGCTTAATCTGTTCAGCCAGGAAGCCAATATCGATACCATCCTCATCCTCCGGCACGGAGCGCAGCCGCCCATGAAAGCCAGCATCCTCAAAGATGCGGCAAGCGAGAAAGTATGTGGGGGAGACCATCCAGACATTTCGCGTGTAGAGCGGGTCCGAGAACTCTGCCAGAATGCGCGCGAGGTTCTGGCTAGCACCCCCAGTGATGCATATTCTCTCGAACGCTATGGGCTCAGAAGGATGGTAGTACTGCGTCAACCACTTTGCGACTTGATGCCGTAGAGGTACATATCCGCCATCGGGCCCGTAGAGTAGACCCGGCGTGGAGACCTCGGGATCAGATAGGGCGGCATTGGCAGCCGCCTTGATCTGAGCTTGTGGCAGGAGTCCGGGGTTCGGCCACCCTCGAAGGAGATTGATTGAAGGCTTTTGAGAGCTCATGTTGACTGGGCGTGGCCTTGTAGAGTCCTTCTTGATGATCAAATAGAATGGGTCAAGCGCTATCATGCACATGCAGATGACGTACTTCCCCAGATCGCCCGCCGAAACCCCCTTGCTCTAGCGCAGATCGCAGTCCCAGTCCCGTGGCACCTTTCGCAAGTTCTAGGCTTGGCTGTGGTGTATCAAAGACCTCAGCGTCCAGACAACATTCATTAGACTTTATTCTTAGTGACCTTCATGGCATGTTTTAATCACGACATGATGCTGCATGTGGCCTTACGACTACAATCGCGAAACCAAGGAAACACCGATTCCTCAGCCCATCAGCATCCTTCCGCGCCGCGTGTTCCCCGAAAAGCTTTGATAGATCCGCTCACTCTTCTTCAAACTTGTGCTACTCATCTACCTCCTCATCTCGCAGCTCGTCGTGCCGAAGATCCTCATCTATCACATCTCTTCTCTTGAAGCGTCGAGATGGAGAAGTCCGCCAAGCGCCTGTCGTCCATCTTCTCCCTTGGCAGTAATAGTACAATCCCGGAAACATCTGTCGCAAGCAGTCATACAAGCTCCTCTCGTCATCCGAGCAAGGCTTCTCGCGGAGCGAGCCCGACAAGAAGCCCGGCAAGACTTCCCTACCTATCAACCGACATTCGAGGCTCGACCTCAACTCCCAATCTTCGGAATGGTCATTCACCAACCCACCAATCGCCCTTCCTCACACCAACCTTAGAACCCGGCCGTTCGTCCACACCTGATGATGCAAGGTTGTTCCAGCCGCTGGATACCCTCAAGCCGCTCCCGAACCGGATTGACTCTCCTGGAACAAGCAGGCCGAGTAGCAGAGCTAGCAGTAGAGGCGGGAGTAGGCCAGCGTCACCGATCAAGTTTCGGCCATGGACACCAAACCAAGAACAGAGGCAGCTATCGAAGAGAAGAAGCTGGTTGCCTGGGCGGTCATCGCGGCCAGAGTCGCAGGATGCAGGCGCAATGGGGATTCCTCAGGCTTGGATACTCACGGCAGCGCCACAGGAAAAGCCCGCCTACGATCTCCTGCCGTTGGCAAACTTTCAGAAGGTGAATAGTCTTACTAGGTTCTGTGACGACTCAGGCTGATGCGGCGATGAGCATTCTAGGTCCCTGAGCTTTGGGACGACAGCGGCAATACCTACATCTACCTTCACAGTCGAGAATCCGACCGCGGTCCCTCTTTCAAGATCAATTCCGCACTCTTCTCTTCTTCCAGGAAGCTTTCGACTCTAGCCTACGGGGGCGCTACAAGGAGAACGAGGGATCCATCGCCAACGTATCGGCCCGATAGACAGGTGACCTTAGAGGAGAGGCTGCAGCAGACGTCTCTGAGCCCGATCGTACAGTCTCCCAGGTCTCCCGGACCAACTTCCTCCAGGACTGCCAGCTCTCATGGTTCACGGGATACCAGCGATTCCTTTGAAAGTCCGATATACGACATGCACATTTCCCTTCCTCAGCCCCTGCAAGCGGATCTCACAGATCCACAAAGCCGGTTGACGGGCGAAGATATCGAAACTCTATTAGCCGTAAGAAATGTCTTTGCATTCCTAGCCAGTCAACCACTGGTGGCAACTCCAAAGTATTCTTCGGTTTTCTCCATCTTCCTAAGGATAGCCGACATCTTGCAACGTTACGACTTCAGTAATATTGACGGCTCGACTCTAGGTGAAGAAGTCGAGACGAGCTTCAGACGCGTCATAGACGAGTTCAGACTAGGCGATGTGAGGACAAGTCGAGAAAAGACCGTTGAAGCAGTGGTGCTGGGTGAAAGGATGCGTTCATGGGAGCTTTACAACGAAGGCTTTGTACATTTAGCAGGAAAACATGATGAGGTTGTGGGCTTGAGGAGCTACAAATATCACCTAATTACTGAAGTCACGCGAAAGCGTGTGGAGCGTGCTACTCTGGATTTGGCTGCTCGTCTCAGTTCTGTGCGGACAAGACTCGAGACGTTTGAATTCCCATCACTTTTTGCTGGGGTCGCAAATTCGAAGACCAGCGACGATAGCAAGATGGTCCGCTTCAAAGAATGGAAGAATTCTTTCATATCCATGCGGCGGCATGTCATCCAGTTGTATAGGCAGCGATATGGAGCATGGCCACCTAGTGCTCGATCGAATAAGAACAACTTTGAAGAAAGTGGACTGAATCGGCTACTCCTCCTCGAGGTCTACAAAGACTTCTCGGATCTCTACGACACCCTGGTCGACCGCGAAGCCCTTACATCACGCTCTATGGACGTCCCCTCCCAGGAGACGCTCGACTCCACTGACCCCGAAGAACCAACCCCCCGAGCCCTACGCCGCGTCATGAGTGAGTACGATCGCAGCGTGCCCCCTGTCCAACCCCCCATGCCCTATGATACCCCACTCCTGCCGACCCTCGCCTCCACCCGTCGCGACTTCGTCTCCCTCGACCCTCGCAGGCAGAAGAGAGAAGCCATGAAGAAGCTCCGCGACGACGAAATCAATCAAGCCCTCATGCAATCTTACAACCGCTCAGCCATCGCCGCCACGCCTTTCCTCCAGGCCTTCATGACCTTCGAGCGACGCTCCGCCAACGGCAAGTCCATGGATGAGATGCGCGATTTGCGTAACGGCCAGTGGATCTTCATATACGCCGTCCTGCAATCCCTACCGCTTGTGATCATCGACGCTCCCGGTGTTGCTTGGACTAAGGGTGTCGAGTACTTCCTGTGCGAAGTTCCGAAAGGGACGGTGCCTTGGAGCCATGAAGTGCATAAACCAGCAAACAGCTGGTACGGCATTGCCGGTGGCGGGGGAGTCGTTTCCTTACCCGCGCATAGTGTCGAGCATGGCGTTGAGGGCATATATCGACGCAGTCATTGTTGGAAAGTTGCGCAGAAGTGGGCAGGTGCGGCGGACAGCGGCAATGCTGGTAATGGCTACCATGATTCTGGCGCCAGCCCAACGTACGATGGGGATGCAGCACCTAGCTATGACCATGCTGGTTTCGGAGATCTACCACCCCCGCCGTCGTTACTTCCCAGCTCGGCGCGTAGTGGACCTGTATCGAGATCGAGCTCTCCTGGCACCAGGAGTAACCGAGATTCGATGAGCTTGGGGCTTGAGGCACTGCCGATGCCAGCTGGGGTGGCACCGAATGGTGCCAGACCGAAGAGCATGTACGATCCTGCGATGAGCTTCGATACGATACTGGGAACGGTGGATAGCCCGAAAAGGAAGAAACGATAATAGGGCTAGGGTGGCTGGGTTGATATAATGCTTTTGGATGACGGATTAATGATACCATTGAGATGTTTTGGAAACTAGTTCTTGGACGGATGGAGCCATTGTGCATACAGCTTGGATATGGATTGCTTGACTGTGAATAGCTCTCAACAGCAGACTGTATCTCTGCATGCGCCAACAGGGTGCCCTCATCAGTGCGCAAGAGAAGTCCCCATTCTCCGACACTTTCGAAGGGCGTATTGATGGAATGATCAAGGACTGATTGACCGATGACGACTGTTCGCTGAATAGGGCAACCGCTTACCTGAACATTCAACATGCACTATGCTCTTCCCCAAAACAAACATCCACGACTTGCACATACCTTCCCAAGGTCGCGACTTACACGAAGGTACCAATAGCCCCCTCTTTTTCTTCCTTTCTAGCAGATCCATCTCTTACTCAATCTCGATCCTTCTGTGATTTCGCTTCCTCTTAGTTATCTTATCAGTCTATTACTGGGTACCATCGAATGCAACCTTTGATGCCAGTACCCTGCCATGCGATCACGACTATCTCCATCGAAAGTTGAACCCTGTCGGATTCTTTGTTCGTACGAGTACACGCAGTGTGTGCCATTGTATGTGTACCCTCCCATCCCACATCTCACTCCCTTTCCCCCATATTGCCTCTCTCGCATCATCGAACCCCTACCTCCCTTCCCCCCCTACCTCCATCCAGCCTCCCCACCCAACACCCCCCCGCCACCGTCAAATATGTACCACAAGTAACCCCATACCAAAAGCGCAAGACCTCTACAACCCCACTTC
>JAABUZ0100001288.1_pt1 | contig 48996 bp, 48 predicted proteins | sample 5562091 | NCBI WGS metagenome assembly JAABUZ01 (sample SAMN12813069, study PRJNA571459) | rock metagenome | isolation source: Antarctica rocks | place: Antarctica: Victoria Land, Linnaeus Terrace sud | collected 2015-12-21 | reverse complement strand
TAGGCGTCTGCGCCCCACAGCCGAGCAATTTATTGCCACGGCTTCTTCTGTTATTGGCAACTTCCGCGATTTAAGGAACAATTTCGTTTGACATTGAGCGCAAAAACTTGGGCGACGACGATTGCCGCCGCACTTTGGCTAGGATTATCTGCATCGGCGGCGTCTGCCGACGATCTGCGGGCGGCGTATGAGTCGCAGGTTGGATATACGCTGCACCTGCTGGAAGCGGGGCGGTACGGGGAGGCGGAGGACGCGGCGCAAAGCCTGGTCACGGCCTATCCCGACGCCGCGCTGCCCTATACCGTGCGCGGCACGGCGGCACTGTATGTAGGCAGTTTAGGATTTGCCCGCAAAGACTTTGACCGCGCCTGCCAAAACTCGGCGGGCAGTGCGCCGGAACCGGCGGCGCTGTATGGCCTGGCACTGTGTGATTTGTTCGCGCAGAACCTCAGCGCGGCGTCGGAAAAACTTGCGGTCCTGCGGCGGCAGCGGGCTTTGACGGAAGACGAGACCGGCGATCTGGCAGGAACACAGGCATATGTCGCGCTTCTGCAAAATGACAGCGCCGGGGCGACGGCTTTGGCGGGTCAGGCCGGCGGCGGTGATGACTCGCTGGCGGCGGAAGTTGCGGCGCTGGCGGCGTTCAAGACCGACCCCAAAACCGGCGCGGCGCGGCTGGCAAAGTTCCTGGCGACGGCGGACGGCGTGCCGCGTGTCCGTGAACTCGACGGGCTGCGCCCGCTGTTTGACCCGAAATCGCCGCTGGAGCCGTGCGTTCTGGAGCCGGAGCTTCAGCAGATGTACGCCGACCGGCTGGCGGGGGACGTGGAGGCCGCCGTGCATCGCATGGGAGTCGTGCAGGCCTGTTCGGGCGTGGTTGACCTGAACCCGCCGCAGACACTGCCGAGCCGGACGGCGCTCTTGTCCTACTCCGTGGATGGGCAGATGGCGGCGATGGTCAGCCAGCCGCCGTTTACATGGACCTGGAACACGGCGCGGGTTCCTAATGGGACGCATACCGTGGAAATCCAGGCCGTAGACGTGCTGGGAAACGCGCTTGCGACCCAAACGGAGACCGTGCGGGTCAGCAACCGCAGCGGCCTTGCCGTGCATCAAGCCGACGACCCCGGTACCGAAGCGCTGCACTCCCGCCTGTGGAACCTGATCGCCCTCCGGCCCTGCCGCAAAGTCGCCGAGTGGACGTTGGCCCAGGCTTGCCGCGCCGCCGGGGACACGGTCAGCGCCGGAACGCATCTCGCAAACGCGGCGGCGCTGGACCCCGCCTACAAGAATGGCCGGAATATGGCGCAGGCGTTGTTCGGGCCGCCGCCCGCCCTGCTCAACATCAGCAGCGGCAGCGGTAAAGTCAAACAAGTTGCGCTGACGTTCGACGACGGTCCCAGTCTTGCCAAAACGCCTGCCCTGCTGGACGCATTAGAAAAGGCACACGCGCCCGCGACGTTCTTTGTGGTCGGCTCCCGCGCCGCCCAAGCGCCCGCGCTCCTGCGCCGCATGGCCCAATCGGGAGACGAAGTGGAAAACCATTCGTACACGCATCCGAACATGAACCTGGTGCTGGGGTCAAACGCCGAAAGCGAGATTTTGCGCGGCAGCGTCACGATTGAAGCCTTGACCGGCCATCAGCCGCATTTCTTCCGGCCTCCCGGCGGCAATGCCAATGCTGCCGTCCAGCATCTCGCCCACAAGTACGGCCTCACGGTCGCGTACTGGAGTTTGGACGCGCTGCATTACGAAGACCTGGGTTCCCCGTCCGGCCTAGTCCGTTATGTGCTGGCCCATGTGCATCCCGGCTCCATTATTTTGATGCACAACGGCCCCGATGTTACCACCTCGGCTGTTCCTGACCTGGTGTCTAGCCTTCGGGCGAGGGGCTACTCGCTCGTGACGCTCTCCCAAATCGCTCAGGGGCAGACAAGCGCCCCCGCAAAGCTGATGCCGAAGATGAAAGAATAGTTGGCTTGGCTTTCGAGGTGCGCTTCTGGCTGACGCTGGCTGTCTTTGCCGCGACGCTGTTTTTCGTCTTGACCAAGCCGCGCGGCCTGCATGAAGCCTGGGGCGCGGCGGGCGGCGGAGTTCTGATGCTGCTTTTGAGGCTGGAAACGCCTGCACAAGCAGGGCGCGTGACACGGACCGGGCAGGACGCGCTTTTGTTCCTGCTGTCCCTCTTGCTTTTGTCCGCGCTGTTGGAGCGAAGCGGGTTCTTTGAGTGGGCGTCGGTGCAGGCGGCGCGGCTCGCGCAGGGCGACGGCAGGCGGCTGTACCGCAACGTGTTTCTGCTTGGGGCTATCATCACGGCCACATTGTCCCTAGACACGACCGCAGTCATTTTGACCCCGGTGGTGCTGGGGTTTGTGAGGCGGCTTAACCTGCCGGCCCGGCCTTACATTTTTGCCTGCGCGTTTGTCGCCAATGCCGCATCCCTGCCGCTCCCCGTCAGTAATCTCACCAATCTGCTGTTTGCCGGAGCGTTCCATCTGCCGTTCGCTGGGTTCTTTCTGCGGATGGCCTTGCCGCAGTGCGCCGCCCTGGCGCTGAACTATGCGCTGTTCCGGCGGCTTTTCCGGGCCGATCTGCCCGCAAAGTTTGCCCGTGAAACCTTGCCGGAGGCTGCGTCCGTCATTCCCGAAAAGAGCTACTTTCGAGCCGCAGTCGGCATTCTCGGCTTTGTCTTAATCGGCTACTTTGCCGCGCCGTTCGCGTCTCTGCCGCCGTATGCAGTCGGCTTCGCGGGCTGCCTGGCGCTTGCCGTGTGGGGCGTTCGCGCCGGGCGCGTGGATTGGAATTTAGTGCGCGAGATAAGCTGGCCGGTCTTTCCGTTTGTGGTCGGTCTGTTTGTGGTTATCGGCGGCGTCGAGAACCTGGGTCTGACGGGCCATATTGCGGCAGGGCTGGCCGATCTGCATTCTCCGCTGCTCCGGCTGCTGGCAGTGGCGGGCGGGGCAGGGGCGGCGTCAAACATCGTCAACAACATTCCGGCGGCGCTGCTGGCGCGGACGGTGCTGCAGCAGGCGCACGGCGGGCCGCCGCTGGTTTACGCGGCTTTGCTGGGAACAAACATCGGCCCGAACATTACGCTTTCGGGGTCTTTGGCAACGCTGCTGGTACTGACGGCGGCACGGAAAAAAGGCGAAGATTTGCGGGCGCTGGATTTTCTCCGAATTGGCCTGATGGTCACGCCGCTGACTTTGCTGGCGGCGACGCTAACGCTCTGGCTCTCGTTTCTAGTTGTTCGATAACCTAGCGCCCCATCAATCTAGCGCCCCGTCAATCTTGTCTTCAAAAAACCCAGCGCGGACTGGACCTGAACCGTCAAGGGAACAACGAGTGGCGCTCTGGCCGGGGAACGCACGGCCAGTCCGCTTTGGTAGGTTCCTGCGGGCAAATCCGCGCTCGGCACTGTGACCTGAACCGACAAACTCTGGCCCGGCGCGAGCGTTCCTTCGGACGGCAGGGTCCATAGGCCGTCCACCGGCTTGCCGATGCCGCCGGTCGCTCCTTCGGCAAGCGGCGCGATTTGGAACTCAATCGGCGCTTCCCCGACATTCTTGACCGTGAAGCCGCCGGAAATGTCCTGCCCGCGCCGTCCCGCGAGAAGCAGAGGCGTAATTTGGTCTGCTTCCTGAGCGTTGACGAGGATTTGCCCCGGCGACGGCGCAAAATGGACACTGCATTCCACGCTCCATTTATCGCCGGGAATGGTCTCGCCCTGCGTGCCTGTCTGGTCGTCGCTGCTGATTTCCAGGCGGCCCGCAATGATCTTGCCGCGCTCCGGCGTCTTCGCCGAGTCAACCCGCACGGTGATTTCGTGTTCGTTGCCGGTGAACCGTTTGCTGGACACGGCAATCCAGGGAGCGCGGGCCTTGATTTCCCCGTTGATCTGTCCGCCGCCGGCATTGTAGAAGGAGACCGTCAGCGGCGGCGCAAGCCGCCCGCTCGGCACTTCGCCAAACCGCAGATGCTTCCGGTTGACCAGCAGCACCGGCGGGGCGATCTGGCGCAGCTCCTGCAAGAACTCGCCCGCGCTGGCGTACCGGTACTCGGTGTTGTAGGAAAGCGCCTTGTTGATCAGCCGGGCCAGATTGAGGTCGGCGCTCGGCTGCTGAATCAGTGAATTGGTGATGTACATCGAGCGCTGGTTGATCATCTCCTGGTCGGGCGCGACTCCGGCAACCATTTCATAGAGAATGGCGCCCATCGCAAAGATGTCCGTGCGGACATCCGCGATCCACTGGCCGTCCGCCTCAAGCTCCGGCGGCAGGTAGCCTTCCGTGCCGTACAGCTCAACGGGCTTGTCGTTTTCATGGCCTGTGCCGAAATACTGCGCGGCCCCAAAGTCCAGCAAAGTGAGATGGCCCTGCGGGGTGATCCGAATATTCGCGGGCTTCAAATCGTGGTGAACGATCTGGCGCGAATGCAGGAACGCCAGGGCGTCGCACAGGCTGGCCGACCACTTCAATGTCCAGAGCCGGGGGAGAGGATGACGCCGGGCGATAATATCGTCAAGCGTCGCGCCGGCAATAAACTCCTGCGCGATATAATAATGGCCGTCGTTTTGGAACGCTTCGTAAAACGTCGGCATCAGTGGGTGGGGGCTGGCCTGCATCCCCACCATCCGCTCCCGGTCAAAGAGCGCCTGCAGCGGAGCCTGGCCGCGGGGATGACGCGCCGGAAAGAACTCTTTGAGCGCGATTTGCCGGCCCACCGCCTGCGGGTCGCGGGCCAGATAAACCGCGCCGTAAGCGCCCAGTCCGACCACGCTGTCAATTAGGTACTGCGTTTGATGCCCCGGCACTTCCTCGCCGGAGGCCAGCAGCATCACATCGTCATATCGTTTCCGCTTCGCCACGTATTGCGTCCCTCGGAGATACTCTCCTAGTCATTGTTCTTAGGAATTGTTCTTGGGAATTGTCCTTGACAATTCTGCGCCTTTTGGGTATTATACCTGCCGGAACGCAAAAGGCCGCTGCCTGCTGCGCTTCGCAGTTCGTGGCCCTATCGTTTAACGGTTAGGACGGCGCCCTCTCACGGCGTAAGTCGCAGTTCGATTCTGCGTAGGGTCATTTTTTATTCCAAGCTTTTATCGTCCAATATCTTCCGCATGGCCTAATGCCTGGGGAAGATTTTTGCTTTTTGGGAACAAACCCATTATGGAACGAATGTACGCGCCGTGGCGCATAGCTTATATTGAGCAGCCGCAAAAGCCAAAAGAACACTCGACGGGGTGCGTCTTTTGCGACGCGGCGGCTTCCACCGCCGATGTCGCCAATCTCATTGTCCATCGCGGCGCGTCGGCCTTTGTCATTCTCAACAAGTTCCCGTATAACAACGGGCATCTCATGGTCGTGCCGTACCTGCACACGGCAAGTTTAAGCGATCTGGACGATGCGGCGACTTTGGAGCTGCTGACGCTTGCCAAAGCCGCACAGTCGGCGCTGGCCGAAGCCATGCACCCGGAAGGCTACAATTTGGGTATGAACCTGGGTAAATCGTCCGGCGCGGGCATTGCCGACCATCTGCACCTGCACGTCGTCCCACGCTGGAACGGCGACACCAACTTTATGCCGGTCCTGACCGACGTAAAAGTCATGCCGGACTCACTAGAGCATACCTGCCTCCTGCTCCGCGATGCGTGGGAAGACAACAAATAGAACGGGAAGAAAAAGACATGGCGGACGAGCAGCCGCAAAGCGATAAAGTGCAAAGCGATAAAGTGCAAAGCGATAAAGTGCAAAGCGATAAAGTGCAAAGCGATAAAGTGCAAAGCGATAAAGGACGGCTGATACTGGAAATGGCGACGGACGCCGACACCTGCCCGGCCTGCGATTTGTCCGAGACGCGCAACAAAGTCGTCTTCGGCGACGGCAACGCCGACAGTCCCCTGATGCTGGTCGGCGAGGGGCCGGGCGCAAACGAAGACGCGACCGGCCTGCCGTTTGTCGGACGCGCAGGGAAGCTGCTCGACGAATGCCTGCGCGAAGCCGGAATGCTTCGGAGGCACATTTATCTGACAAACGTCGTCAAATGCCGCCCGACGCTGGTCGAAGCGGGCAAGATCAAAAACAGGCCGCCCCGGGCCGACGAATCCGGTACCTGTATTCCGCTCTGGCTCGACAAGCAGATTTCAATTATTCAGCCGCTCGTCATTTTGTGCCTCGGCGCTCCCGCTGCAAACGCGATTATTCACAAGAACTTCAAGATGACCCAGGAGCGCGGTCAATGGTTTGAAAGCCGCTACGTCCGCTACGCGATGGCCGCCCTGCACCCGGCCTATATTCTGCGCCAGGAAGGCGAAGCCTACGACCAGTCCCGTCAGTTCTTGATTGACGATCTTGTCGCCGTCCGCGACAAAGCCAAGACCGCCAAAGCCGAGCCGAAATCTACCCTGTTTTAGAAATTATGACTTATAAACTCGCCGCGATTGACTTGGATGGAACCCTGCTGCACAGCGGGACGCATGGCATCACGGAAGGCAATGCGGCGGCGGTGCGGGAGGCCGTCAAAAACGGAGCGCAGATTGTGCTGGCGTCGGGACGGCAGTGGGTGACAATTGATAAGTTCGCGGCGCAGCTTGCTTTGCCGCCAAGCGCCCCGATTATCGCGTACAACGGCGCGATGATCCGCACGCACGGCGGCGACCAATGGTTCCATCAGCCGCTTCCGGCAGACGCGGCAGAAAAGATTGTCGCCTACTGCGCGGCGCACGGCTGTCATCTCAACTACTACTTAAACGATCAGCTGTATGTGCGGGACCATACGAAATGGGTGGACATCTACGAAAAGCGCACGGGGACGGTAGCGCATATCACCGGCAATTTGGGCGAGTTTGACGGCCGGCAGCCGACGAAGCTGCTCCTCATTGATACGCTGGAAACCACAAACCGGCTGCTGACTTACTTCAAAGGCGTGTTCGGCCACACGCTGTATATCACGAAGACCGAAGATGAGTATTTGGAGTTCATGGACCCGGCAGTCAACAAAGGCCGGGCGCTGTCTGAAATCGCGCAGCGCTTGGGCCTGACGGCGGACGAATGCGCGGCGTTCGGGGATTCGTTTAACGATACGCCGATGCTGGAATGGGCCGGGATGGGAGTGGCGATGTCAAGCGGGCGGCCGGAGCTAAAGCTTATCGCCCAGAAGATTGCGCCGCCTGCGGACGACGACGGGGTCGGCCGGGTGCTGGTCGAACTCTTCCCGGTCCATCCATAGCACCAGCAGGAAATGCGGAAACGTCAGCGCGGCAATCAGCGACAAGTAAAGAAACACAAAGCCGCCGACGCCGACAGAAGCCCGCCCCTGCCACCAGAATAGCCCCGCCAGAAACCCCAGAGCGCCCAGCGTCATCGGCAGGGCCTGTGCCGCCGAGCGCCCTACGCACCGTCCGATTTGTCCCAAAACCAGCGGCGCGCGGTCGGCACCGTCCAGCAGCATCAGCCGGGCAATGTGCCGCGCCGAATGCCAGACGCAAAAGTAAATCCCCACCGCGAGAATGGCCGGAACGAAAAGAAAATACGTCAAGAGCAGCAGGGTTTCCCCGGCATCACGCCAGAATGCGCTCTTGCTGAGGTGCCAGGACTGCCATAAGTACGCCGCGATTGCCAGAGCCAGCACGGTCAGCCCGGCATTACGCTCCGGCACCGTCAGCATCCAGTCTGCATGTCCTCTGTACCAGCCTAAAATGCCCCCGGCAACCTGCGCGAACGCCTGCGGGTGTGCAAGCGGCGGCAGCAGGATCGGCAGCCCGCCGCGTACCGCCCAGATCAAGAAGCGTCCGGCTCGTGAGCTAGGCGCAGGCTGACCGCCGAACACGCGCAAGAAATAAGCGTCTCCCTGGCCCCAGTGCAGCCAGGAGCAGAGCAGAAAGACAGTCAAAGCCGCCAGCGGAAAAACGTGCCAGAAGACCAGATACACCAAAACAAGAGCCGCATAGCCGAGAACGAAGACCGCCAAATAGCCCGGCGTCAGGCGCTTGTGCAGCAGAAACAGCGGCACGAGATGGTCCAAAGCGCCGTGCGGCAGGCCCAGAAAGACTAGCCCAATCACGAACGGCCAGAACTGCCAGCGAAGCGCAAGCGCAGGGAACAAGCACGAAAAAACCAGCACAACGGCCAGCGTCAGCCAGGCGGGGAAAGTGAGCCAGGGGCGGAGAGACGCGGCTGCTTCGGGCCAGCCCGCAGCGATGGGACTAGAAGCGGCGCGGCCCGAAGCGCCGCCGTCAGGAACGGCCTGAGCGGGAGGGAGCGGAGAATTTGAAAATCGCCGGGCCATGTGCTGGTCTCCGAAAGAAATGCCGTCAGCATGTCCGGCGGAACGCGCGTGAACAGGCTTTGAAAGTAGCCGGGGAACCCAGCCGGATTATCCGATAACGCCTGCAAAAAAACCGCGTCAAAAAAGCGGTAACGCCGGGCAGGAAGCTTCTCGCGGAAGCGTTCCAGCGTTCCCGAATGCACGGCGTCGGCAAGCTGCCGGCACTGCTCCTGAATGCGCGTAAACGTGTAGCCACTCGACGGCTTGGAGCAGCCGCCGGCAGTGCCGAGGTAAAAAACGCGCCCGTCACGCTTTGGAAACGGCTGAGTCGTCATCGGGATTGCGCCCGCTTCTTCCCGCTGAACGGCGAAGGCATCCAGACGGCAGGTTTCGGTCAGGTACGCGCCGATTTCCTGCCGGTGCTGGTCTGCGGGTATCTTTTCGGCGCTTGCGGCCTGAATATAGGTGTTCTCTACCAGCGCTTCCGTCGGCGAAAACGGCAGAACGTAAACAAAATGCAGCCCATTCTGCTGGGAAACGCGAAAATCCATCAGCGTGCAGCGCGAGGGGTCAAACGCCGGGGAGGAAGTGCGGATGAACTGGCCGAAGAAGCGCTGGGAAAACGAAAGCCCGCCGGGCGGAACCGGGCGCGGGCGGCTGTCGAAGACCGCGTCTGCGTTCCAGGTTTCGCCGCCTGCTGTCACGGCAACCCCATTGGGCTCGTTTTGGAGGCTTTCAAGGGGGCAGCCGAGCTTCAGCGTGACGTTCGACGCGCCGCGAATCGCCTCGGTGACGAAAGAATAGAAGTCAATGCCGCGCAGGCAGGCATAGCCGCCGCGTGCCGAAGTTTGGGACACGGTTTGACCACCGCTTTGAACAACATTCCAGCGTTGCCAGCAGTGCGACGCCAGACTGCTGTAAGGGTGTAAAGCGGTGTTCCAGAAGCACCAGGTCCGGTCGTCGGTAAACGCCGTTTTTTGGTCCAGAACAACAATCTCGTCGGTGACGCCGCGTTCCAGCAGGGCATGGCACAAGCTCAGGCCGGACGCTCCGGCCCCAATAATCACATAGCGTTTCGCCGACATGCGCTGCTTTCTAAAAGCCGTTTAGTTAAGCGATGCCAGCCTGCCAAGTTCCTGCATGTCTACGGGAACGCTCATCCCGCCGACCACCGATTGCAGCGTGTCCTGCACCTCAATCTCGGCGCTGAGTATCTCAATCTCGCGCCGCAGGCGCAGCTCAGTCCCGGTTATTTCGAGAAGCGCCTGCTTTTCGGACGGCGGAACCTGCAAAACACTGGCAACGGCATACGACAAATACTCCGGCTCCTGGGGAAGCTGAAGCGTGCTGAGCGTGCGCCCGGACATGGCAAGCAGCGACTGCAAATACGCCCGGAACAGCGCCGCGACAGCATCGAAATCCGGCTGAAGCGCCTCGGCATCCGTCGGTTCTTCTCCAATCAGGCTGACCGATGCGGACAGATATGGCTTGTCATGGAATGTCCGGGTGATGCGAAACCGGGACTCGCCGAATACAAGAATGTTCATGCGGCCATCCGGCAGCTCTTCATACTGCGCGATTCGGGCGAGTGTCCCGACCTGACGCGGCACGGCCTCCGCGCCGATATCCGCGCCGTTTTGGATCAGCGTGACACCGAACGGCGATTTTTCTTCCCGGCAGCGCAAAATCATTTCCCGGTAGCGCGGCTCAAAAATATGCAGCGGCAGAGGCATGTCTGGAAATAAGACAACATGCAGGGGAAACAGGGGAATGTCATCATAGTTGACCATAACGCCTCTCGGTGACAACTCCACATCCATAAAAATCAAAGATTAAATGGGCAGGCTTCTACGGTCTCGCAACCGACGCCATGTTATCCCAGGGCGGTTTCATTCGCTGCCTGCTGCGTTGAAAGCAAGGAGTTATGAACGATGTTTATTTACGGAGCGACCCGCAAGATTTAGGGTTTTATTGGGGTTATGCTGGGCAGGATTAACGATTTCAGCCCAGTAACCCATTAAGTCTCTTGCTCTGAACTGGCTCAGTGATGAGTTGATTGTACCCAAAAATAGGAGAATATAACGCCTTCGGAAAGGCGTTGCGCTATCCATCCCAAGTCCATAAATGGGCGGGGCTTCCGCGCTTTTCGCTAACAAATACAAATTTGCGTGTCGCGGCGAATCGGGCAGCATCGTAATTATTCGGGTAAAATCGTGATATAACCGAGGTCTTGACCGAGCGCGAAAAACTCATCGGCGCTTTTCGGCACGGCATAGGTGGTTTTGTGGGAGCTGTTATAAAGTTCCACAGCCTTTTGGGCAAAAGCCAGCGGTGACAGGGCGTTCAAGAAAAGCCCCTTCCAGCCAAGCTCTTTTGTGACCTGCGCTTTCGCCTGCGCCAGAACATCATCGGCGTTTGGGCCGGTCAGCGTTTCATCCACCTGCCGCCCTGCCACATTCATCGTCACCCGAACCTTCATAAAACCAGTATACCCACTAATCTTCTTTACTCGCTAATCTTCTAAGTCGTGCTTCTCCGCTTCCTGCCGAAGCCGGCGCAGCATCTCGATTTTCGCCGTTGCCAGCGCGACCGTCGTATCGGCAGCCCCGTAGTAGAGAAAAACTTTGTCGTCTTTCTCAACCAGGCCCGTGGGGAAGACAACGCCGGGCCGGTCGCCGCGCATTTCATACGGCTCCTGCGGCTCGAACACCCAGTCCGGCCAGCGCATTCGCAGCTTGCTGGGGTCTTCTTTGTCTAAAAGCGCCAGGCCGAACCGATATTCCCAGCTATCGTTGACCTGCATGACGCCGTGGAAGATCAGCGCCCATCCGCCTTCGACTTCCACCGGCGGTGGACCGGCCCCGACTTTGCCGCTGTCCCAGCCCGGCTGATCGGCTTCTTCCAGAACGCAGCGCGGGTTGCCCCAGTGCAGGAGGTCGTCGCTTTCGGAAATCCAGATGTTTTCCAGCGGCCCGGCAGTCGGCCGGTGCAGCATCAGGTACCGTCCGCCGATTTTGCGCGGGAACAGCACGGCGTCTTTGTTGTAGGGGTGAATTGCCATGCCCAGGCGCTTGGCGGAAACGAAATCCTGGGTGGTCGCAATGCAGACCCCCGCGCCGTAGCGGGAATAGCCGACATACGAAATGACATAAGCAGCGATTTCTTCCACGTAAGTAATGCGTGGGTCCTCGCAGCCCCAGTTATCGTACCACGCGGCGCTTTCGTTGTCAGGCGACAGCAGCGGCGTCGTCTCAATTCGCCAGTTTCCAATTCCGTCGGCGGAGCGAGCGACATGAAGATGCGACCGGTCTTTGTCGTCGATGACCCGCAGCAGCAGCAGGACTTCGCCGCCTATCAAACACGCCGCCGGGTTGCAGACGGCCTTGCAGGGAAACGGCATATCGCCGGGCTTTAGAATTGGGTTCGTCGGCTCCCGAACGAATATCTCGCGGGCTTGATCCACAGAAGATGCCGGTTCCGAGTTTTTGCGGTGCGTATTCTCCATAAGTGCTATACCGTAATGACGACCTTGCCGACTTGGGCGTTGCTTTCCAGATACCGATACGCATCTGCGGCCTCGGCAAGCGGGAAGACGCGGTCTATCTTCGGCTTGAACGTGCCGTCGGCGAGCTTGCCATAGATGTAGTTTTTCATTGCCTCCCACCGCTCCGGCGTGTCCCGCAGCACGAGGAACGTGTAACCCGTCAGAGAAACTGCCTTGTGGAAGGCAGACAAAGGATACGGCGTCGGCTGACCGGAAAAGGTTCCGTAAAGATACACTGTCCCTTCGGTTGCGGCGGCTTCCATGAGCGTCGCTACATAATCGCCGCCGACAGCATCAAACACGATACGCGCTCCTTTGCCGCCGGTAATCTCCTTGACGCGGGCGGGAAGGTCTTCTTCCTGCGTGGCGATGACATGGTCCGCGCCCAAATCAAGAATCTCCTGCTTTTTGGCGGACGTGCGCGTGGTTGCGATTGCCGTCGCCCCTTCGTCTTTGACAATTTGAATGGCGGCAAGGCCGACGCTCGACGACGCGGCTGTGATGATAACGAAGTCGCCGGGGCCGACATGACCGAGCGGAACCAGTGCGCCGTAAGCTGTGCAGTACTGCATCCAAGCGGCTGCGCCTTCGACTGCCGAGAGCGCCGGGGGCAGCGCCGCCAGTACGTTTGTCGGAACAACCGCTTCTCCGGCAAGCACAGGGTACTTGTTCATGGAGTAGCCGGGAATAGTGCCGAACCGCTGACCGATCAAGTCCGGGGATACTCCGGCACCGACAGCGGTGACGACGCCCACGGCTTCGTAGCCGAGGCCGGCAGGGAACTGCGGCTGCTCAAAATACTGCCCGTGAAAGTACATGCTCTCCGCCCGGTTGAGGCCGACAGCTTCGACTTTGAGCGCGACTTCATCCTGTCCAGGCTCGCGGACGCTGACTTCTTCGAGTGTCAGCACATCCGGGCCGCCAAGTTCGTGAAAGCGAACGGCTTGTGTCATCATACTTCTCCTCTGAAAATGATCGGTTACAATCTTATCCTACCCAATTTTTGCGTTAATGCCTGGCGCAGTCTATTACATCGCGTTCGGGACTGCATTGAGCCTAGAGTTTTTCGCGTGATAATCCAAGCTGCTTTGCAATCATGCGGTCGAGCGTCCGCTTGGGCAGCCGCTGGGGGAGTATCCAGTTTTGGAATGCTTGGGGAACGACTTCATAAGCAGTGCGCGGCCTTACTGTCGTCAGCGCCTTCCAGACGGTCTGGCCGATTCGCTCCGGCGGGTAGCCCTTGCGCCCGCCCTGGATCATGCCGCTGACAAACTTCGCCATCGCCCCCGCGTACTCTGTGGGAGCGTACTCCGAAACATAATCCGCAGCTTCCGCCTTGTCCCAGATTCCCGTCACGACCGACCCCGGCCTCACGACCACGACATCAATCCCATGCACCATCAGCTCCCGCCGCAGCGATTCAGAGAAGCCTTCCAGCCCGAACTTCGAAGCGTTATAAGCGCCCAAAAAAGGGAAAGCGAGCTTGCCGCCGACGGAGCTGATGTTGACGATCCGGCCCGGCTTCCCCGTCAAGGCATGGTCAGCCCCCAGCAGCGGCAGGAACGCCTGCGTGACGATCAGAGGGCCGACCAGGTTGATTTCAAGCTGACGCCGAAAATCCTCCACGGGAAGGTATTGCAGCGGCCCCACCACGCTGATGCCCGCGTTGTTGACCAGCCCCCGGAGCGTACTCCCGGCGAGGCGTTCCCGCACGGCCTGCGCGGCGGCTTGAACCCCCGCTTCGTCCGTGACATCAAACACCAGCGGCGTCACCGCTTCCCCGAACTCGCTGATGAGGCGCTCTTTGTCATTTTCTTTTCGGACGCTTCCGAAAACATGCAGGCCCTTTGCCGCCAGCACCTTTGTTATCCCGTAACCGATTCCTGACGAGATGCCCGTCACCATAATTATTTTCCTTTATTGTTCTCGTTTAATGCATGGCTGCCGGGGCTGCGCCGGCTTTCGGTTTCTTCAGCAGCAGCAGAGTTGGGACCATCGCCGCGCTGATAAACATCAGCAGGAAAAACGCATCGTTGAAGCTCATCGCGACTACCTGCTGGGTCAGGGTCTGCTCGATCATCCCCAGCGCTCCCGTCTGCGCGTCGGCCGGGCTGTAGCCGCCGCCGACCAGAGCACCGGCAAAGTCGGAAATACGGGCCGTGTAGGCCGGATGGCTCGGCGTCAAGTAGCCGACCATGTTGGCCCGGTTGATATGCTGCTGGTTCTGAAAGTACGTCGCCAAAATCGCAATGCCGATGGAGCCGCCGAGCTGACGCGCCAGGCCGAGCAGGCCGGTTCCCTGGTTCACTTCTTCTTTGGACAAGCTGCCGATGGCAAGCGTGTTGGCCGGAATAAACAGGAAACCCATAGACAGGCCGCGTATCAGCAGGGGCCAGAACGTGTCCGGCGTTCCCGACTGCGCGTTGAGGTGCGCCAGTCCCCACATGCCGCAGATGGACAGGACGATGCCGATAAACGTCAGCAGCCGCGCATCTACCGTCGCCTTTGGATTGCTGCTGATGACCGCGCAGAATACAATGCTGACGAGGCTCGCAAATCCGCCCGGCAGCAGGGAAACGCCGCTTTGCAGCGGCGACAAGCCCTGAAGCTGCTGCGCCAAAAGAGGATACAAATAGTTGACCCCGTAGAGGCCGAAGCCCACGGCGATAAACAAGATAATCCCCGCCGACAGCGAGCGGTTTTTCAGAACGCGAAACGCGACCACCGGAGCCTTGTTCCGAGGCGAAAGCTCCCAAAGAACCAGCCCAATCAGCGACACCGCCGAAAGCAGGGCCAGGCGCAGAATTGTCGGGCTGCTGAACCAGTCGTCCTGCTCACCTTCTTCCAGCACATATTGAAGCGTCGCAAGCCCCACGGCGAGCAGCCCGATTCCGGCCCAGTCAATCGGCACGTCGGGTTTTGCCGGCTCCGTGTCATGCAGCAAAAAGAAGACCAGGCCACTCGCCAGAAGACCGATTGGGATGTTGATAAAGAAGCACCAGTGCCAGCTTGCCGCATCGGTCAGCCAGCCGCCGAGCGCCGGCCCGATGGTCGGAAAAACGACCAGCCCCAGCAAAAAGACCGGCTGGACAATGGCCTGCTCCTTCGGCGGGAAGACCTGAACCAAAGTCGCCTGCGCCGTGGAGATCAGCGCCGCGCCGCCCGCGCCCTGCAAAACACGCCATAAAATCAGCTCGCCCAGGCTATGCGATGTCCCGCAGAAGAACGACGCGATGGTAAACAGCACAATAGACCCCGTGAGATAAGCGCGGCGGCCAAAAAGCATGTTCAGAAACGCGGTCATGGGAAGAACGACGACATTGGACAAAATGTAGCCGGTGGAAACCCAGGCAACTTCCTGAGTCGTCGTGCTGAGATTGCCCGCCATCTGCGGCAGCGCGACATTGATGATTGTCGAGTCCAGCACTTCCATCGCGGCGGCTAGAATAAGACCCGCCAGAATGATCCAGCGGTACTGATGGTTCAGCGCATCGGCCACGGCTGCCGCTCCAGTTAAGGCGGAGGGTGTCTCCTCAGCGGGCTTGGGAAGGGGAGCCGCGCTTGGCGCGGGAGGCGTTCGCCGCCGGTCTCGCTGCTGAAGTGTGCTGCTCATAATTTATCTCCTTATTATCTGCTGTCAGAATATCTGCCGGCTAACTAGGTGGGGGCAAACTTTAACTCTGGTGACCTACCACCTTGCTTCGCTCATTCTTCGCTTCGCAGGGTCCTCCCTAAAGGGAGGATTGAGGCAGGAGAGCAGGGGCAATCTCAACCCCTACATTTGCTGTCTGTATCCTCCCTTTAGGGAGGACCCTGCGAAGCGAAGAATGAGCGAAGCAAGGTGGTAGGTCAGTTAATCCTGCGCCTGAATCTTTGCCAGCAGAGCGCTCAATGTCTGCTTTTCTTCGGCGCTGAGACGAGACATCCGGGAATTCATATGCCGGCACTGGGCCGGAATTAATTGATCCAACAAACAATGCCCTTTGGCGGTCAAGTGAATTGTGAGCGCCCGTCGGTCCGCGCTGTCGTGATGCCGCTCCAAAAATCCATCACGCTCCAGCCCGTCCAACAGGCCGGTGATGGTGGCGCGGGTGACGCCTAAATTTTCCGCGATTTCGGAAGGACTGGGGTCTTTGTGTCCAAAGAGGTCTTCAGAGAACAGGTAGCACAGCACATAAAAGCGGCCTTCGGACAGCCCGTGCGGCTCCAGCGCTTCCTGCGCCTCGCATCCTTCGCCGGACGCGATCTGCTTGATGCGAAGCATGATCTCCGTGGCTTCGAGATCAATGTCCGGGTAGCGCTCGGCAGCCTTCCGCAGCACTTCGCCTTTGGGATAGTATTTCGGAAATGCAACTTCTTTGTTCATGTATTGCCATATTATACGGCGGCTAACAAAAAAAGTCAACCCCAAAAATAGATGCAAATTTCTCAAGCAGGACAGCTTCAACTTCGGCCCGCGCCGGGCAGTCCGCCCCTAACAGCTCCGCCATCGAAGTCACGTCTTTGTCGGAAATGCCGCACGGAACAAACTTCGTGCGAAACGGGGCCAGATCGGGAGAGATATTGAGCGCGAACCCGTGCAGCGACACCCAGCGGGCAACTTTGATGCCGATGGCGGCAATTTTGCGGTCCTGCACCCAAACCCCCGTCCGGCCCGGCACGCGCTCCCCGGTCAGGCCAAACGGAGCAATCGTTTGGATCAGCGTTTCTTCTAAATCCCGCAGGTACTTGTGCAAATCCGAGCCGTGCTGCCGCAGGTCCAAAATCGGATAGCCGACCATTTGGCGTGGCCCATGATACGTAATTTCGCCGCCCCGGTCCACGCGCTCCACGGCGATGCCCTGCGCCCTCAGCGCCGCTTCTGGGGTCAGCAGATCAGTATCCTGCGTGCGCCGTCCAAGAGTAATAGTCGGCGGATGTTCCAGCAGCAGCAGGGTGTCGGGAATTTCGCCTCGCCCACGCTGTTCGGCCAGCGCGTACTGCCGAGCAAGCGCTTCAACATAGGGAACGGGACGGGGATAAGAAATGAGTTGGCAGTGCATAGTTAAAACTAAAGCACCATGCGTTTCAACGCATGGTCCTGACCGACATGATGCAATAGAAGCTAATCTGGTATACTGGCGGCATGGCCCGGCCTGATTTATCGTACCTGAAAAACGTGTTTTTGTTTTTGTTCGGCCTGCCGCTGGGCCTGCTGACCGGACTGACCGCCGTGTCCGGCAGCGTGTTCGGCGTTCCGACGGTCCGCCGCCTGCTGGGACTGCGCCCGGCGCGGGCGGTCGGGGTTGGTCTGACGCTGACGTTCTTTGCCGCGCTTGCCGCAATTTTGTCGTATGCCCAGCATGGCGATGTGCGGATCGGGCTGGCGCTGCTGCTGTTTGTCTTCCAAACCATTGGCGCAATGATCGCGGAGCGGCTGCTCGTGTCGCGTCCTAATTTAGAGCGCCTGCCGCTGCTCTGGGGAACACTCGTGACCGCAGGCGGGCTGGCGATGCTGGCGTCCGGCTTCGGGTTCCTGCATGGGCCGCCGCTGCCTTCTGCCATTGTATCTCGCGGCATCGAGTTTTATGCGCTGGCAGCGGCCCTTGCGGCGGCGGTTGGGCTGGCAAGCCGCGTGTTCGGGCTGGGCGGCGTTTTGATTGTCCCGGCGGCGATTTATGGCCTCGGCCTGCCGCCGCATGTGGCTCAGGGAACGGCTCTTGTCGTGCTGGCGCTGGCGGGCCTGCCGCCCGTGCTGGTTCACGCCCGGCGCGGGGACATCGAGCCGCAGGCAGCGACCTGGCTGTCGGCGGGCGCGGTGCTGGGAGCATTGACCGGGGCGCTGATTGCCGTGACCAACCTGAGTGATCACGCGCTGATTGTTCTGTTCGGCTTGCTTCTGACCGTCATGGGCTTGATGATGCTCTGGCGAAAAGACATCGCTGTCGAAGCGTAATGCTGCAGCCTTGCTTCGATTCTCTCTTGAAATCCTCTGCCGCCGTGGTCATAATTAAGTATAGCGAAACGCGACACATCAAAAAGGAACAAAAATGGCAGCAAATACGGAAGCCGGCAGGGCAGCAGCAAGATCGCGGCGTAAAGATATTCAGTTCAGCATCCGCACAGACAGCGACACCAAAGCCCGCGCGGCGCGTGCCGCTGAAGCTGCGCGGATGACCCTCACCGAATTTGTGGAGACGGCGGTACGCGAACGCGCTGATGAGGTACTGGCGCGGCACGACCAAATTCTTCTCACCGACCGCGACTTTCTTCTCTTTGAGGAGCTGATGATACGGGCGGTTGAGCCGAATGACCTGGTCCGCGCCGAGGCTGCTGAATTCAATCAAGGCCGCTTCGACGCGCTGGGACGCTATCATTGCTAATCGAACCATTGGACACGCACCACGACCGGGAAGCGTTCGACTGCGGCATTGAGAAGATGAACGTATTTCTTCGGCAGACGGCCCGTCAGCACGCTGCGAAACACGTTGGAGTAACGCATGTCGCGGTCGAGGAGGTGGGCGCGACGCGCATTCGGGGTTATGTTTCGCTTTCTATGTTTCGCTTTCAATGAAGCCCGTGAACCGCGCATCCCTTCCAAACTCGAAAAGGCTTCCAGGCGGAGAATATACCGTTGCCTTCATCGGCCAGTTGGCGACGGACAAAGAGTTTCAGGGGAAGGGCATTGGCGAACGACTGCTGTTGTTCACGCAGTTCCAGGCGCTGCGAGTATCCGGCGTTTTTGGCCTTGTCGGCGTCGCTCTGGACCTGATCCATGTCGAGGACGAAGCCCTATCCATTACGCAGAGCCGTCGTCAGTTTTATTTGACGCGCCAGTTCGAACCGCTTGCCGATGATGCCGAGCGTCTCTATAAATCTATCGACGCGATCCGCAGGATGAGTCTCGACTTGTGAGGGCCACCTCCCGGAAGGTTTCCTGATCGGAGACTGATTCGTCAACAGGCCGCACGGCCCGTGCCAGCCACCAATTGCCGAGACGTTCGTACTGCGCCGGGAACACCGGCTCCCCTTCCGTGTCAATCTCCGCGAAGCCGGGATGGCCCAGCCGAACCGAAATGCTCTGCAAGGGCCGGCCCCAGACCTGCCGCCGCGCTTTAATCGCCGCTTCTTTCAGCGCCCACAGCAGCAGCATTCCGTCAGGGCTGTCTTCGCTGCCGAACTGCCCGGCAATCTGCTGCCGCTCTTCCGGCGTAAACACGCGGGCGCAGAGGCCGGGATGCACCGGGCGAACGCGCTGAACGTCAATCCCGGCGCTGCCTTCGGTGCGCGTGTCGGAGAGCGTCGCGGCCCCCATCCCCGCGCTGTGAGACAGGGACAGTGCGAGGTTCGGCAAGTCACGGCCTATGATCGCCGGGGCGACACCGTCGCGCCCGACCTGCCAGTCCAGCGGCGGCAAGCCGAGTTCTTCCCGCAGCAGCTTTTTCGCCGCCAGCCGTCCGGCCAGCCATTCGGATTTCCGTTCTTCTGATGCCCACGCGGTATAAACATCTCGCTCACTGGGCGTCAGCCAAAGGCTTGGCGTTTGCGCCGTCACCCACTGGGGCTGGACGACAACAGTTTTTGGAAGCGGCATGGAGGAAGTATACCGGCTGACAGACGGAAAATTCTGCCGGTGTGCTACAATCAAGTCAGCAAAGATATGAACTCGCTTTTGATCGTCAATCCGGCAGCGGGGCAGGGGAAGCCGCAGGAGGCGCTGGACGGAATGCGGGCGGCGCTGGGTCCTGTTCTCGGCGGGGTGTCCGTCACGCAGAAAGCGGGAGATGCCGAGCGTGCGGCCCGCGACGCGGCGGGGCAGGGATTTGACGCCGTGCTGGTCGCCGGCGGCGACGGCACAGTCAACGAAGTGATTAACGGCCTGCTGACCGCGCCCGGCTCCGCGAAACCGCTGCCGCTGGGCCTGGTGCCGCTGGGAACGCAGAACGTGCTGGCGTCTGAGCTGGGCCTTTCGGCGACCTATGATCTCAGCTCCACTGCGGCGATGCTGCGGGCCGGGAAAACACGGCGGCTGGATGCCGGCAAGGCGGGGGAGCGTTACTTTGTCCTGATGGCAGGCTTTGGCTTTGACGCGGTTGTCGTGCGCGAAGTGCTGCGGCCGGTGAAAGAATTGATTGGCCCGGCGGCCTATGCGCTCGCAACATTGGGGGCGCTGGCGAAGTACCGCAGCACGGCAATCTCGCTGATACTCGACGGCGAGGAAATCCGCTCGGAGGCGTTTTTGGTGGTGATCGCAAACGCCGCGTCGTATGCCTACCGGCAGATCAAGCTCGCGCCGTTTGCCGAACCCGACGACGGCTGGCTTGATGTTTGCGTTTTTGAGCGTCCTAACATGGACTCCAGATTACACCGGGCGATGAACCGAGGACTGGACCGGGTCGGGTTCGCGTCCCAGATGGTGTCTGTTTTGGCCCGCCGCCATCTGCGTGATCCGAGCGTGCGCTATTACCGCGCCCGCACGATTGCGCTGACATCCGTGCCGCCGATTTCCGGCCAGCTTGACGGCGAGAGCTTCGGCGAGACGCCCGTCACCATCCGCATTGTCCCGCAGGCATTGTCCGTGTTCGTCCCGTAGGGGCAGACCCCCGTGTCTGCCCTTCTTTGTCCGTGTCTGTTCTTTTCATCAGAAAGGCCATTTTCTTATGTTCTCTCCCAAGCTCAACACACGCACTTATCAGATATATGTCGGCGGGGCCTGGCGCGAATCGCTTTCGGAGTCGCTGCTGCCGAACATCAATCCCGCGCATAAATTGGAAGTGCTGGGCTACGTCCCGGAAGCCACCGATGCCGAAGTCAGCGAAGCCATGCTGGCTGCCGACGCCGCGTTCCCGGCATGGCGGGCCGTCAGCGGGAACATGAAAACGAAAATCTTTTTGCACCTGGCCCAAATTATGTACGCCCGGTACGAAGATTTCCAGCAGACAATGGCCCGCGAGATGGGCAAAACCCTGTTTGACTGCAAATTAGATTTGGATGAAGCCATCGGCGTGATCGAGTGCGTCGCGCCGCAGGGACTTTCGCTCAAGGGCGAGACCTACCAGAAGAACATTGACGGCGTTGTGATGGAGTCTCGTTTGGAGCCGCGCGGCGTCGCGGCGATTATTACGCCGTTCAACTTCCCGGTCGCCATTCCAATTGCCCAAGTCGTCGCGGCCTTAGTGGTCGGCAACACGGTTGTCTGGAAGCCATCCCATCTCATCCCGGAGTCGTCGCAGGCCATCGCGGCCGCGATTGACGAAGCTTTCGTTTGGGCCAAAGAAAAGCTCGGCGTCACAATCCCGCCCGGCACGTTCAGCATGGTCTCCGGCGACGTTTCTACGGGGCAGGCGGTCATCTCGCACCCGGTCGTCAAGTGCCTGTCGTTTACGGGAAGCAAAGCCGTCGGCGACGCCGTTGACGCCACCGCAAGCGGCCTCGGCAAGCGCGTGATGAAGGAAGTGGGCGGCATCAACATCTTTTATGTCCACAAAGACGCGGACATCCAAAGGGCCGCCAAGAACTTCGTTTACGGCAAAACCATCACCGGCGGCCAGCGCTGCACGTCCATTCAGGAAGTCTTCTGCGACGAAAGCGTCTACGAAGCGTTTGTCGCCGCCGCCATTGAAGAAACCAAAGGCATCCGCATCGGCGACGGCTCTTCCCAAGAAATGGCCGACGCCGACAAAACTCCCGGTCTCTACTCCCTGCCGCCTTTAGTGTCCGAAGATCAGCAGGCCCGCGTTCTGGGCCTTATCAGTCAATCGGTTAATGAAGGCGCAAGCATTCGCCACCAAGTCCCAGTCCCCGACGCCCTCGCCGCTGAAGGCTACTATGTCCCATTCACGCTGATTGAGAACGTCGGCAAAGACAACCTCTTATACTCAACGGAGTTGTTCGGCCCCGTCGGCGTCCTCACCAAAGTCAAAGGCATTCAAGAGGCCATCACCGTCATCAACCAGAAAATCGGCATTGTCGCGTGTATTGACAGCCAGAACAAAGACGCTTCCGAGCATTTCATTCAGAGCGTTCTCAGAACCCGCGTGGACGACGGTCGCCACGGCACCGGCGCGTTCTGGGCCACCCGCTTCGGCGGCGACCGGGGCGCAGGCTCCGGCAACCCGGCCTTAGATGAAAACATGGTCATGGGCTACGTCATGTGGAAAACCATCTACCGCGCCTACAAGCCCTTCGCCGAACCCGAAGACGACACGGCAGGGATTTAGTTCGTCTGCCGGGTATGATAAAGGAAGACATAATAAAGGAAAGAGAGGCAATGCTGATGCTGGTACAACTCCAAAAAACAGACAACGGGTTTCTTATTCCGGTTCCCGAAGACTTGGCCCAAGCGTCGAGGTTCGGCTCGGACAGTATGGTCAACATCACGCTGGAAAACGGCAGGTTTGTCGTCGCGGACCCTAATGATCCTTACTATACAATTGAGGAATTACTAGAGGGAATGACTGCGGAAAATCTGCACGAAGAAATCAGCACAGGGCCGCCGCGCGGCAATGAGGTCTGGTAGCCGACATGGCTTATGTTCCTGCTCAGGGCGATGTTATCTCCATAAATTTTGATCCGCAATCAGGACATGAGCAGGCTGGACGACGGCCTGCTCTCGTTTTGTCAACACTGGAATACAACAAACTGACCGGACTCGCTGTCATGTGTCCGATTACAAAAAAGGGAAAAGCATATAAGTTTGAAGTGCCTGTCCCCGAAGGCTACGCGGTTTACGGAGTCATTCTCGCGGATCAGGTTAAGTGCATGTCATGGCTGACGCGAGACTCACAGTACGTTTGTGTCCTTCCCGCCTCAACGCTGAGAGAAGTCGTCACTCGGATAAACGCGCTGATCAAGGTTTGACCATCACGAGAGTCATCTGCCGTGCCTACAAACCCCTCGCCGAACCCGCAGACGACGATGCCGGCATCTAAAACAGGAGCAACCCAATGGATAAACTCGAAACTTACCTTGAAAAAGTCATTGCTGATATGCAAGCCACTCGGCCTAAATACAAAAGCCTGTTACGGCAAGAATTGGAAACGTACTCTATACCATTCTTCGGTGATGTTGAAAATGCGCGGGTGCTGACTGTTGGAGTCAATCCTTCTGCCACTGAATTTGAAAAGAAAAGAAACTGGCATGACAAGATGACAACGGTAGAGTTGAAGGATCGCCTGCAATCTTATTTCGTACCTGAGCAAACTGTTTCCCATAAGTGGTTCAAGACGTGGAGCAGTGCAATGGAGCCACTAGGTGTCTCCTATCAAGATGGCACTGCTGCTCATGTTGATCTGTCGCCAAGAGCCACAATTTCTATGGGCAAAGCAGACCCGGATATGTTTGCTGAGATGGTCCAGCAAGATTCGCAATGGTTTTTTAATCTTCTGCCGAAATGCAGCGAAGCCCGCTTGATACTTTTTGCTGGCTGCATGACAAAGAAGTGGTATGTTGTTGATGCCGTGAAACGCATTGCACCCAAATACGATTTTCAGGTCTCAGGCACATCATCCCGAAAAGGGCCGGGCTGGACTGGCTTTTATTGTCTTCATGGTCCTAATATCGAACTGCCCGCGTTCTTTTGTAGCATCTCCCCAAGCGCCCGAACGACTGACCAGAAGCAGATGCTGATTGAGCGGGTTAAGGATCACAAACATACGCTTCTGGAACTGATGAAATAGTGGTCCAACTGTGTACATTTGCAGTAGAGTGTGCTTCATGTGAAGATTTGAGGTAGGACATTGGAAATTAGGCTGCGCGATAGCTATCTGGCTGCCTTAGCGAAATTAGGCACAGCGGAACAAGAACGCATACAAAAGTTCATCAGCAAACTCAACAGCGATCCGACTACTCTTGGATTGCATGTTGAACCAATTGATAATGGCTTTGTGAGCATTCGTGCAAATCAGCGGCTTCGAGTGATTGCCCAGCAACAAGGGGAGACACTTTCGCTTTATTATATTGGCGACCACGACCCTGCTTATGATTGGGCGAAAAAGCGACGACTGCTGGCTTCGCTGGAGAGCGGAAACTACTGCTTTGAGCCTGATGAGGCTGACGCTGAAGCTGCCACAGATGAAGTATCTTTGCCCGCTCAAACTTTCGCATCCTATGGCAGTTCCATAACCAAGAATCTTGAAAGGGCAGAGTTGCCTGCATACATTGTGCGAGGCTTCGAGACCTGCCAAAATGAAGACGAGTTGTATGAGCGTCTTGAAACCTTGCCTGAAAACCTTAAACTTACGACACTTGCGATTATCCTCGGTGAGCCTTACGAACCGCAGCCAACCGCACAAGTAGACGATAAGCAGGTACAAGATAAAGTGGCGGTATCACCGTTACAAAATTTGGATGCCTTGTCTGCAAATTCGCAAGAAGATGCATTACCAATTACAGAGAAGATTGTGGAGAATGAAGCGAGCCTGGATTTCGCCGCCGAAGAACATTTGCCATGCACGACTGAAACCGACGTCATTGTAACATACAACGCGACGCGCCTCTTGTTTCGATCCAGTCTGATTGAGCCGTTGAGCCCATCCCAAATTTTTCGCATAGTCACACCTCTTGGCGTTTTCGAGATGTCAAAGTCAGCCTTTTATGAAACTTTTCCTAATGTGATTGCTTCTGCAAGTTACAAAGAAAACGGCATTTATCACTACGCACATCTGCCGAAAAAAGCTCTTGTATATCGTGTTGACGACAACAAGGCGCAAGCCTGAAATTATAGGGAGACAAAACGATGGCGCGAAAGCAGAACACTCAAAAGCAGAGCAGTGATGAGAACGAAAACGAACCCGTGGGGCATCCGATTAATGATAACCCGTGGTTTAAGAAGATGAAGGCGCTGAATGAAAACTTGGAGGCGGGAAAGATTACGCAGACGGAGTATGAGCGCAAGCACCGGGGGCTGATGGTGGAGCTGCAAAGCGCGGCGAACAAAGAGCGCGAGAAGATCAAGTCGTGGGCGATTTCGAGTAAGAAAGTCCGCGATGAGGTTGAGTATAAGCGGCTGTGCGCTCATTACCATGACGCTTACGGTGATTCGTTCCACCACTTCTTGACTTCTATCCATGCCGGGGCTTCGTTTCTGACATTAAACGAAAAAATGCTCGATGACGCCCGCCTGCTGGAACTGCGCTTTGGCGGCAAGATCATGTCCCCGGAGCAGGTGCTGGCCGAGTCGGAAAAAGAAGAACGCGAGAAGAAAAAAGAGACAGATGTTTAACGCAAGCAGGCGAACGGAACAAGAAAGTACAGAAAACGTCAAAATCATGCACAATAAAACAACAACACAGCAAGTACGCTAGAAAGCATGATGACAGGCAATGAAAGCCAGTAGAGGACAAGTGGAAGCGGAAACAGGCATCGCCGAAGCGAAAGAACGAGGAACAGCGCTTCTCTCAAAAGTGTTGACTCAGTACGGAAAAATCACGCGCATGACCATGCCTGAAGAAAGTCCCATCGAAAATATTGTTAGCCGAGCCAGAGTGTATCATCCGAATACGGATGCCGAGCTTCTGCGCCGGGCTTATGCCTACGCCGAGGCAAAGCATGAAGGTCAGTCCCGGCGCTCCGGGGAGCCGTACATTACGCATCCGGTCGCCGTCACGACCATTCTCACTGAACTGGAGATGGACGATGCGACGCTTGCGGCGGGCCTGCTGCATGACGTGGTGGAAGACTGCGGCGTCTCGCGGGAGCAGATCGCAGCGGAGTTCGGTGACGAAATCGCGGATTTAGTAGACGGCGTCACCAAGCTCAAGCTCGCCGACTTTGAGGCCCGAAATGAAGCGGAGCCGGGGGCGCGGGTAGATGTCCTGCCCGCCGCCGACACTGCCGCGCCGGAAGCCGCCGATGTGCTGGCCCGCAAGAAGCGGCACGGCGAGACTACGAAAAGCGCGGCGAACCTGCGTAAGATTTTGCTGGCAATGGCGAAAGACCTGCGGGTCATGGTCATTAAGCTGGCCGATAGACTCCATAATATGCGGACGCTGGGGGCCATGCCGGAGCATCGGCAGAAGCGAGTCGCCCAGGAAACGCTCCAGATTTTCGCCCCGCTGGCGCATCGTTTAGGCATCTGGCAGATCAAGTGGCAGCTCGAAGACCTGGCGTTCAAGTATATTAACCCGGACGCTTACAATGAGCTAAAGCAGAAGCTGGATAAGACGCGGGCGCAGCGCGAAAAGGATATTACGGCGGCCACGGAAACGCTCAAAGCGAGGCTGTCGGAAGAGGGGATTCAGGCCGAGTTTCAGGGCCGGCCCAAGCATCTGTATTCCATTTACAATAAGATGCAGAAGCAGACATTGGACCTCGGCGAGATTTACGATTTGATCGCCCTGCGTGTGATTGTCCCGACGGTCGCGGACTGCTACCACGCGCTCGGCATTGTCCATCAAGTCTGGATGCCGCTGCCTGGGCGCTTTGATGACTATATTGCTAAAACGAAGTCCAACGGCTACCAGTCTTTGCATACAAAAGTGATTGGGCCGAACGGCGAGCCGCTGGAAATACAAATCCGCACCACGGACATGCACCGCACCGCCGATTTTGGCATCGCCGCGCACTGGCAGTACAAAGAAGGCGGGGGCAAAAGCAAATCGGCGAGTGCCGACAAGCGCTTTGACAACAAATTAACCCTCCTGCGCCAACAGTTGTTTGACTGGCAGTATGACGCCAAAGAACCCGGCGAGTTCCTGCGCTCCGTGGTCGGCGATCTGTTCACCGATCAAGTCTTTGTGTTCACGCCCAAAGGCGACGTTCTGGATTTTCCTCTCGGCGCAACCCCGGTTGATGCCGCATACCGTATCCACTCGGCTTTAGGCCAGCACCTTTCAGGCGCGAAAGTCAACGGCAAAATTGTCCCGCTGACGTACCATTTCAAGAACGGCGACATTGTTGAAATTCTGACCCGGCCCAACGCGAACCCGTCGCTGGACTGGCTGGCGTCGGCCAAAACCAGCCACGCCCGGACAAAGATCAAAGCCTACTTTCGGAAGCTGCGCTATGCGTCCAACGTTGCGCGGGGCCGCGAACTGCTGCAAAAAGAGCTGGAACGGCTGCACTTAGATATCAAAGCCCTCATGTCTCCCGACGTGCTGAATAAAATCGGCGAGCAGATGAACCATCCGGGCCAGGAGGATTTACTCGCCGCTGTCGGCTACGGCGACGCCGCTATCGGCTCGGTCATCACGCGAATGCGGGCGCTGATGCAGGAAGCGCCGCACGAAGAAGGCAGCCGCACGTTTGACCGCCGCTCCGTGCATACCGGCTCCGCCAACACCAGCAAGCTGCAGGTCGGCGGCGATCTGGAAGACGTTGCCATTGTCCGGGCCAAGTGCTGCCAGCCCGTTCCCGGCGACGAAGTTTCCGGGTACATGACGCGCGGCAAAGGGATCGCCCTGCACCGCCACGGCTGCGCCAATGTCGCGCACTATCAGCAGACCGAACCCGAGCGCTTGATTGAAATAGACTGGAAGCCCGCGGACCCGACCCAGCGCTACTCCACCGACATCAAGATTGAGCTGGTAGACCGTTTGGGCCTCTTGGAAGACATCGGCAAGCTCTTCAGCGAAGCCAAGACATTCATCCAGGCCATCCGCACCCGGTCCCACTCAAACCACACCGCCGTCATGCAGATTTCCTTTGACGCCGCCGACACTGACCATATCGCCGCCATGATCACCCGCCTGCAGCGCCTGACCGATGTGGTGGACATCCATAGATTAGGCGCGAACGAAGACCCAGTAGATTGACGCAATTATGATGAGCCAAACAACGGTAGACCTCATCCTATTCGGCAATGTTGGCCTTTGGGTAGTTGCGACTCTGATTGGCTTGAGAGGGGCAAATGCCCCGTACCTGCGCCCGTCTCAGAGTGGGTTTGTCCTCTACCCAAGTGGGTTCGTCTTCCGCCGGCCGTGGGAGAGATGCGTTGTCTTGGGTCTAATAGGCTTTCTTTCTCTGCTGATGCCGTTGGTAGTAGCCACCAACGACTTGAGCCTTTATGGGACCGTGCGGCCTGGTGACTGGCCCTATTTGTGGGCCTTCGTTGGTATCGGCCTGGCGGGAGCGGTTTTCTTCTGGTGGATGGGCCTCCCCAAGGAACTGGCCGTGGACGAGGACCGGCGCACCTACCGCTGGAGCGAGGGATGGCCTCCCTTCCGCCGGGTACGTACCGGGCCGCTTTCCGACCTGTCGGGCGTCGGGGCTATGATCGGTGGTGGCAGTGCCTACTTTGTCTACGTCGGCGGGCCGGGCGGAGCAGGCAAGATGGTGGTCGAGGGCTTTTCGTCGGCTGAGGGCGCAGAATATTACGCCGACGAACTGGCGGCAGTGCTGGGCGTACCGCGCCTGGTGCCGGGTGCCTGCCAGTGGCTTCAATCAACCCGCCAGCGGCAGCGAGCCAATGCTGAGGCCGCCAACGCGCGTCCGACCTATCGCCGGTGTAGGCGCTATCTTCTACGCTTAGGCCCCGATAAATTACCTGCCAGGACTAACAGACTGAGCACAAACGAGTACCCGATAGATTAGGGGAACCTTGATGGCAAGTCTCACGCAGTTATCGCTTTCCGACATTGCCCGCCGTGGCGAAACGCTTTATGAGCAGGCGTTGAAGCAGCAGGTCGAGCCGCAGCACGTCGGCGAGTTCCTAGTCGTTGATGTAGAAACCGGCGACTACGAGATTGGAACTGACTACATCCTGCCGACGGAACACTTGCTGGCAAAACGTCCCGATGCACCGCTGTATGCTTTGCGTATTGGATACCGCTCGATTGGACGTATTGGGGGCCGTTATACGCCCGCCCGCCGCTAAGGAGCCGTTTTGGTAACAGGACAAGTTACGTCTGACCGCGAGGCAGTCATTCCCGCAGAAGTACGCGGCAGTGCCGGACACCAGGAGAAGTTCCCGGCAGTTCTGGATACAGGCTTCACCGAGTACCTAACTCTGTCATCAGAAACGATCTCTCGTCTTGGTTTGCGGCACGTTCACACGGCGCAAGTTGTTCTAGGAGATGGGAGTGAAGTGCAGGTTCCTGTGTATCGGGCTGAAGTCTTTTGGCACGAGCAGTGGCGGCTGATTTATGTTCACGAAACCGAAGGCGGCGCACTTGTTGGGATGTCTTTGCTGTACGGGAGCATATTGAAAATCCGCGTGGTTGACGGCGGTGAAGTGACGATAGAACAGTTGATATAAATGGATCGCAAATACCCAAAATTGTGGTAACATACATTGTGCCTTTATTCACAATGTCGCACCTCAGAGGGCTGAGGCGAGTTGTTAGAATGGAAAATCTATGAGCAGACGAATGACCGAGATTGCCGCCGCCAATGCCGGGCTGACGGGGATTTACAACAAAGTAATGAGCGGGGAGCGGCTGAGTGCCGACGACGGCCTTCAGCTCTACGGGACGGCAGACCTGAATGCCGTCGGCGCTTTGGCGAACATCGTGCGGGAGCGCCTCAGCGGAGACAAGACCTACTACGTTCGGAACCAGCACATCAACTACACCAATGTCTGCAACAAAGGCTGCAAGTTCTGCGCGTTCTACGCCCAGAAGGGCGGCCCGGACCCGTACACCATGAGCATCGCCGATGTGCAGGCCAAGCTGCGGCTGCACCTCGACGTGCCGATCAAAGAAGTCCACATGGTCGCAGGCATCAACCCGAAGCTGCCGTACCAGTATTACTTGGATTTGCTCCGGGCCGTGAAGCAGGTCCGGCCCGGCGTTCATATCAAAGCCTTTACCTGCGTCGAGATTGCCGAAATCCAGCGGCAGGCCCAGAAGCCGTTGCCGGAAGTCTTTGCCGAGCTGCGCGAAGCGGGACTTGATTCTCTGCCGGGCGGCGGGATTGAAATACTTTCGGACCGGGTTCATCTGGCCCTCTTTGACCGCAAATTAGACGGCGATCAGTGGATGGAGATTTCTAAAGCGGCGGCAGAGGCCGGGCTTTTGCAGTATGCGACCATGCTCTACGGCCACATTGAAACGATCCCGGAGCGCGTGGAGCATTTGGTCAAGATGCGCGAATTGCAGGACGAAACAAAGCATTTCGTGACGTTTACTCCGTTGTCGTTCCACCCGGAAGGCACCCAGCTTTCGCACCTGCCGCATCCGACCGGCGACGGGGATTTACGCAACATCGCGATCTCTCGTTTAATGCTGGACAACTTCCAGCATATCAAGACGTTTTGGATTATGAACACGCCCCAAGTTTCGCAGCTTGCTCAGTGGTACGGCGCAGACGATTTGGACGGCACGATCCACGAATACGAGATTACCTACAAAGACGGCGAGCAGGGCAACAAGCAGCAGGTTTTGACCCGGCCTCAATTGGTGAACTTAATTGTAGAAGCAGGCCGGATGCCCGTGGAGCGCGACAGCTTCTACAACGAAGTCCCGCAGGATGAGCTGGATGACCCGGTCCGGCACGGGGCCGCGAAATATGACGCTCCGATCCACGCGCCGATCCCGCTGGCGATGGCGTGACCTACCTCCTTACTTCGCTCATTCTTCGCTCCGCAGGGTCCTCCCTAAAGGGAAGATTAGGATAAGCGAATTTCGTTCGCACTTACTTTCTTGATCCTTCCTTTAGGAAGGACCACAGCGAAGCGGTGCGGTAGGTCTCTTTAGAAGGAAGACAAAGAATGGCACTCTTAGAGCGAGAACTGGTCGTCCCACAAGCCGCAGGCGGCGGCATTGACGACATTGCCGATAAAGTCTATGCGGGCAAGCAGATCACCGGCGAGGACGCCCTGCGCTTGTTCCACCACACGAACATTGTGGAGCTGGGGGAACTGGCGGACGTTGTGCGGCAGCGAAAGCACCCGGATAACATGGTGACTTACATTGTTGGGCGGAACATCAACTACACCAATGTTTGCTATGTCCGGTGTTCGTTCTGCAATTTTTACCGCATTCCCGGCGCGGAAGGCGGGTATGTCCTGCCGCGCGAAACCATCATGACCAAGATTCAGGAGATGGTGGATGTGGGGGGCATTGAAATTCTGATGCAGGGCGGCCTGAACCCGAAGCTCAAGATTGACTGGTACGAAGACCTGTTCCGGGCGATTATGGAGCGGTTCCCAAACGTCATTCTCCATGCGCTCTCGCCTGCCGAAATTATCTACATCAAGAAGCTGAACAAGCTGACGATGGAAGAAACGCTGACCCGGCTCAAAGCCGCCGGCCTGCACTCGGTTCCCGGCGGCGGGGCGGAAGTCTTAACCGACCGGGTGCGGCAGTGGATTGCGCCGTACAAGGACACGGCGGAAGAATGGCTCGACTGTATGCGCGTTGCGAATAAAGTCGGCCTGCGAACGACCGCGACCATGATGTACGGTTCGGTAGACACGCTGGAAGACCGGGTCGAGCATCTGCAAAAGCTGCGCGATTTGCAGGACGAATCGCTGGCGAATTCGCCCATCGCGTTCACGGCGTTCATTGCCTGGAACTACCAGCCGGACGGTACGGAGCTTGGCGGAACCCGCGCCTCGGCGTTTGATTACATGCGGACTATTGCCATTTCCCGCATCTTTTTGGACAACTTCCCGAACATTCAAGCGTCGTGGGTGACGCAGGGGCCGCGCATCGGGCAGCTGTCTCTGCGCTACGGGGTTAATGACTTCGGCTCGACGATGATGGAAGAAAACGTCGTGTCCACTGCCGGGTGCGTTTTTACCGTGCCGCTGGAAGAGATCGAGCGCCTAATCACTGACGCTGGGTATGTCGCCCGTCAGCGCAACACGCGCTACGAGCTGCTGTAAGTTCGACTGAATGCAAGCAAAAAGCCGCCGCGTCCTCTCGAATAGATTGGAGAAGATGCGGCGGCCTTTAGAATTCGCTAGGCTGCTGCGACTTTTTTCTTCAGGATCGGCAGACCTGTCGCCGAGTTCTCTGAAACTTCGTAGCCTTCCGGCAGAGCGTCCAGCGCTCCGTCTTTCACTTCTTTGGAAAAAAAGAAAAGCGTGGTTTTGCCGTTTGCGGCACCCCGCCCATGCAGGAAGTATTCCGTCCCGCTCTTTTTGCTTTTAACGCTGTAGGCCATGTGTGTGTCCTCTCCTGTGCTGTTTTTCCTATGCTTTTTTGCGGCATCTGCATCTTGCGTGCAGGCGCGATCTGAGTGTTCTCGCCCCCGTATTCCGCATTTACTCTGCGTTTTCCTTCTTACTTCGTAACTTTTTTCAACTTTACCAGGCAGCCGTGCTGCCGCCCATGAGTTTTTTCCACGGCAGGCGGTCCAAAATGCTGTCAAAGCGCAGGTCGCCGCTGATCAAGCGCCCGGCGGTGCGGGTTCCGGTGGGCCGCTTGACGCCCATCTGGTAGCAGACGCCGGGGAACTGGTAAAAGAACTTGGCGATTGTCAGCGCGGCATCATGGCTTGCCGCAAACTCCTGTCCCAGCACCTGTGTCCACGACGCCGCCTGGCCTGCGGCGATGGTTTTTCCCGCCAGCGCTCCCGACCGGCAGGCATAAGAAATACCGTCCCCGAACAGCGGGTTTACCATTCCGGCGGCGTCGCCCGCCAGCAGCGCCCGCCCATTCCAGGCTGTCACCGGCTCCGAGCCGCCCCAAATCGGCAAGGGATGCCCGTGAAACTCGATGGTCTTCGGGTCGACGGGAACGCCGAGCGCCGCTAAATACTCGACAATCCAGCGGGACAGCTCGGCTTTGCTGGCCTCGCCCCGGCCCTCGGCGGAGCGGCGGCCGAACATTCCCGCGCCGACCGACAGATGTCCGGCTTTCGGGAACACCCACGCATAGCCCTGCTTGACCGCGTACTCTAAATGCCCGACTTCGGGCCGCAGCGTTTCATGGCCCTGCCCCCAGTCATGCGGAATTTCCGCTTCCAGCGCAATCGCAAGCATCCGCTTGAGGCGCAGCCCGGCCTGACGCGCGACAACGCCGTTCGCCCCGTCCGCGCCGACGACAAAGGACGCGAAATAGACCTCGCCGTCCACCGTCGTCACCCGCACCTGCGTCTCCCCCGCCGGCTCGGTTGACTTCACCGAAACGCCGTCCCGAACTTCGCACCCGGCCCGCGCGGCCCGCTGGGTCAGGGCATGGTCAAACACGCTGCGCTGGACCATCCACAGACTCATCGGCTTCTCGCTGGGGTCCGGGTTCAGCGGGGCGAGATACGCATCGCCGAAGTTCCAGGTATGCCGCAGGTGCGTCACGGTCGCTTCCACAAACGCTTCCGGCACGAGATGGGGCAGCTCGCTCCCCACCGACAGCGGCAGCCCGCCGCCGCATGTCTTGTAGCGCGGCAGGACACGCTTCTCCAAAATCAGCGCTTTGAGGCCCGCCGCCGCCGCTTCGTACCCGGCGCAGGCCCCGGCAGGCCCTGCGCCGCAGATCACAACATCATACACAGTGTTCATAGCGTTAGTATAGCACGGCCTGTACGCTGTGGTTGACTTGCCTGCCGTTTTTCGATATACTAAACGTGAAAAAGCGACTATCTGTTCGATAAAAATCTGAGATCACTTCACTTCTGAGATCATTTCACCGAGGAACATTATTTTGACCCACAAACTGCGGATTGGAATGCCGAAAGGCAGCCTGCAAGAAGCGACGTTTGCCCTGTTCAAGAAAGCCGGCTGGGATTTCCGGGTTTCAACGCGCTCCTACCAGCCGGTCGTGGACGACGACGAGCTGGAACCCGTCTTATTACGCGCCCAGGAAATCCCGCGCTACGTCGCAATGGGCGTCCTGGACGTTGGGCTGACCGGCCATGACAACGTCGTCGAATCGGAGGCTGACGTTTACGAAGTCGCCGAGCTGATCTACTCCAAAGCTACCTCTCGTCCTTACCGGTGGGTGCTGGCTGTCCCGAACAACTCGGCCATCGCCGGCCCCAAAGATTTGGAAGGCAAGCGCATCGCCACCGAGCTAGTCAGCGTCACCAAGCGTTATTTGGAGCGCCACGGCGTCACCGCGCACGTCGAGTTTAGCTGGGGCGCGACCGAAGTCAAAGTCCCGGATTTGGTAGACGCCATTGTCGAAGGCACCGAAACCGGCAGCACGCTCGCCGCCCACGGCCTCAAAATCGTAGACACGCTGCTCGAAAGCACAACCCGCCTCATTGCCAACCACCGCAGTTGGGAAGACGACTGGAAGCGCACCAAAATCGAAAACTTGCAATTGCTGCTGCAGGGCGCGTTAGACGCCGACACCTTAGTCGGCCTCAAAATGAACGTCGCCAAAGAAAACCTAGACGCCGTGACTGCCTTGCTGTCGTCCCTCCGCAAGCCGACCGTCTCCCCGCTCGACGAAGACGGCTGGGTCGCGCTGGAAACAATTATCCCTGAGAAGACCGTCCGCGACATCCTGCCCGAACTGCGCCGCGCCGGAGCGCAAGGATTAGTGGAATACCCGCTGAACAAAGTGATTTATTAACCGAACACATCCTAGAAGGAGAATTGCGGCAATGGCTGAGTTTCCAGAGGCTGTTTATAATGCCATGAATGAAGTTTGTGGGACTGCGCCGGAGCGAACGCAATGGGGGTATGTCAACCCCAATCCTCCCTACGGTCAGCTTCAAGCAGATGCCTTGGAAGCTCTTCTGCTGGAAACAGAAACAATTGAAGAAATTGACGCTCTTGTAGACCGCCTGCGTGACATAGTTCAGCCGCTGGGTTGCCTGCCGTTTTTTCATCGGACTGGAGGCATTGATTCTCCTAAACAAAACAAAGTTGTTGTCATTCATGCACATAGCATTTTAGAGATTGCTGATGTAACGTGTTTGACTTCCGCCGGCGTGAACTATGACATTGACGACGAAATGATGCAGGACACATTCGCGGATTGGGACAGGCGATTTGGTCTGACAGTTCTGGAAGTCTCGAGCGCCTACCTGCGCCTGCGCTTTCGGACAGCGCCGGAGAACCCAAAGGCTTTTCTGAAAGAAATTGTAACCTTCTGCCCGACGGTCCTGGAAGTGACTGAGACTAAAGCAGAATACCAAAAAATCATGCAAGACCTTCAAGAGCATCATGCTCTTGATCTCTGGTGGGATTGAAAGTAGGCATGATGACAATCACAATTGATTTAACGCCGGAGCAGGAATCGCGGCTGCGGGCGCTGGCGGCAGAGGCGGGGCAAACGGTGGAAGAGTATATGCATGATCTGATCGTGCGCCGCCTGGATGAACTAGACGCAGAAGAAAAGGCCGAGCAGGCAAGAAAGGGCGAGGCAAAATGACACTGACATTTAGCCCGGAGATTGAACGGGCATTGACGGCGGAGGCGGCTAAACTGGGCAAAACGCCAGACGAATTGGCGGAACAAACTCTGCGAATAAAGTTCGGAATGCCCGTTGGTCATGTCGGACCGCTGGGGGAAAAACTACGGGCGCAGGTCAATGCGGTACAAGAGCTGCCAAAGGAACTATCCGCCGAGGAAAAAGAGCAGCGGCGGCAGGAAGCACTCGCTCTCATCCAAAGCGGCTACTTCCGTGACCGCCTTTCCTCAAGTGAGGAGTTCTCTACCCGTAAGCAAGAGGAGAAAGCGCTGGAGGAAAAGCGATGGCATAAATGAACATACACGTTATGGATGCGAATACTCTTCTTGCTTCCCTGCGCGGAGAGCCTGGCGCAGAAGTGACAAATGGGTTGCTGGCAGACCCCGCTATCGACTGCATTGCTCACAGTGTCAATCTTTGTGAGGTCTACTATGACAGCCTTCGCAGTTCGGATCAAACGGCGGCAGAAAAAGCGTTGGCCGCTTTGACCGCGTTAGGATTGTCCGAGCGCTCCGACATGGATCAGGCATTTTGGAAATCCATCGGCCAGCTAAAAGTTAGCCCTGGTAAGGTTTCACTTGCGGATTGTTTTGCGCTCGCACTGGCAATCCGCACCGGTGGAACTTTGGTAACATCCGATCATCACGAGTTCGACAGAGTTGTTCCACTCGGCCTCTGTCCGATTTTGTTTATTCGGTAAGTATTTGAGAAAAAGGTGTGGTGGGAAATGGCACAGGTACAGGTTTTAGATGAGAATACGGCCAATCAGATCGCGGCGGGGGAAGTCGTGGAGCGGCCGGCGGCGGCGGTGAAAGAGCTGGTGGAAAATGCTTTGGACGCTGGGGCGAGGCAGATTTTGGTGGAGCTGGACGAAGGCGGGAAGTACTTGATCCGTGTGACCGATGACGGCAGCGGGATGAGCCGGGAGGATGCCGTCTTGTCTTTGCAAAGACATGCGACTTCCAAGATACGCTCGGCGGACGATTTGTTTCAGATTACGACGATGGGCTTTCGGGGCGAAGCGCTGCCGTCTATCGCGTCGGTCTCGCAGATGAGCATCACGACCAAAGCGGCCGGCGACGATGAGGCCGCCGGGGTGCAGATTAAGTGTTCCGGCGGGCTGCTGGAAGAAGTCTCGGAAGTCGGAGCGCGGCCCGGCACTTCTATCACGGTAGAGAACTTGTTCTACAATGTTCCGGCTCGCTTAAAGTTTTTAAAGTCGTCGTCTACCGAGCTGAACCATATTGTCGAGCTGATGCAGCGGTTCGCGCTGGCCCGGCCCGATGCCGCGTTCCGGCTGCTGCATGGCGGCGGGGAAGTCTTTGCGTCGGGAGGCAGCGGCGCGGCGATGGATGCCTGCGTTCATGTGTTCGGGCGCGAGACCGCCCGGCACCTGGTCCCGCTGCGCTACGAAGCCTCCGGCCTGCGTGTCACGGGCTATATCGGAACGCCTGCCGCGCTGAAATCAAGTAGATCGGCCCAGCACACGTTTGTCAATAAGCGGTTTGTTCGCAATAAAGCCGTCACCCGCGCATTGGACGAAGCGTATAAGAGCGTCCAGACGCTGCACGGCACGCGCTACCCGGCGGCGGTCGTGATGATTGATATTGACCCGTCGCAAGTGGATGTGAACGTCTCGCCCACCAAAACCGAAGTGCGGTTTACGAGCGAAGGCGACATCTACGCGGCGGTCTACAAAGCCGTTCAAGAGGCGCTCATGGCGGGCGGCTTGGTCCCGACGCTGACGCAGAAGCTAAATGCGACTGCCTCAGTTTCCCCCGCCTCCGCAGACAGAAGTGGCGGGCAAGAGCATCCATCGCTGATGTCCGTGCCGGCGCGTCCGGCGGGGAACACCCGCCAGGAGCCGCGCGATATGACGGCGTTCCGAGACGCCTACCAGGAACGTGCCCAAAATGGCTTCGATGACGATCCCTTCGAGGGTGGATTTGTCCGATCTCCCGTAGGGGCGCCGCTTGCTGCGCCCTCTTATCCTGCATCTTCTTATCCTGCATTCGTACCTGCCGAAGATGAGGGCGCGGCGGGCGGTGCCCCTACGGGTTCGGATTACCGTGGACGTAACCTGGACTCGCTGCGGGTGCTGGCCCAGACGCGCAATATGTACATTCTGGCCCAGACTGATGACGCGCTGGTCTTGATTGACCAGCACATCGCCCATGAGCGCGTTTTATATGAGCAGCTGCTCGCAGGCGCAGAAGGCGCAGGAGGTGGTGTTCCGACCCAGCGCCTCATGCTGCCGTTCACGCTCGAACTGAGCCGCCGCGAGACGTTGGTGATCGAAAAGCGGCTGGAAGACCTGCGCCGGGCGGGGTTTGATTTGGAGCCGTTCGGCGGCGACTCGTTTGTCGTCCGCTCCGTCCCCGCCTCCGTCGCCGAGAAGCGCCTGAAAGTGCAGGACGGTCCCGAGGAAGTCCTGCGGCAGATTGTAGACGAGCTAGTGGAGAAGACTGTCTCGCGCCGCCTGCTGCTGCCTGCTGAAGAAGTCCTGATTACAGCCTCCTGTAAGATGGCCGTGAAAGCCGGCGACCCGCTTTCGTTCGACGAAATGAACGCGCTCGTCGCGGACTTACTGCGCTCCGAGAACCCGTACACCTGCCCGCACGGGCGGCCGATCATTGTCGAGCTGCCGAACGGCGATTTAGACCGAAAGTTTGGCCGCTAAGATTTGGCCGATGAGATTAGGACGGTGACTGTTGCCGAGCGGCAAAACGCACGATAAAATTACGGTTGTCACGGCAGTCGCGTCGGTTCCGCTCTGGTGGTGGGAATCGTCGGTGCGGGACATCGCGGGGTTCACGATTGGCCTGGCGGCCTATCTGTTCTCCGGCTTCTGGCTGTCTGATGATCTCGACACCTACTCGCTGGCCTACAAGCGCTGGGGCTGGCTGCGCTGGCTCTGGTGGCCTTACCAAAAGGCCGTGCCGCACCGTTCCTGGGTGTCGCACGGCATCGGCTTCGGCCCGATTTTCCGGGTCGCCTATTTTCTTGTTATGCTCTGGGCTGTCATGCGCGGGACCCTGTGGCTGCTGGAACGTGCCGGGGTCCCCGTCAACCGCGACGCCGTTCTCGGCGGCTTCTGGGGCTTCACGACCGATTGGACCCAGGCCCATCCGTCGTGGGCCATGTGCGCCTTGATTGGCCTCGTTCTCGGCGGCGTGGCCCATTCCATCGCCGACGCCGTGGTAAGCTGGGCCAAGCGCGTCTGGTAAAACTCCTAACTGCGTCATGCTCTGGTATAAGGCGGCGCGAAATGCACGTGGAACTGAAGTTCTGCGCTGGGGTTTTATTAGGGTGTGGGGCGCAGACGCCTACCGTCCGCCTTCGCGGACGAAGAATAAGATAAAGATTAGGATTGCGGAACGGGGCTTTGCTCTTTGTACGCAAGAGCAAATGTGCTATAATAACAGCGTTGAGGGCCCATAGCTCAACGGTTAGAGCTGCCGGCTTAACGGACGAGGCGCTAAGTCCCTGCGGGATATGCGCCGTGTCCAACGGGCGACCGGCGGGGCAACCCGCCGGCAAATTACTTCTCAAATTCGGGGAAGCCTGCGCCGCTGCTTGTCTTGATATGCGCGATATGCGCGGCATGGTAATCCCGAACCAAGCCTCTTTATCTGAGAGGAAGGCGTAGAGACTCGACGGGAAGCATCCCTGCAAAAATTGGGATGAAGAGAGAGTCCAGACCACGAACCCGAAAGGGGCGGCGAAAGCCGAAGTGGGATGCATAACTGGTAGGTTGGGGGTTCGAATCCCTCTGGGCCCATTTTTCTGTTGCTGTCGTTTTTTCTGCTGCTGCCGTTTTTTAGCTTCCTTCCCCGCGAAAGGGCTGTACCATGACCCGGAAGTTTTGCCTGCTCCGCTTGCCTGCTGCCTGCCTCTGCTTGTTGTTCTTGGGATACGGTGCGGCGCTTGCCGACCTGCCGCGCTGGGATACCGCCGCGCAGGGGAAATTCGTCACGAGTCTCGTGGCGGACGCGCAGGGGCGGGTCTGGGCCGGAACCGAAGAAAACGGCGTCTGGGCGGCGAGCGGCACGGACCCGGACACAGGCTGGACGCATTACGGGCGCAAAGACGGCCTCGGCGAAGACGATGTTTCCGCGCTGGCCTGCGACGGCAAAGGGCGCATCTGGACGGGACACCGCAGCGCGGGAGTTTCGGTCTTCAGCGGGCAGACGTGGAAGAATTACGATGCCGCGCATGGCCCGCTCGGAAGCCATGTGTTTGCGCTAGCCGTCAGCCCCAAAGACGGCGATGTCTGGATGGGAACCGAGGCGGGGCTGACCCGGTACTCGCCCACGAAAGACACCTGGCAGTATTACACCCGCGCCAATCACCTGCCCTCGGATCAGATTCAAGCGCTGGCATTCGACGCGAAAGGCACCCTGTATGTCGGGACGCAGTGCGATGGCCTGGCAATCGGCAGCCCGGCCAATGATTACGCCTCCTGGCAGCATTTGATCGGGCCGACGCGCCCCGGCTTTTCGCCCAGCGGCCCCGGCTTTCCCGACTGCCGCATTACCGCTCTGCTGGCAGCCCGCGACGGCTCCGTCTATGCCGGCACGCCGACCGGTCTCGCCGGCAGCCAGGACGGCGGCAAGACTTGGACGTATCTGCGCGGCAAGAACTGGTACAAGAAAGTCGAGGGGCGTACCGGCACGGTTCCCACCGACCTTGCGCCTGCCCCGGCTCCCACCCTTGCCGAAGATTACGTTTCCGCGCTGGCGGAAGACAGCGCCGGCCGCCTCTGGATCGGGCATAGCGCCCAGGGCGTAGAAGCGGTGGACACGGCCCAGGCCGGACATGCGCCCGTCGGCATCTTCGCGCAGCCCCTTACCGAAGATGTCCGCTGCCTTCTGGCTCCCACCGGCCCGATGGTGTTGGTCGGCGGCTACGGGAGCGGACTGGCGGCCGCGCCGTCCACCGATCCTAACGCTCCCGTCTGGCATGTCTCCGCTGCTGGTACTCCGGCAGCTTTGCCGTCTCCGGCCGCCGCGCCGACGGCGGTGGACTTGAAAGCGCTCCTTGCCGCCGTTCCCGCCGCCGCACCTGTTCTTTCTCCGGGGGCGGCCGTTTACCTGGGCGACGACTGGCAGACGCAGGGCGAATGGGTGGGCCATTACGGGCATCAGTACGCCGATTTGTGCGGGACTACCAGCCCGGTTTTGCAGCCGGAGGTTCAGGAACCAGGCTACGAGTCTCTCGATCAAGCCGGCCCTCATTACAAAGACGCTCCTTCCATCTACTCCTGGATTGGCAAACAGATCACCCCGGAACGGCGCTTTCTTTACTCCCCGGCATTAGGCTTTCGGCGCGAAGCGGAAGTCAACGACGGAAGCTGGCAGCATGACAAGTATCCGATGACTTACGAAGGACCCGACCTGTGGGTGACGTTTACGGTTCCCGCCGGAGCGCACCGGGCTTCTTTCTACTTTGTCAACAACGATGGGCATCAGTCGCCTTTCTCCAAGCGCAACTACTTCTTGGAGATGAAAGCCGACAAGCCGACGCTGGTCGAAGAAGACCGCGCTCCGGCGCTGGCTTCGGCGCGGGTGGCAGACTTTTACCACGGCGTTTATAAGCAGTTTCTTGTCATGGGACCGGCGACGTTCCATCTGAAAATTGGGCGCTCTTACAGTGAATGCACCAAGCTGCAGGGCGTCTTTCTGGACAAGGTTCCTGCTGAGTTTGCTTCGTCCACCGATGCCAGCCCGCTGCCGATTGAGCCTGTTTATCTTGGTTTAGTAGGCTCTTTGGAGTCTGTTCCGGGCATTACGCCGAGGCCGGTCAACAAGCTCGTTGCTGCTCATGTCCTGCCTGGCTCACCAGCGCAAGCGGCAGGTTTCCATCCGGGTGACGTTCTCCTCACTGCTGACGGTCATGCGCTGCCGGACCCGGAAAGCCTACCTCAAACTGTTCAATTACACAAAGATGGAGATGCGCTTTCCTTTGTTGTCATGCGTGGAACTAAGCGCCTAACGCTAATTGCGATTTTGCGTCCCCGGCCCGCTGGTTTAGGCGGCTTCCCGCAAGGCCCCCGGCCTTTGCCGTCCGCGTTCGCCGCGTATGCGCCGCCTGCCGTGCCGCCGCCCGCGCCGGGGGAAGCTGAAACGCTGACGGCGGCCCGTGTCCTCTGGTCGGCTCTGGATACGGCGGCAGGGCGCACCGGCGCGGAAACTGGGCAAACACGCGGGCGCATTCTGGCCTACCGTGCTGCTTTGGCGTCTCAGGCCCCGCCCGCGCTGCTGGCAAACTGGCGCTGGCAGCTCTGCCTGTGGCCCGACGCAGACCACGCCGATTTTGATGCCGCCATGAGCAAAGCGCACGCCGCGCCAGCGCCGCCCTAAATATCAGAATGGCAGCGTGTTCGGGTATCATGCGATGATTACGCTTGGTAATGGCTTTGTTGCACAAATCAAGAACCATGCGTTTCAACGCATGGTTTCTATGGCGAACGCATCTATGCAACAAAGTACTTGGTAATTATTACGCTTGTGAGGAGAAACGATTTCACGATGAAGATTTCAACACGTTCGGTTGGCCGCGCCTGCGTTTATGGCGGGCTGTTTGGGAGCATCGCGGCCCTGTCACTTTCGGCGTCCGGGGCGCGGGCGGCGGACACGATTACGAGGAAGCCGTTCGGCCAAACTGCTGACGGCAAGGCGCTTTCGCTGTATACGCTGACGAATGCTCGCGGGGCGCAGGTGCAGATCACAAACTTCGGCGGGACGATCACGTCCATCAAAGTCCCCGACCGGCAAGGTCGGCTCGGCGATGTCGTGCTGGGCTACGACAGCCCGGCACCTTATGTCGCCAACACCGGCGGAACCTACTTCGGGGCGCTGATCGGGCGCTACGCCAATCGAATCGCCAAAGGACATCTTGTCGTAGACGGGAAGGTCTATCAACTTGCTATCAACAACGCGCCCAACACCCTGCACGGCGGCAAAGTCGGCTTCAACCAGAAAGTCTGGGCGGCCGCGCCGGTACGCGCCGCGCACGGCGTCGCCCTGGCCCTGCGCTACACTAGCCCGGACGGCCAGGAAAACTTTCCCGGCACACTGACCGTCAAAGTGGTCTACACCTGGAGCGACGACAATGCCCTCAAAATTGATTACACGGCGACGACCGACAAAGATACCGTGGTCAATCTGACCAACCATTCGTACTTCAATCTGAACGGCGCAGGGAACGGCACGATTTTAGACAACCGCATGATGATCAACGCGGATCGGTATACGCCCGTGGATGCCGTCGCCATTCCGCTGGGACCGCTGCGTCCGGTGGCCGGAACCCCGTTTGACTTCCGCCGCCCGACCGCGATTGGAGCGCGGATCAACCAGCCGAACCAGCAGCTGGAATTCGGACACGGCTACGACCACAACTTTGTTCTAAACGGCTACCGCCCCGGCAGTTCCGCCCCGCGCCTGGCCGCCCGCGCTTACGCGCCGCGCACGGGCCGGGTGCTGACCGCCTATACGACCGAGCCGGGTATTCAGCTGTACACAGGAAACTTTCTGGACGGCAAGATTCACGGCAAGGGCGGCAAAGCGTATGTCCGGCGCGGGGCGTTCTGCCTAGAAGCCCAGCATTTCCCTGACTCGCCGAACCATCCCGCTTACCCGACAACCACGCTGAAACCGGGGCAAGCGTACCGCCAGACCACGGTGTATCAGTTCTCCGTGCGATGAAGTCAGCGATAGCCAGAAACCATGTCCTGAAGGACACGGCTAATTCGCGGCACTGGGAAGTTTTTCCTAACCCCGCGAAGCGGTGTTTTATAGCGTCTTCGCTGAATAGCCGTGTGTTTTAACACATGGTTCCTATCGGCAGAGTTTTTATCACGAGGCAAGCATGAGCGCGGCGACACAAAGTCCACCGGAACAAACCCGCCTGACGACGATGCGGCAGGCGGCGGGCCTCACCCCGCGGGCGCTCATTTTGGGCGTTCTGCTGACCGTTCTGGTGGACTTCTGGATACACTGGGCCGAGCTGATCATGGGCGGGCGGCAGGGACATACGGCGCTTGCGAACACGTCTATCCCGTTCGGCGCGTTCTCGGTGATGTTCGCGGTGACCGGCCTGAACATTCTCTGCCGGGCGATCCTGCCGAGTTTGGCGATGTCTGCGGCGGAAGTGCTGGTCGTGTATGTGATGATGACCACGTCTACCGTGCTGTCGTCGTCGGGCCAGCTTCAGTTTATCGTGCCGACCGTTGCTGCCGCCTGGCATTACGCGACCCCGGAAAACGGCTGGGCATCGTCGTTTCATCGGTTTGTGCCGCACTGGATGGCTCAGACCGACCCCACGGTTCTGCACGGCTTTTATGCGGGAAAGACAACGCTGCCGCTGGCGGGCTGGCTGCCGCAGATCGCGGCCTGGGGCGGCTTCATGCTGGCTCTTGCGGCGGCGTCCCTGTGCATCGTCTCTCTTTTGCGGCAGCAGTGGGTAGACCGGGAGCGGCTGACGTTTCCGACGGTTGCTTTGCCGCTTGCGGTGGTGGACCCGGACACGGCATTGCTCCGAAACCGGCTGTTCTGGCTGGGGGCCGCCGGGCCGTTTCTGGTCTCCTGCCTGAACACGCTGGCCCTGAACATCCCCGCCGTGCCGCTCCTCAATTTAAGAGCCAACACGGACATCGGGCAGCTGATGACGGCCCCGCCCTGGAACGCGATTGGGTACACGCCGGTCTCGTTTTATCCGTTTGTCGTCGGCATCGCGTATCTGATCCCCACCGACGTTACTTTTTCCTGCTGGTTCTTCTTTATTGTCACACGCATCGAGCGCGTTGCCGGCTCCGCGCTGGGATTGGGAACGGGAGCTGCCGGCGTTAATCAAGCCATGTTCCCGGCGCTGGGGCATCAAGGCGCGGGCGCGTTTCTCGCGCTGACTTTGGTGTCGCTGTGGCTCTCGCGTTCCTACCTCAAAGAAGTTTGGGCCAAAGCGCTGGGACGCAAAGCAAGCCTGGACGACTCGCAGGAGCCGCTGACTTACCGCGCGGCATTGATCGGTCTGGGACTGGCGATGATGGCCCTGGTCGGCTTCTGCTGGGCGGCGGGCATGAACCCGCTGGTGGCGCTGGCCGTGATTGTTCTGGGGCTGATTTACATGATCGCGGCGACGCGCATCCGGGCCGAAACCGGCAACGCCTGGCTGTATGGCCCGGACGTAGATGTCAGCACGCTGATGACCCGGACATTCGGAACCAGCCTCTTGGGGGCGCACGACCTCACCATCTTGGCGTTCCTGCGCCCGGCCATTGCGAACTTCGACCTGCGCTGCATCGCCATGCCGCATCAGATGGATGCGTTCAAGATGGCGTCGGAAATGCGCCTGCCGCCGCGCCCGCTGGTGCTGGCGATTGCGGTTTCGACGGTCATCGGCCTGTTCGCATCGTTTCTGATCGCGCTTTCCCTGTGGCACAGGTTCGGAGCGGAAGGCGGCACGGAACCCTGGCGGACGGCGCAGGGCCGGGTTCCGTTTGACAATTTAGTGGACGTTCTGCGAAACCGGACCGGCCCGGACAAGACCGGCATTACCGCGCTTGGGGTTGGGTTCATCGTGACCACGGCGCTGATGCTGCTCCGCACCCAGTTTTTGTGGTGGCCGCTGCATCCGGTCGGCTACGCGATTGCGAACACCGAGACGATGACGGCGACCTGGCTGCCGTTCTTTCTCGCCTGGCTGTTCAAGTCGCTGGCCCTGCGCTACGGCGGCGCGGGCTTCTACCGCAAATCGGTCCCGTTCTTTCTCGGCCTGATCGCCGGGGACATCCTCGGCGGCGGCTTTTTCGATGCGCTCGGCGCGGTCACTGGAATCAATGTCTACCCCGTCAACTGGTAAAAGTTATTCCGAGGATTATCTTCGGATCGCTGACGAAGCCGAAGCTAATTTGCAGCGTCATGTGCTGGAACAGTGGTTTCCCCTCGCCGTAGACGCTCAGGGCGGCTTCCATCAAAACTACGCCGAAGACTGGTCCCGCCTGCCGGACAGCGGCCACTCAGTCGTTTACCAATCGCGTCTCACCTGGCTGGCGTCGCAGGCGGCTTTGCGCTATCCCGCGCAGTCTGAAGTCTATTTGTCCTACGCCCGCCACGGCTTCCACTTTTTAGTGGAACGGCTCTGGGATGGCAAACAGGGCGGCTTCTTCTGGTCGGTGAACGAAGACGGGGAGCCGGAGCGCGGCGGCGAAAAGCACGTCTACGGCCTGTCGTTTGCAATCTATGCCGCTGCCGCGCTGTACCATGCGTCGGGGAAAGCCGACGCGCTGGATTTGGCAAAACAAGCCTACTATTGGCTTCAGACATACGCGCGCGATGCCGTCACTGGCGGCTGGTTCGAGGCGCTGACACGTCAAGGCTTTCCCATGCTCGCATCCACTGCGTCCAACGCCCGTGACCCAATCGGCACGGCCTACGGCTGCAAGTCCATGAACACGCATATTCATCTGCTGGAAAGCCTGACCGCGCTCTACGAAGTCTGGCCTGACACCGCGCTCCGCCAAAGTTTGACCGCGGCGTTTGAGATCGTCCGCGACAAAGTGGCTGTTGAATCCATCGGCTGCCTGAACTTATTCTTCACTGCTGATTGGCGAGCGCTGCCCGATCACGAATCGTTCGGGCATGACATTGAAACCGCGTTTCTATTGGTGGAAGCAATTTCGGCATTAGGTTATCCGGACGATCAGCGCACCTGGACACTCGCCCGGCGCATTGGCGACCATGCGCTGGACTTTGGCTGGGACACCAAACACGGCGGCTTTTACGATGCCGGCCCCGTCTTTGGCCCGGCCTTTGGGAGGGAGAAAATCTGGTGGGTGCAGGCCGAGGGCCTCAACGCCCTGCTTCTGCTGCATGAACGCTTCGGCTCCGAAACGAGCCGCTACTGGGATGCTTTTTGCCGTCAGTGGAAGTTTATCCAAAACCATCAAGTAGACGCTGTGCATGGCGGCTGGCTTGCCGAAGTCACTCGCGCCGGAAACCCTATTGCGGGCCGCGTCAAGAGCGACGGCTGGACCGAAAGCTACCATCAAGGCCGCGCTCTGCTCACGGTGTCGGCAACTCTGCGGCAGCTTGCGGCGTAATCGGCGGAGTCGCGTGGGTAGGAGCAGGGGGCGGAGCGTAGAGGTTGTTGAGAATGGCGATGTTTGCGGCGTCAAACGCGGTTTTGACACGCGCCCGCAGCTCCCGCCCGACGGCCCACTGGTCGCCAGGCGGGGTGCGGATGACGAGGCGCAGGGTGATGCTCTGGTCGGTGAACGCATCTGCGCCGAGCATCTCCGGCGGGGCCAGCACGCGCTCCGGCCACTCGTTCGTCAGCGCCGACGCCGTTTCTTCCAGCAGGCGGCTTGCCTCAGACAAGTCGGCGTAGTAGGAGACGCCGACCTTGAAGTCTACCTGCGCCCAGCGGGCGGTGAGGTTTGCGACATCCACGATGCCCCGGTTGGAAATCGTGATCAAGCGCCCGGACATGTCCCGAATTTGGGTCGCCCGCAGGTTCAGCTTTTCAACCCGGCCTTCATACGCCCCAATTTGCACGGTATCGCCGACGCCGAACCGGTCATCCGCCAAAATATAGATTCCCGCCACCAAATCTTTCAGCGAGTCCTGGGCCACGATGCTGATCGCGACCCCAATCAGTCCGGCGGAGGCCAGCAGCGCAGATAAATTCAGCCCGATCCCGCTGACGACAAGGAGCGCCGCAAGCGTCCAGAGAATCGTCGCGCCGGTCACTTCCGTCACCCGCGCCAGGGTGACGCGGCGCTGAAAGGTGCGCTCCGTGCGGTCCTGCGCGGACAAATCTTCGGGCATGGGGGGAAACAAGCGTCGCAGGACAAACCCCCACAGCCGGGCCAGGATCGCGGCTGGCAGGCCAATCGCAAGGCACAAGACAAGGGGGCGCAGCGTGCCGGTCACGAGCAGAATATAAAAGGGCCGGGCCTGCGGGAACAAGTTGATGATCTGCCGGGCGACCAGCAGCCAGAGCAGGGCCTGTACCGGCCAGCCGGGGCGGTGACCGGCGCGGCGGGTCACGATCTGAAGCGCGGCATTCAGAACAATTCCCAGCAGCAGGATCAGCGCCGCCCACTCAAACGCCCAGCGCAGATAGGCGGGCCGCCGCTCCCGCTCGGCCTGCCGAAACGCCCGGTTGATGGCGTCGGCCCAAGACTGGGCCAGCAGCGCCGCCGCCTTGCCGGATGCGTCGGCGTCCGCTTCGGTCACGGTCAAAAGCAGCTTTCCGTTCAGCAGCAGCACGGTCTGGCCGTCCTTGTCTCCCACAGTCGCTTCCGGTACCTGCCCCGAAGATCGTTCGGCGAACAATCCTCGCAGCGCTTCCGCCAGGCGCAGGTTCGCTAAATCTGCCCGGTCCTGCGCCGGCTCATCGCCAAACGTATGCACCGAGAACACGATCTGGTTGTTCACTTGAATCAGCGCCGCGCTGGAAGGGCCAAGAAGAGCCGGCTTCGGCGCTGCGGAAGCCGTCCCAAGAGGCGCGGCTCCTGGGGGCTGCGCCTGGGCGCTTCCGGCGCTCAGGAGAAGACAGGCCAGCCATAAGCATACAAAGAGACGCATCATTGTCATTCGAGGGTTACAGCCAGGCCGGGGTGGGGGCGATGCGGTCTTGTTCCAGAACCAGCGTCGTCCCCGTCGGTCCGGTTAAAAGAAACAATCTATCGGCGGTTTCCAGCATCATTTTCAGGCCATGCCCCAGCGTCGCTTTTGTGCTGAAGCCGCGGGACAGGGTCGCGCGGGGCAGGTTTTCCATCGTGATGCCCGTGCCGTGGTCCTCCACGCGCACCTGCACCGTGCCGCCCTCGCTGACCGACACCGACGCGGTGCCGCCGCCGGCATGGACAATCGCGTTCATGCCCGCCTCGGACGCCGCCGTCATCAAATCATACTGCCGCAGGTCGTCATGCCCGGCCGAGGCCGCGAAGGCTTTGGCCTGACGGCGCAGGGTGTGCAGCCCGGCGTCGGGCGTCAGCGGCAGCGTCCCGCTGATCGTGTCCAGCGGCTCTGGAAGCTGATTGGGGCCGCTGCAAAGCTGCAGCTTGCCTTCGGTCACGGAGGCCAGAACATCGCGCAGGAACGCCTGCTGACGCCGCGTGGCTTCGAGTTTCTCCTGCTCGATGGCCTGCCGCTCCGTGACATCTACGGCCAGAATAAGCCGGGCGGGGCGTCCGTGAAAGACAAGCGAATTGGCGGCGACTTCGACCCAAAGCGCCGTCCCGTCCCGGCGCAGATGCCGCCAGGGGCCGTCCCGCCAAACGCCGGTGCGTGGCGTTTGGACCGAGGCCATCATGGCCGCAACATCTTCCGGCAGCCGGATTTCGGCGATTGTCATGGACAGAAACTCGGCACGCGCGTAGCCGTAAACGCGGATCGCCGCGTCGTTGACATCCAGAAACCGCAAAGTTTCACTGTCATACACCCACATCGGCTGAGGATTGGCGTCAAAGACCAGCCGGTATTCCTGCTCACGGACCGCAAGCGCCGCTTCCGCCCGCGCCTGCTCCGAAACATCGCGCACCATCACGGCAGCGCCGATGATCTCCCCCTCTGTCCGCACCGGGTAGTAGGAGACCAGAACGCGCCCATTCTTCCCTTCCGGCGCATTCCACCGTCCCGGCAGCCGCAAATCGGCAATTTCTTCGCCCGCCAGCACCCGTTCAAACAGCGGCTTGCGGCTGGCCCATAGCTCCGGGCCAAGCACGTCGCTGACGAGCCGCCCCAAATGCGCCGCCGCCGGCAGCCCGTTAATCTCCGCCAGTTGATCGTTCACTGCGGCGAACCGCAGGTCGCGGTCAACCAAAGCATACCCGCCCGGCCCCTGCGCCAGGATCGTCTCCAAAAAAGCCTGCGACTGCGTGATGTTCATACAAAAAAGTGCCTTGCCCTGCCACTTTCCCCATTGCACGGCTAAGTTCCTGCCTCAAGACACAAAAAAGGC
>JAABUZ0100001287.1_pt1 | contig 49002 bp, 43 predicted proteins | sample 5562091 | NCBI WGS metagenome assembly JAABUZ01 (sample SAMN12813069, study PRJNA571459) | rock metagenome | isolation source: Antarctica rocks | place: Antarctica: Victoria Land, Linnaeus Terrace sud | collected 2015-12-21 | reverse complement strand
CCTGGTAGGCCAGGCCCGCGCTCGCCAGCAACCAGGCCGCCACCAGGGCGCCGAGCGCCGTCGCGAGTCTCCACAGCCGCATCCCAACCTGCCTCTGCCGTAAGCATAGGTCATCCCCGCGCCACGGCCGCTCCATCAGCGACGAGCCCGGACGCTGCAACCACGACGTCATGGCCGAAGCTACGACGAACGCAGCGCGGTGCTGACTGATTGTCGCTGGCAGGGCTGCGAGCCATCTACTTCGACGCCTGCCGATTCTGCGGCGAGCTCGCAGATCACGGTGGACTTGCCGGTTCCGGACATCCCTGTAAGAAGCACCCAGCGGTTGTCAATGCCCCAGTGCCCGCGAGTGAGCTGTAACAGCCGAGCCGGACTGGCCTGCTCTGGGGTCAGGCTGGTGATCGCCTAGCTCACCGCATGCTCCTCGATGACGATCCGACCGGCGCGCACCAGCACGCGCTCGCGCTCCAGCCGACAGACCTGCTGCACGTGCGGCCAGGCCGTCTGGTGCGTGCCCCTGCTGCCGACGTACGCATTGACCTCGGGATCGGCCAGCGCCCACGGTCGCCGCCACAGCGGCGCGCAGCGCGGGTTGGTTGTCGTCCACCGGCAACAGGTAGTGACCACGCGTCCTTGGACGGCCGTCTCGGCCAGCACCTCGGTGGCCCCCGCCAATGCGTGCCCCTTGCCGGGCGTCCGCAGTTGGGCCAACACGGCCCCAGCCTGGTGGGTATACGCCGCGACCCGGGGCTCGCCCGGTAAGCCCGCGCCGTGCACGCCGCGCAGGGTCTTGCCATCCACCGCGATCGGATCGTCGGGTGCTACGCCAGTCTGGGCCAACCACGTGCCGATGGCGCGCTCGCAGGCCTCCACGTCCACCGCTTTGAACACCCGATGCAAGGTGGCCACACAGGGACTGCGGCCGGGCGGGAGCCCCAGCCGCTCAAGCAGCACCGGCTCAGCCTCGAGCCGTTCGCGGCCCCACTGGGCCACCGCGTACAAGCTGCGCGCCTCACACAGCAGCGCCGCTACGGTCAGTTGCAGCAACCCCACCCATGGCACTGGCTCAGCATCCAAGCGCCAGCCATAGGGGCGCCGCGGATCGGGCGCCGTCGTCGGTGGTGATCTCGAGCAGCGACTGGACGGCGTCATGCTCCGCCCCCGGGTGCCCGTGCCCATCGGCGTCGCGGACAGTTGTCGAACGGTAGCGGAATCGCTGGACGGCGACCTGAGCGATCTTCATGCTCATGATCCTTCCTGGAACCTCCACGCCGACGAGCTCTGCATCGCGATCGGATGACGGACAACGTCCGTACTCGACGTCTCTTCCTCCTGGTGGCCAATCCTTCCAATCCTCTGGCGACAACGTCGCGGGGCAGATCACGCTCGTCGGCGCTGCTTGACGCTATGCTGCCACAACGTGAGCCAGCCACCGACCGGTCCGTTGAGCTAATTTAGCGAGAGCTCGATGACCACAGGGCTATGACGCGGTTCATCATGGCGGGCATCCCGCTGGTCGCCTCGATCGCCGCTGGACCGCGCGAGCTGGACGGGTTTCTCTTCCCAGGCGGGACCAGCGGCCACCTGGTGGTGGTGGTCGGGTTCGATGGGTCTGGCAACCCCATCGTCAACGACCCGGCCGCCTGGAGCGACGCGAGCGTCTGCCGCGTGTACGGCCGCGGCCAGTTCGAACGCGCCTGGCTGCGCGGCTCGGGCGGCGTTGTCTACGTAGTGCACCCACCCGACGTGCCGCTCCCGCCGCTCGTCCCGGGCACGCCGCCCAACTGGTAGCCCGTTGGCACGGAGCCCAGGGCGCCGCCCAAGCTGGTCAATATCAACTATCACCCAGCGTGTGGGCCGGCGGCTCGGACGTCGGGCGAGACACTGGGGGCGAACTCGCCGAAGTTCTCCTCGAACATCCCGGCCAGCTTGCCGGCCTGCGCATCGTAGGCCTCCTTGTCGGCCCAGATGTCGCGCGGATGCAACAGCTCCCGGGGCACACCGGGGCAGGCAGTCGGCACGGCCAGGCCGAAGTGGGGCTCGGTCCTGAAAGGCACGCCACCCAGGGAGCCGTCGAGGATCGCGTGGACCATCGCGCGGGTGTGGGCGATCGGCATCCGCTGGCCGACGCCGTACGGGCCGCCGCTCCAGCCAGTATTGACCAGCCAGGCGTCGGTACCGTGCCGGGCGAGCTTGTCACCAAGGAGCTTGCCGTAGGTCGTCGGGGGCAGCGGGACGAAGGGCGCGCCAAAGCACGTGCTGAACGTGGCCGACGGCTCGGTGACCCCGCGCTCCGTCCCGGCCAGCTTGGAGGTGTAGCCGGAGAGGAAGTGGTAGATGGCCTGGGCCCGGGACAGCCGCGCCACCGGCGGCAGCACGCCAAAAGCGTCGGCTGTCAGCATGATGACGTTCTGGGGGTGGCCGCCCATACCCGTCGGAGTGGCGTTGCGGATGTAGTCGATCGGGTAGGCGGAGCGGGTGTTCTCGGTCAGGGACGCATCGTCCAGGTCCAGCTCGCCGGTGGCCGTATCCAGGGCGACGTTCTCGAGCACGGTTCCGAAGCGGTGGCTGGCCTGGTAGATGTCCGGCTCGGCCTCCGGCGACAGGTGGATGACTTTGGCGTAGCAGCCGCCCTCGTAGTTGAACACCCCCCTGTCGCTCCAGCCGTGCTCGTCGTCCCCGATCAGGGTGCGGCTCGGCTCGGCCGAGAGCGTCGTCTTGCCAGTCCCGGACAGGCCAAAGAAGACTGCCACGTCGCCCTCTGGCCCGATGTTGGCCGAGCTGTGCATCGACAGCACGCCGCGCAGCGGGAGCAGGTAATTGAGGACTGTGAAGACCGACTTCTTCATCTCGCCGGCGTACTGCGTGCCGCCAATCAGCAGCTGGCGCTCGGCGAAGTCCAGGACTATGAACACTTCTGATCGGGTCTGGTCCTGCTTGGGGATGGCGGAGAAGTTGGGGGCGTAGATGACCGTGAACTCCGGGACGTGATGGGCGAGCTGCTCCCCGGTGGCGCGAATGAACATGTTGCGCCCGAAGAGGCTGTGCCAGGCGTACTCGCCGATCACACGGATCGGCATCCGGAACTCGGGGTCGGCCCCGACGAAGCAGTCCTGGACGTACAGCTCCTTCCCCTCGAGATAGGACAGCATGCGCTTGCGCAAGCCGTCGGCGCACGCGCGCTCCATCGGCTGGTTGACCTTGCCCCACCAGATCCTGTCCTCGCTGGACGGCTCGCGGACGATGTACTTGTCCTTCGGGGAGCGGCCGGTGTACTGCCCGGTCCGCACCACCAGCTGGCCATCCCGGGCGATGCGCCCCTCGCGCCGGCGGATCGCCTCCTCGTAGAGCCGCGGGGCCGAAAGGTTCCAGTGAACAACGTCGACGTTGCGGATGCCCTGGGTGTCCAGCCCGTTGCGGGTGGCCGTGGGGCTAACCGTCTGCATGTGATCCTCCCCGATGCTCGCCTGCGGCGGATCGCGCCGTTTCTGGCCCTAGCTTCAGCTTCAGGTTCACCTGGTGAGATCTAGGACCTAAGAGCTAAGACCTAGTGGGGGGCTCCCGCCAGGACACTCAGCACGGTCAGAATCAACGCGAACAGCGCGATGATGCCCAGCAGCAGGCCAGCACCAACGCTGACCCAATCCAGCATGGTAGTCATACGCCGTTCACTCGCAAGGGCCATGCCCACGATATGAAATATGAAACAGGGGGATGGAGCAGGGTGCCTCTTCCTTCTTCCAACTTCCAATCTTCTGCCAATTCCTGACGGCGCGACGCGCTTTACGGCGCGACACGCTTGGGTATCACGATCCTGTACGAATGGCGCCGTCGACCACGCCCCGAACGGCACCCCTTGTTGGCGAAGGCGTCTGTGGACGGGTAGAGTTGTGCGCTGGGCGCGGTCATCCATGACTGCCGGGTCGCAGGCCTGTCCCGCACGGTGAGGGGCCGCTCCGTGGCCCGCCCCTCTTGCCTGTGGCCTCCACCTCTCCGACCATTAGTGCTCCCGGCCGGCCGGCCGGCCGCCGCGGCCAGCGGTTCCCCTGGATCCCATTTGTCGTCCTGTGCGTCGTGGCGGTGCTCTTGGTCGCGGTCGGCACCGAGATCGTCCTCCAGGTTGGCGAGCTCGGCACGGCCCGCGCGCTGGGCGCCCAGTGCGCCGGCAGCGGCACCGTCCTCGACGGCCAGAAAGGCCTGTTCGAGATCGATGCGGCGGCGGGCTACGTCATGCGACCCGGAGTGTGCGTCCAGCTGCGCTCCCAGGAGTACGACCAGGTGCTGCGGACGAACAACCGCGGCTTTGCCGGCCCGGACGTCCCGGACACGAAGGCACCCGGCGAGTTCCGGGTCGTCGTGCTCGGCGACAGCTACACCGTCGGCGGGCAGGTGCCGTACGAGCAGAACTTCACAGCGCTCCTGGAGTCGCGGCTGCGCGCCGACGGCCACGGCAAGGTGCGCGTCATCAACGCGGGGGTCGGTGGCTACACCACTTTCAACGAGGCAGGATTGCTGCGCGAGAACCTGGGCTGGCTGCAGCCAGACCTGGTCGTCGTCGCCGCCTACGTGGGCAACGACACGGCCGAGAACGTGCTCGCCACGCACGGCGGGTACCGCGACGCGCCGGAGCACCCCAAGGGGGTGACGTGGGGCCCGGAGGCAGCGCGGCTGCTGGTCCAGAGCGCTAGCTGGTTTTCACGCAACGGGGTGGCCGGCGACGTGCCGCCGCCGTGGGATCCGGCCCGGGGCTTGCCGCGGCCAGTGGGCAACGTGCCGGCTGGGAGCGCCGTGGCGGACGCTGCCCCGCCGGGCCCGCCGCCGACGGTGGGCACCCGGGTGCGCCAGGTGGGCCGAGCCCTGTGGGACGGAGCGCGCGCGCGGTCGCTGCTCCTGGGCAAGCTGTTCGGGGAGCCTGTCGACCCAAGCGTCACGACGGCGCCCGGCGGCACCCCGCCAAGCACGCAGCAGAAGCAGATGAACGTCGCCAGCTTCGAGTGGACGCTGCTGCGCGAGCCGCCGCGGACGTACTGGCTCGACGTCGCCTGGCCCCTGTTCGGGGAGTACCTCGGGCAGGTCGACAGGACGGCAGCCTCCGTTGGTGCGCCGGCCGTCGTCCTCGCCATCCCCGAGATGGGCCAGTTCGACGACGCCATGCGCGCGCGCAGCATGAGCGATTTCCGTCTCCGCGAAGACGAGGTCGACTGGGACCGGCCTCAGCGGCAGCTGGCCGTGCAGGCGCGGGACGCCGGTATGCCGATGCTCGACCTGCTGCCCACATTCCGCGAGCGGGCCGACCGGGACAGGCTGTACCTGCGGCTTGACACGCACCTGACGGCCCTGGGCCACGAGGCGACCGCGGAGCAGCTGGCGCAATTCCTGGAGGGGGGCGGCTGGCTACGATGACGTCGCGATTAGGACGATCCCGAAAACGGTCACGGAGGAGCGCGTGAGTCGACTGTTCGCGGTGGTCTGGGCCGCCTTTGTGCTTGGCGGCATGACCGTTGGCTGGGTAGGCCTGAGCAACATGACGCTCATGGCGCAGACGGAGCCCGGCCGGCCGACGGGCGCGGCGGGGACGGCTGCGGCGGGTGGAAAGCCCACGGCCCAGCCGCTGGCCTTCCACCCGCCGCAGCTGCGCGACTTCACCCAGGACGCGCCGCCGTTCGCGCCAGCCGGCGAATCCACCGCCGGGCAGACGCCGCAGCCGACGCAGGTTGCCTCGCCCTCGGGGCGGCTCACCGTGCTGCTGATGGGCATCGACCAGCGCCCGGACGAGGCGGCTCAGGAGGGCGGCGACCCGGGCCGCACCGACTCTATGATGCTCGTCTCGATCGACTACGAGGCGCACACGGCGGCCCTGGCGTCCATCCCGCGCGACGGCTTCGTGGTCATCCCCGGCCACGGCAACGAGCGCATCAACTCGGCGTACACGTTTGGCGAGATAGACCACCGCGGCGGCGGGCCAGGGCTCGCCAAACAGACCGTGTCGCAGCTGTTCGGCGTCCCCGTCGACCGCTACGCCCTGGTCGACATCCACAGCACCGAGCGCCTCGTCGATACGCTCGGCGGCGTCTGGATCGACAGCCCGACCCGCCTCGTCGACCACGAGTACCCCACTGACGACTACCGCGTCATGACCATCGACATCCCCGCCGGCCGCCAGCTGATGGACGGCCAGACGGCCGTGGAGTACGCCCGGACGCGCCATCCGGACTCCGATTACGGGCGCCAGGCGCGCCAGCAGCAGGTGGTCATGGCCATTCGCGACCGGGCGCTGCAGCTGGACGTGGTGCCGCGCCTGCCGGCGCTGCTGCCGGACATGCTGAAGCTGGTCCACACGGACATGAGCCCGGTGGAGATCCTGCAGTTGGCCAACTTCGGCCGCGGCCTCAACCGGGACAGGGACATCGTGTCGCTGCCCCCGAATGGCGATCTCACCCCTGGCTATATCGGGGGGGGCGGCGCCTCGTACATCAACCTCACGCCCGCCTACCGCGCGGCGGTGCGGCGCCTCGTCACGGCGCCCCAGCTGGCCGCCGAGCATGCCCAGGTGTCAGTGCTGAACGCCGGCGCGCCGGTCGGCACCGGCGGGACCGTCTCGGAGGTGCTGCGCGCCGCGGGCATGGTGGTGACCCGCGTCGACGCGGTCTCGCCCCAGCCGGCCTCGCGCATCGAGGCCGGGCCCGCCGTCCAGCACTCGGCAGAAGTGATCGCCACGCTGCTGCGGCTGCCGAGCGCCTCGCTCGTGTCGACCGACGATCCGGGCGACGAGGTCCGCGTGGTGCTTGGGCCGGACGCCAAGCTGCCGCCGCCGGCGCGATAGCCCTGGCACATGGCAGAGGGCCGGGCAGCGGAGCGCCGCGTCACCGTTTTTGGCGGCTCGCGCGTGCCGGCCGGCAGCGACGAGTACCAGGCCGCCGTCCGGTTCGGCCGGGCTCTCGCCGAGCGCGGCTTCACGCTGGTCACGGGTGGCTACAACGGCGTCATGGAGGCGGTGTCGCGCGGCGCGCGGGAGGGCGGCGGCCGCGCCGTGGGAGTGACGGTGCAGGTGATCGCCCGCACCAGGCTGCCGAACGACTACATCGACGAGGAGGTCCAGACGGAGGCGCTGTTCGAGCGCATCGAGAAGCTCGTCGAGCTGGCGGCGGGCTACGTGGTGCTGCCCGGCGGGGCCGGGACGCTCGCCGAGCTGGCCGTGGTCTGGAACCTGGCGCTCCTGGGCGCTTTGCACGACAAGCCGATCGTGGTGGTGGGCGAGGGGTGGCACCAGGTGCTGAGCACGATGATCGCCCAGCTCCACGCGGTCGAGGCCGACCTGGCCGGGCTGACGTTCGTGCCGGACGTGGACGCGGCGGTCCAGGCGCTGGAGCGCGCGCTCGGCTAAATCTAGAGCGTGGTCGGCGGCGGCGAGCTCAGGCGTCCGCCTCAGCGGAGGGTCGGAGGGAGGGTGGAGCTCAAGCGAAGGCGGCGCGGGCGTGGCGCGGGGATCGGGGTGTAGGGCGGCCGGGGTGGGCGGCGTCGGGCGCTCCGACGACGAGATGGCCGGTGGCGCGGAGGCGGTCCTCGAGGGCGTAGGAGACCGCGAGGACGCGGCGGGCTCTGGTCATGAGAGGGCCTGGGCCGCCCGAGGGAAGATCGGAGCGCTTGTCGTCGATGCCGTCGTCAAACATACCCTTATGATATTCACTATCGAAGTGGAATTCAAGGTCGCAGGCGGTGGCGCGGCCAGGCGCGGCCGGCCACCCTCCCTGATGGCCGCTGCCAGCCGACGGCCGATGGCTGATAGCTGATAGCTGATAGCTGAGGGCTGAGGGCTGAGGGCTGACGGCTCGCTAGGGAACGACGCCCTGGCTGACCGCTTCGCCGCGGCCGTTCACCAGGCGAACCTGCGCCCCAGACTGGAGGGCCTGGCGCAGCCCGGCCCCCTGCCCACCCAGAAACACGTTCTGCTGCGTGCTGGGGCCGGCCACCCCGGCGCTGGGCGAGGCCCCCGGCGAAGCCACCCCAGCGGCCGGGCCGGCATGCACGCCGAGCGTCGTCCCAGGCGTCAGCTTCGTGCCTTCCGGCAGCGTCACCACTGTCGAACCAACTTCGATCTTCCAGTTGCTGATGTCGACGGCCGCCATCGAGCCGCTGCCACCAGCCCCGACGTTCTGCAGGAAGATCACCGCGTCCGCGCCGCTCACCGCCACCTGGCTTATCTGCACCGGCCCGGCCAGCGTCGGGCTGCCGCTCAGCGAGGCCGGCGGCGCCACCTGCGTCACGCCCGTCTGCACAGTGGCCGCGGTGGTGCTCTGTCCCTGGCCGCACCCCGCCAGCGGGATCAGGCTGCCCAGCACCACGGCCGCCACGGCTCGGCGGATACCGCTCACCGTGCCCGCCACCCGCACGACCGCTGGCCGCCCGATCACGTCACCACACTCCCTGAGCATCCGGTCCCTCCACACTCTCTGGGCGCCCGGAAGCTGCACGCACCGTGCCCGGGCAGGAGAGCGGGAAGACGGCGGGGCTCCGGGTGTGGCTGCCTAGCTGGAGTTTGAGCCAGAGCCTGGACCGCGCGCCGCCAGAGCGGCCGCGTTGCTCGCCAACAGGCCTGTCTGGACGGCCCAGACCGCTACCTGCGCCCGGTCCCGACAGTCGAGCTTCGTCAGAATGTGGGCGACGTGGTTGGCCACGGTGCCCGGCTCCAGCACCAGCTCGTCGGCGATCTGCCTGTTGGTCAAGCCGTGCGCCACCAGACCGGCCACCTCCCGCTCGCGCGTGGTCAGCGGCCCGCCTCGCCGCACGGGCATGGGTCTCAGGACAGAGGCGTTCGTCGGGCCCGGCAGGAGCCGAGCCTCGTCCGTCTCCTCGTCCGCACCGGCGACAGCCGCCGAGATCGGCGACGCCAGCGGCGGCACCGCGTCCCGCTGGCTCATCTGGGCCAGGGCCGCCCGTCGTTGGGAATGCAGCAGCCTTGACCGCGTGTACGCCTCGTGCGCCTCCCGGAACAGGCGCAGCTGCGCCGTCCAGCGATCAAGCGCCTGCTGCCACCACCCGTCACCCGCCTGGGCGATGATCTCGGGGGCCGGTGACGGATGGCCGACGCCGGCCCCCAGCAGCACGAGCTCGCCCGCTGGCTGCTGCGTACCCCCGTTCGGGCCCGCCAGCACCGGGTACCCGGTGCTGGGGTGTCCTGACCGACGAGCCACCCCGTCTAGCGCTACGTTTGCCTGAGACGCCACTGCTTCAGCCTCCACCAGACTACACCGACGAGGCGCTGCAAGCCTGGTGCACCCTCTACGGACGAACGAACGAACGAACGAACGAACAATCGCCGGCTAGTGTCTCACACTGTGAAAGAGGACCGCACGTCCTAGAGTACAGCGCCCGATTCCGCGCGACGACGCCGGCCGCGCGCATGGTGGACCGCGAGCGACGCCAGCAGGGCGGGCCGTCCGCGGACGGCGGGTATACAATCGGGCCGCCCCGCACCCCGACAAGGAGGCCCCCGCCGTGCCCAGCGCGACCGCTCAGCCCCCCGCCGCTCCGCCGGCCCTGTCGGCCGACCGCCTGGTGGACCTGTACCACCAGATGTGGCGCATCCGGCTGCTGGAGACCAGCGTCGTCGACCTCTACCAGAAGGGCCTGGTGCGCGGCTCCGCCCACCCCTACAGCATCTGTGAGAACAACCTGTGGGCGCTGTCGACGCCGACCAGCGTGGCGCTGTCGGTGCCCGACGTGGCGCTGCGCGGGCCGGGCTTCGGCATGCCGGGGGTGGTCGTGGACGGCCACGACGTCTGCGCGGTGTACGGCGCGGTGGCGGCGCCGGTGGCCCGGGCGCGCGCCGGCGCGGGGCCCAGCCTGCTGGAGTGCAAGTCGTACCGCTTCCACACCCATTCGGCGTTCGCCACCCGGGAGCCGCGCCCGACGGACGAGATCGCCACCTGGAAGGCGCGCGACCCGATCAGTCTGCTCGGCACCGCCCTGGTGGACCGCGGCGTGGCGCGCGACGCCCTGGCCGCGGCCGAGGCGGACGAGCGCGCGCTCCTGGAGGACGCCGTCAGCTTCGCCATCGCGGCCCCCGCGGCCGACCCGGCCGAAAGCCTGACCGACGTCTTCTCCCCCGCACTCCCCCGGGCCGAGGCGACCGCGTGACCACACCGGCGAACGGGACCGGCCGCGAGCTGACCCTGTCCCAGGTGCTCAACGAGGCGCTCCTCCAGGAGATGCGGCGTGACCCGGCCGTGTTCGTCATGGGCGAGGACGTCGGTGCGTCCGAGGGCCTGTTCGGCGTGACCCGCGGGCTCCAGCAGGAGTTCGGCGCCGGGCGCGTGATCGACGCGCCCATCTCCGAGGCCGGCTTCGTCGGCGCCGGGGTGGGCGCGGCCCTGGTGGGCGCCCGCCCGGTGATCGAGATCCAGGTGATGGATTTCCTGTCGCTGGCGATGGACCAGCTCGCCAACCACGCCGCCAAGCTGCGCTACATGACCGGCGGCCTGCTCTCGGTCCCCCCGGTGGTGCGCGGCCCGGCGGCCACCGGCATCGGCCTGGCGGCGCCGCGGCCCGTCCTGGTGGCAGCAGGCGCGCGGTGACGCAGATGGAGGACCACGATGCTGGCCGGCTGATCGGCGTCCACCACACCAGCTTCACCGTCGGCGATATGGGCCGCTCGCTCCGCTTCTACCGGGACACGCTGGGGCTGACGGTGATCGCCGATTGGCAGCCCCAGGAGGCGTACCTGGGCGCGATCACCGGCTACCCGGGCGCCCGCCTGCACATCGCCTATCTGCAGCTGGCGCCGTACTCCGAGCACGTGCTGGAGCTGATCCAGTACCTCGAGCCGCGCGGCCAGCCCCAGGCCGACCTGTCCACCAACCGGCCGGGCGTTGCCCACCTCTGCTTCCAGGTGGACGACCTGGCCGCCGTGTACGAGCGTCTACGGCGGGCGGGTGTCCCGTTCCGGTCCCCCGGGCCGGTGCCCATCACCGGCGGCCCCAATCGCGGCGGCTTCGCCGTCTACCTGCGCGACCCGGACGGCGTCACCCTCGAGCTGATCCAGCGCGTCTCCTCTCCGACCCCGTCTCCCTCTCCCTCCCCTGCCGACCGCGGCGCGTGAGGGCCGTGCCTCCGTTCGTCCACGACATCGCGCTCGTGGCTCGTCGGAGCCCCTGAGCCGGTGCCGGCTGCCACACTCGGGCGCGATGGCCACTGAGCTGCCGGAGCTGATCGTCGCCGATGCCGCCGCGTGGCGGGGGTGGCTGGACGAGCATCACCAGGACCCGTCCGGGGTATGGCTGGTCCTCGCCAAGAAGGGCACGGCCCTACCGACCAGCCTGACCTATGATCAGGCGCTCGAAGAAGCGCTGTGTTACGGCTGGATCGATGGCCAGGCGGGGCGCCGTGACGAGGCCACCTACTGCCAGCGCTTTACGCCCCGCCGGCCACGCAGCCCGTGGTCCAAACGCAACGTCGGCATCGTCGACCGGCTGGTCGCCGAGGGCCGGATGCACGCGGCGGGTCTTGCTGAAGTAGCGAGGGCCCGGGCCGACGGCCGCTGGGACGCGGCCTACGCCGGCCAGGCGGCCACCGAGGTGCCGGCCGACCTGGCCGCGGCGCTGAGCCGCGAACCGAGGGCGCAGGCCATGTTCGAGCTGCTCACGGGCCAGAACCGCTACGCGGTGCTGTACCGGATCGGCGCCGCGAAGCGGGCCGATACCCGGGCCCGGCGCATCGGCCAGCTCGTCGCAAGGCTCGCCCGCGGCGAAACCGTCTACCCGCAGAAGCGCAAGCTCCCGGACTGACCCGCGGCACGGCGCCTACATCTCAGGATCGCCCCGTTACCACGCGGGCTAGACCGCCCACAATCGCTGGCACCGCTGGGAATCGGGCGGTCGTTGGAGAGCCGACGCCCGCCTATGGCGTAGTTCTTGCTGCCGCTCCGGGGGCGCGAGCGGCGCCGACTAACAGGAGGCAGCAGCATGGCTCTGGATCAAAACACAAACCGCAACCCGACCGAGGCAGGACCCCGGCCGCCTTTCGACCAGCAGCAGCAGCAGGCGCACCCGGGCCGCGAAGAGGCTATGGATCCCCAGCCTGACTACGGCGAGCAGTCCTACCGGGGCAGCGGCCGGCTGACGGGCAAGGTGGCTCTCATCACTGGCGCCGACAGCGGCATTGGCCGCGCCGTCGCCCTGGCCTTCGCGCGCGAGGGCGCCGACGTCCTGATCTCCTACCTGAACGAAGACGCCGACGCGGCAGAGACCAAGCGCGTCGTCGAGGAGGCGGGTCGTAGGGCGGTGGCCGTCGCGGGCGACATCAGCCAGGAGGCCCAGTGCCAGAAGCTGGTGGACCAGGCGCTGCAAGAGTTCGGCCACCTGGACATCCTGGTGAACAACGCCGCGTACCAGATGAGCCGCGACGGTATCCAGGGCATCTCGTCCGACGAGTTCGACCACACGCTGCGGACGAACCTGTACGCCACCTTCTATCTCTCCAAGGCCGCGCTTCCTCGCATGTCCGAAGGGGGCGCCATCATCAACACCACGTCTATCCAGGCCTACCAGCCGAGCAGCTCGCTGCTCGCCTACGCCGCGTCTAAAGGCGCCATCCTCACCTTCACCAAAGGTCTGTCCCAGGACGCGATCAAACGCGGGGTGCGGGTGAACGCCGTTGCGCCGGGACCGATCTGGACGCCGCTGATCCCGAGCACCATGCCCGCCGAGAGGGTGGCCACATTTGGCCAGGACACGCCCATGGAACGGCCCGGACAACCGGCCGAGCTCGCGCCGGTGTACGTCTTCTTAGCCTCGCCGGACTCCAGCTACATCACGGGCGAAGTGATCGGCGTGACCGGCGGCAAACCCCTCGCCTGATTGCCAGACTGCCACCGGGTGAGCCGCGGGCGCCGGCGCACGTGATGAACACTGTCTGGCTTTTGCACAAGTCTTCTGTACAATAGTGGTGTGGCTATTGAGACGAGCTACTCCGAGGCGCGCCAGCATCTGGCGACCTTGCTCGACCGAGCAGTCGACGACCGCGAGACGATCATTATCACCCGCCGCAGTGGCGCCCGGGTCGCCCTGCTAGCCGCCGACGAGCTCGCCGGCTACCAGGAGACGGCCTATCTCCTGCGATCGCCGGCCAATGCGCGGCGGCTGCTCGCCGCCCTCCGCGACTCGTTGGCGGACGAGGTCGAGTCTTTCGATTTCGCTGCTCTCCGCGCCCGCCTGGAGCGCGCGGTAGTACGCGCTGAGGCGTGAGTCGGCGCCCAGAGCGCTGGGCGCGGGTCACCCGTGGCTTCCTCGACGATCTCGGCTGGTGGGTGGAGACGGACCGCAAGACCGCCCTGCGGGTCCTGCATGTGGTCGACGCGGTTCTGCGCGACCCGTTCGTCGGGATTGGTAAGCCTGAGCCGTTGCGCGCAATGGGCACCGACGTCTGGTCGCGGCGCATCACTCAGGAGCACCGCCTGGTGTACCGCGTGACCGACGAGCGGGTGGACTTTCTGCAGGCCCGCTATCACTACTGACCCGCCGGGGTCAGGAGTAGGACGGGTCGTCTCAGGGTGACCGGGACGCCGGGATGGCCGTCGCGAACTGGCCGACCCGACTGGACGCGCCTGATGGCCAGGGCCACGTCGGGGAGCCTGGGTGGCCCGCAGACCAGGCTCCAGGGAGTGCGTGGGCCCTCACCGGTGGCATCCACAAGGGTCAGGCAGGCGACAAGGGCGGCCAGGCCCCCACTCCTGTCTCTAGCCACGGCGGGCCACGCGCTCCAGGCGTCCCGGACGCCCGCGCCGGCTCGGCGCCTGAGCGCGGCCGCCAGGTCGTCGTTGGGGGCTAACGGGAGCGTCGCCGCGATGGCGCCGGGCAATTCCGAGCCGACGAGCTCGTGCAGCATGGCGGCCGTCTCGGGCTGCGCCGCGACGACCATGGCGCCCAGACGGTCGGCCCAGTACACCAGACGCGCGGCGCGGCGCAGCGCGAGGCCTGCCCGAACCTGGGGGGACGCCGTGGGCGGCGCCCGCCGCGGCATCGGGTACGGCTCCCAGCTCCCGGGCAGATGGTCCGGCACGAAGCGGAGGCTACCGTCGGCGATCAGGGGCGCCAGCCGCACGCACGGCCCGGCCATCTCCAGGAGCGCGTCCGCCTGCTCCAGCGAGATGCCCGACCGGGCATGCCAGCAGCTGTACAGCAGCCGCGGCGCCGCCCAGAACGGGTCGAGCGCCAGGACCGTCTGGAACAGCCCGCCCGCGGCCAGCACCGCCGCCTCGTCTTCGGGGTGGACCAGGGCCCGCGACGGCGGCAGTGTCCTATCCAATCCGTCGACCTCCGCTGGATCGGGGCGGCGCGGGCCAACCATGCTTTCGCGGGGGTAGCGGGCCGCGGCGGTGAGGACGCCGAGGAACGCGCCCCGGTCCTGCGTCAGCTCGCGGATGGCCCACTGGAGCTCAGGCGCGGAGAGGTAGTCGAGCCCATTGACGGCCAGCGCCCCCCACCAGGCGGGCGGGTTGTCGGGCGGCACGTCCCCATTCTGGCGGATCGGTCGTGCGGCTAAAATGGGTCGGATGCCGACACTGCGCCTGGCCGATGGGCCGCCCGCGTCGGCCGACCTGGTGGTGATCGGCGGCGGCATCGTCGGGGCCGCGACCGCTTTCTTCGCCCAGCGCGCTGGCCTGTCGACCGTCCTGCTCGAGAAACGCCCGGCGCTGGCGACGCTCACGACCACTGTCGCCACGGGCGCCTTCCGCCTCCAGTTCGACAACCCCGAGGAGATCGCCCTGGTACGCGAAGGGATCGCTCTCTTCGACGACTTCGCCGCCATTACTGGCCTCGACGACTATGACCTCCGCCTGCGTCACCAGGGGTACCTCTTCTGCGCCACCTCGGACGCTGGCGCCGAGCGGCAGCGGGGCTTCGCCAACGCCCTGCACGGCTGGGGCGTTGGCGACGTCGAGCTGCTCACCGGCGACGAGGCGCGGTACCGCTTCCCCTACCTCGGCCCGGACGTCCTCCAGGCCCGCTACCGGGCCGGCGACGGCTGGCTCGACCCGGTCCGGCTGACGATGGGGTACGCCCTGGCGAGCGGGGCCACCTTCTGCCTGGAGACACCAGCCATCGGCTTCGACCGGGCCGGCGACCGGGTGGTCGGCGTCCAGACGCCGCGTGGACGGATCGCCTGTGGCAGCGCCGTCGTCGCCGCTGGCCCGTTCTCAGGTCGGGTCGCCGACCTCGCCGGCGTGGCGCTCGACCTGCGGCCCACGCGGCGGCACAAGCTCATCATCCCTGACCTACCGCCGATCCCGCCGGATGCGCCGATGACGATCGAGGAGGAGACGGCGGCCCACTGGCGCCCCGGCCTGGGCGGCTGCTACGCGCTGTTCACCGACCCGACCACGCCGCCGAGCGAGCCGCTGGAGGACGTCCCGCCGAGCGCCGACTTCGCCTTCTCGCTGCTGAACCCGGCGTCGCCGTCCAGCCTCGCCCGGGTCTGCCCGCTCTGGCGCGACGTCTGGGACCATGGCACGACGAGCTGGGTCCTCCAGGCAGGCCAGTACAGCTACACCCCCGATCGCCGGCCGCTGCTGGGAGCGAGCGGGGTTCCCGGCCTGCACCTGAACGCCGGCTACAGTGGCCACGGCATCATGGCCAGCGCGGGTGGGAGCCGCCTGGTGATCGACCTGCTCACGGAGCAGCGCAACGTGGACGTCAACCCCTTTCGCCCGGACCGACCTATGGTCCCAAGACCTCTGGACATCCTGTGACAGCTATCACCGTGGACTTCGACGTTGCCGCGCCCATGCGCGATGGCACGCGCCTGCGCGCCAACGTCTACCACCCGACCGAGGGCCGCTGGCCGGTGCTCCTGACCCGCTTACCGTACGGCAAGGACCTGCCGCTCGGCTCCTCCTTCCTGGACCCCGTCCAGGCGGCGCGGCGCGGCTACGTGGTGGTCGTCCAGGACACGCGCGGCCGCTTCGCGTCGGAGGGCGACTGGTACCCCATGGTCAACGAGCCAGAGGACGGCTTCGACACGGTCGCCTGGGCCGCGGGCCTGCCCTACGCCGACGGCCAGGTCGGCATGTACGGCGCCTCGTACTTCGGCTTTACCCAGTGGTCGGCCGCCACGCTCGGGCCGCCGGCGCTCAAGGCGATGGTCCCCTTGATCACCTGGGACGACCCGGCCAACGGGCTTGCCTTCCGCGGAGGGGCCTTCGAGCTGGGCCTCCAGGCGGGCTGGCAGCTCCAGATGGGGTTGGACGTCCTCGTCCGTCGCCACCGGGCTGATCCGGCCTCCCTTGGCCGCACCATCGCCCAGGTGTGCCACGAGTTCGACGCCCTGGCGACTGAGGGGTACTGGTCGCTGCCGCTGGCCCAGCTCGACCCTCTCCGCCGCACCGGCGTCGCTCCAGCCTTCTTCGACAGCGTGGCGGCCCCGCTCGACAGCCCCCTGGCGGAGCCCCTGCGCATCCGCGGCAAGCACGACCGGATCGGCGTCCCCACCCTCAACGTGGGCGGCTGGTTCGACATCTTCCTCAGCGGCACCATCGCCCACTTCACGGCCATGCGGCAGCGCGGGGTGCCGACCAAGCTGCTCATTGGCCCGTGGTCCCACTCAACCCAGCGGAACCCGGTTGGCGAGCTCAGCTTCGGGTTCGGCGCGCAGGCGAGCTTCATCGACCTCCGCGGCGACTTCGGCAGTCTCCAGCTGCGCTGGTTCGACCACTGGCTGAAAGGCGTGGACACGGGGCTGCTGAGCGAAGCGCCCATCCGTCTGTTCGTCATGGGAGCGAACGTCTGGCGCGACGAGCAGGAGTGGCCGCTGGCCCGCGCGGTCGAGACGCCACTGTACCTGCGCGCTGGCGGCGCGCTGAGCCCGGCCGCCCCAGCGTCAGAGCCACCCGACGAGTACGTCTACGATCCAGCACACCCGGTGCCCACCCATGGCGGCGCCCTGCTCATGCCGCCGGAGTACCCGGCAGGGCCGATGGACCAGCGCGACAGCGAGAGCCGACCCGACGTCTTGAGTTTCACCGGCCCGCTGCTCGACCGGGACACCGAGGTCACTGGCCCTGTCACAGTGGTTCTCTGGGCAGCCTCGTCGGCGCCCGATACCGACTTCGTGGCGCGCCTGGTGGACGTCTGGCCGGACGGCCGCGCCTACTCCTTGACGGACGGCATCGTCCGGGCGCGCTTCCGCCACTGGCCGCGGGATGCCGCGCCCGCGCTCATCGAGCCGGGCCGAGCGTACGCGTACACGATAGACCTCTGGGCCACCAGCAACGTCTTCAAGGCGGGCCATCGCATCCGCCTCGACGTGACGTCTAGCTGCTTCCCCCGCTGGGACCGGAACCTGAACACGGGCGAGGACCCGAGCAGCGGCACGGCGATGCAGGCGGCCCGCCAGGCTATCCTCCACGACGCGGACCACCCATCCCACGTGCTCCTGCCCATCGTTCCAGCGTAGAGGACACGTCCGCTAACGCTTACCATCTCTCACGGAGAGATGAGAGATGAGAGATGTGGGTGACTCTGCCGAGTAGTCCTCCGCGGGGTCGGCTCTGGGTCATGCTGGCCGTCCTGTGCCTGGGCGCCTTCCTGGCGAGCTCGAGCTCCATCGCCGTCTCGCCGTTCCTGCTGAACATGGCGAGCGACCTGGACACGGACCTGGCAGCGGTCGCCAACCTGGTCGCCTTCCAGAGCATAACCTGGGGGATCGCCTCGCTCCTGGCGGGCGCCCTCTCCGACCGGCTGGGGCGCAAGCCGCTCCTGGTGGTGGGCCTGGTGATCCTGCTGCTGTCGGGGCTGGCCGTCTCCGCCTCGTCCACCTACGCCTGGGTGGTCCTGTGGCGGCTGATCGGCGGCATCGGCGGCGGGACCTTCATGGGCGCGGTCTTCGCCGCCGCGGCCGACCCGTTCCCGCCAGCCGAGCGCGGCCGTTCGCTTGGCTGGGTCATCACCGGCCAATCGTTGTCGCTGGTGCTTGGTGTGCCCATCATCACGCTTCTCGGCAGCTGGGGCGGCTGGCGCGGCGCCATCGCCCTCCATTCCGCGGTCGTCCTCGTCGCGGCGGTCGCGGTGTGGCTGCTGGTCCCGAACGGGACGACCAACCGCGCCCGGGAGCGGCCCGCGCCGGGTGGATCCGTCCTGCGACTGCTCCGCCCAAAGGTCGTGGCGCTGCTGACTGCCGGGACGGCCGAGCGCATCTGCTACGGGGCGGTCGCGGTCTTCCTGCCGACCTTTTTCCTGACGGCCTACGGCGTGACCTTCGAGACTCTGGCGATTGCCCTGGTGGTGGTGGCGCTGGGCAATCTGGTGGGCAACGTCGTCGGCAGCCAGCTGAGCGACCGTGTCCCGTCGCGGGCCGTGATGAGCGCCGTCTCGCTGCTGGCGACCGGCGGCATGGCGCTGCCAGTCCTGCTGCTGCGGCCAGGTCTGCTGCCGTCGATCGCGCTGGGCTTCCTGTACACCTTCGTGGACGCGCTGGTGCGGCCGTCCCTGTTCGCGGCGATCAGCGAGGTGTCCAGTCGGTCGCGCGGCGCTGTGATGGGCCTGAACATCACGTTCTCGAGCTTCGGGTGGCTGGGCGCGACGGTGGTCGGGGGGTGGCTCATCAACGGCTGGGGCTTTGGCGCCCTGGGCGCCCTGGCGGCGGCAGCCGGCGTCGCCGGCGCGGCCGCCGCCGCGCTGAGCTGGGCGCTACCAGAGTCCGAGGTCAGACCGGCAACGCTCCCGTGGGCGGCTCGGCCTGGCAGGTGATGGACGGCGTCGCCGCGTCGCCGGTGGTGGCGTCCGTCAGCTCCACCAGGAAGTTGCCGCCCTCGGCGCGGCTGTACACCATCAGGTAGTCGCCGTCACGACTCGGCTGGCCCGCCAGGCGCAGCGCCACCGGCAGCTCGGTCACGCCGACGAGCGCCGACGGCGCCAGCGGCAGCCCCAGCCACTGGCGGCCGGCCGCGAAGGGACACTCCCAGCGGGTGGCGCCCGCCGGCGTCTCCGTCGCCAGCAGGAACGCTGGCTGCGCCGAGGTCAGGCGTGGTTCGGCCAGCACCCGCAGCGCCGGCGCCGCGGGCAGCCGCCGTGGATCGACTGGTACGCGCGCCTGGAGCGTCTGGTCTGTCCGATAGAGGGCCTGGCGCCAGCGGAACGGGACGCTCGGCGTAACCGGCAGCGCGATCATGGTGAGAGCCGCGACGCCGACGACGGTGGCGAGCAGCGCGCCGCGCCCGCCGAGGAGCGAGAACGCCCCGGCCCACAGGCAGACGCCCACGAGGACGATGAGCACGGCGAGCGAGACGTGGCCAGCGCCGCCGCCGCGCACGGCCAGAGGAGCCAGCGCGCCCAGGACGGGCACCGCCAGACCGGCGACGAGCCAGGACCGGGCGGACGGCGCTGGCCGCCCGGAACCGGAACCGGGCGCGGTCAGCGCTGCCACAGGTACGACCAGCTCTGCGGCTGGAACAGGAAGAGCTCCATCGGCTTGGTCACGCCGAGCAGGTCCAGGTTGGCCAGGAGCACGCACAGGAGCACAATCGCGGCGCTCACGACCGGCCGCACCCAGGCAGGGGCGCCGCGCCAGCAGCCGCCGATCCGGACGGCGGCGAGCGCCGCGAGGACGTAGACGGCGGGGAAGCCGTAGGCGTACCAGCGCGGGATGTGCGGCCACGTCGAAACCATGAACGCGGCGGGCGCGAAGCCGCCGACCAGGACCGCCAGGTACCAGCGCACGTCGGGCACGCGGCGCCACCGCATGAGGCACCACGCCGCCAGCAGCACCGGCACCACCATGAACGCCGCCAGGACGTTCAGACCGACGTGCGCCGCCAGGGCGCCGACCGCGAGCGCCTGGTGCGCTCCCAGACCTCGTCCAGCCAGCGTGAGCCACGCCTGCAACGCTTCGAGCGGGTGCGAATCGTTCTGCGTGTAGCGCGGCAGCCCAGCGGCCAACCAGTACGCAGCCCACAGCACCTTCGGGGCCATCGCCGCCACCAGGAAGAGGCCGAGCCGCCGCGCCGGCATCCGGCCGAGGCCGTACAGGATGACGAACACCGGCAGCATGTACAGGTCGTACACGAGAAGCGTCGCGCCGACCGCCAGGCCGGCCAGCCCCGCTGTCGCGGTCGGCACGCCACCGTCGAACAGACCGACCCGGTCGCAGTACCACAGCCCGATGGCGAAGAGGCTGTACGAGGCCACGTACGGCAGCGCCTGGCCGGCGAGCGCGCCGAACGCGGGCGCCGTGGCCACCAGAATGGCCGCCAGCGTCCCCACCCACGCCGAGCCAGTCCGCCGCACCGCCAGCGCGTACGTCGCCAGCGCCGCGGCGATCCACAGGGCGACGTTGCAGGCGACGAAGCCCAGGTACACGCCCAGGAAGGGCGCGAGCGCCCCTCCGAGCAGCGCATAGCCAGTGAACCTGGTGTAGACGTTCTCGTTGAGCGGGATGAACAGGTCGGCGTCGCCACGCAGGAAGGCGGCCAGCGACGCGAACTGCGAGCTGTCGCGGTTGATTGGGGTGCCATCCAGAACGCCGGTCCAGCCGAGCGGCGTGTCCCAGAAGTACCCGAGGCTGTACGCGGGCAGGGTGTAGCGGGTATCCGGAGAGCGCGCCCCCAGGCGCAGCCCGCCTTCCACCAGGCACAGCGCAACGACGAGGAGGGCAAGGACGGCCAGGCGCGTGGCTCGGGAGAGGTGGGCCTCGCGCCAGCCGGCGCCCCGGGCCAGCGAGCCGCCAGAGTGGGACAGCCGCGCCACCGCCGCGGGAGTGTCCACCGCCGCCGCGGGACGCCTGGCGGCGGCTGTCGGTCCCGTACCTGCCATGCGACCGCGACCACTATAGCCGAGCCTCGGCGCCCTCTCACCTCTCACCTCTCACCTCTCACCTCTCACCTCCGACCTCCCGGTCTCCCGTCACACCCGGCCAGGCGGCGCGTTCGATTCTGCGTGGCCGCTCGGTGTGACGTCCTGGTAACAGGCGGTGACTACACTTGGTCACGTCATGGTGCGGCAGGATCGTAGGCCCGGGTCACGTCTGGCGGCGCTGGCGGTGGCGCTGGCGCTGCTCAGCGTCGGGGCGCTCGGGGCGACGTTGGCGGTGGACGAGGCGCTGCGGCGGGCGCTCGAGATCTCTTTCCGCAACGCGCTGACGCGGGCGCTGTACCCGTGGACGGTCCGTCTGGATCTCGCCGTGCTGCTGCTGCTGGCCGCCTCGATCGGCGTGCTGGCCACAGGGACAGGGACCGGGGCCGGCCAGGACACGAAGGCGGCTCCCCGTGTGGATCGGCGTCGCCTCCTGCTGGGCAGCGTCCCGCTGGCTGCCGTGGCGGTGGTCACCGCCGTCGTCATCAGCCCTGTGAGCGCTGTGGCGGCGGTCGTTCTCTACGGGGTGGCCCTGTGGGTCGGCCCGCGCCTGGCGGGGGCAGTCGACCCCTGGCTTGTGCCGCTTCTTGCCTTCTCGTTCACGCTGCGAGCCGCCCTCGCCGTGGCCCTGAGCCTCTATGGCGAGCCCGGGCACGGACGGACCACTTTCGACGACGAGCAAGCAATCCACAATGCCGCTCACCAGGTGGCCGCGATCATGGCGGCCGGCGTTGGCGACCTCGACCCCGAGTGGCGCCACTTGATGGGGTCGCAGCTGGACGTGATGGGCACGCTGTACGTCTTGCTGGGCCCAGAGTTCACCACCTTCCGCCTGCTGAACGTGTGCCTGAGCACCCTGACCATTGCGCTGGTCTACGCCATCGCCGACAGGTGGCGCGGCCGCGGGGTAGCCCGCACGGCGAGCGTCCTGGTGGCGCTCTGGCCGACGCTGGTCCTCTGGGGCAGCACGGGCCTCCGCGAGCCCCTCTCGATCGCCCTGACCCTGCTCTTTCCGTGGCTGCTGCTGCGGCGCTTTGGAGCAGGCGGAGCAGGCGGAGCGGCTCGGCCGTACGCGCTCCTGGCCGCCACGACGGGCGCCCTGGCGCTGCTGACGCTCGCCGTACTGCGGCCGCCGGCGGCCATCGCGCTAGCGGTTGCCCTCCTCGTGAGCGCGCCGTTCGTCCGCTGGCCGGACGGCGGGCGTCTGCGGCGCACGCTGCCCGTGGTCGGCGCGGCGCTGCTCGGAGTGACAGCGCTAGCCCTCTCGTGGCGCCTGAGTCGTGACCCGGCGGAGTTCCGGGCCCAGTTCACGCCGCGCGCGGTGGAATATCGCCAGGCCTCCGCCGAGCTGACGCCCCGCCTGGAGAGCGACCGCAGCAAACTGCCCGCCCAGCCGGACCCGTCGTTCATGGCGCTCAGCACGCTTGTCCGCGCGGTCCCACTCGGCCGGACCACGACGGAGACCGGCGTCCTGTACTCGTACACGTTGGACCCGCCGGGCTACCTGGTGCTGTTCGACGACGGCACGCTGACCCCCATGGCCCCCTCCCAGGTCAGGGCGCTCACCGACGAGACGATCCAGTGGACCGATCTGCTCGGGCGCCCGGTTCGGGCGTTGCGCCTCCTGTTCGTGCCGATCGGCCCGGGCGAGCCTCTCCAGCGCCTCGCCACGGCTCCTGATACGGTGGCCTGGGACGCCTTGCTGCTCGTGGCGGCGCTGGCCGCCGTGCCGGCGCTCCGGCGCTCCGTGCCGGCGGACGTCGTGCTGGTCGTGTACCCATTCTTGATGGTGCTTGGCCTGGCCCTGCTGTCGACCAACCTGGGGACCCTCGTCCGACACCGGGGGATCGTCGTGCCCTGGCTGGCGCTGCTCGCGGCGCCAATCCTGGTCGTCTACGCGGCCCGGCTGAAGCAATCGACCAGCGCCCGGCGGTTGGCGGTCCGCGACCGGGACAACCGAGGCATAGGATGGACGCCGTCTCCCTGACCGCGACGACCTCGGCGACCTCGACAACCAGCAGGCGCGTGTCCCGCCCGCCGTTGGCACTGGCCCCGCTGGCCACGGGCGTCGCCGTGCTGGCGCTCGTCGTCGCGGACATCCTCCTGAACAAGTGGTACGCGGGGACGCGGGAGGACGGCCCGCCAGTCTCGTGGGCGACCCTCGTCTGGGCGGCGCGCGCCGACCTGCTGGTGCTGATCGCGCTGGCCGGCCTGGTCGCCTTCCTCCTCCTGCGCGGCGGGCCGCCCGCCCAGACACAGGCACCCTGGCCGAGCGGGGTCCGGCTTCTGGTCTGGCTCCCGTGCGGCGCGCTCGCCGTGGCGGCGGGGGTCCTGGCCGGCCCCCTCTCCTGCCTGATGGTCGTGGCCGTGTACCTCCTGGCCATGCGCATGGGCCCATGGCTCGCCGGCGCCCGGGACCCACGCCTCGGGCTCATTCTGGCGACCGGTCTGACGCTGCGCCTGCTGGTCGCGATAGGCCTGGGGGTCTACGGGATCGCCACCCACAAGGCCGTGGCCGTCCTGGACGACGAGGTGGCCCTGCATCGGGCGGCTCTCGAGCTCGGCGCCATCCTGGCGGTGGGCAAGGGAAACCTGCAACCAGACTGGTGGCACCTCCCTGGCCCGTACCTCTCGGGCATCGGCGCGCTGTACTGGCTCGTCGACCGTGACTTCACGCTGGTCCGGGTCGCCAACGCGGGCATCGCCGCGCTGGCCATCGGCGTCGTGTACGGCATCGCCCGCGCCCTGTTTGGCGCGGCACCGGCCCGGCTGGCGGCCTGCCTGGTGGCCGTGTGGCCGTCGTTCGTCTTCTGGACCGCCACGGGCCTCCGCGAGGCCGCGTTTGCCACCGTCTCCCTGCTCATTCCCTGGCTGCTTGCCCGTCGCCGCGACCCGCGCACGCGGGAGAGCGCTCTCCTGGTTGGCACGACAGTCGCCCTGGCTGCCTACGTGGTGTGGACGCTGCGGAGCTACGCCGTCGTCGGCTTAGCCATGGGAGTGGCCCTGGCCGGCGTGGCCCCGCTCCGCCCCTGGGCCCGCCGCCACATGCGCACAGCCGCCCTGGCTAGCGTCGCCGTCGGCCTCATCGGCCTGGGCGCCGTGATGCAGCTGCCAGGCTCAGGCTGGCGCGGGCCATTCAACTACCTGCTGAGCGGGATGTCCCCGCCCAGCCTCGAGAACCGCGCCGCGGCTTTCGAGCTGTCTACGCTCGTCGAGGCGGACCCGCGCAAGCGGCCGCCTCCTCCGGACCCGTCCCTCGCGCCCATCACGGCAATCGTCCGCGTGCTGCCGCCGGGCGAGACGGCGTTCCACACCGGCGTGGTGGCCGGCTACCTGCTCGATCCCGTGCGCTACCGCATCGACCTCGACAAGGACACCGAGCTGGTCGTCCCGACGGAGCGCGTCCAGCTGCTGACCGATGCCAACGTGGGCTGGGACGTGCCGCTCCGGCGATTGGTCGGTGGCATCCGCCTGTTCGTCGTGCCCCCTGCCCCCTGGGAATCGCTGGCACACGTGGTTACCATTCCAGACGCCCTTGCCTGGGACGTGCTGGCCGTGCTCGCCGCGTACTCGGCCTGGCGCATGCCTCGTGGCTCGTCCGTGACGTGGCTCGTGCTGATGGCGTACCCGCTCGTCATGGTGGTGGCGCTGGCCCTGGCCTCGTCGTACCTGGGAACGGTCGTCCGACACCGCAGTATGCTGATCCCCTGGCTCGTGCTCCTCGCCGTGCCGCTCCTCGAGCGGGTGCGCACCTCGCTGCGTCAGTCGGCGCTGCCCGGCGTCGCGGGCGGACGGATGCCACGCCCCTCGATCCCGTTGTAGCCAGGCCCTACCTCGAACTCGTCCTCGGCGAAACCCGCCTGGCGGAACCAGCGCGCCACTGTCTCAGGAGTCTGTGGCTGATCGTAAGCGGGCGAGAGGGCATCGAACGTGTCGAGGACCGCCCACTCCTTGAGCACCTCCTCTGGGAGGGGAAAGATACCCCGGTAGTCGGCGACCAACAGGCCAAGCAGGACGAGCCGCTTGCCAACGTAGGGCACCCGGCCGACGGCGCCCGTCACGGGCCACATCCAGGTCACGTAGCGCTGGCACCACCTGTACAGCGTCTCCGGCGCGATCCGCCGCGTGACCGGCCTGACCCAGTACTTGACCATCAGGCAGCCCCTGGGGCCCGGGACCTTGCGGTACACGTCGACGACCAGGCTGCCCCCGGGCTTCAGGGTCGGCGGCAGGCACGTGAACGCCCGCTCCGGGTCGGGCGTGTGCTGCAGCACACCGATGCAGACGACACGATCGCAACTGGCCGGCCGAACCGGCAGCTGGTGGATGTCGGCCTGCACGACCAGAACGTTCGGCTTCGCCCCGTTGGCAGCGACGTTGGCCTCGACGGCGTCGCTGTAGTCGATCGACACCACCATCGCCCCCGTCGAGGCGGCCTGCTCGGTGAACCGACCCGACCCTGACCCCACCTCGAGGATCGTCTCGCCCACGAGCCGTCTCGGCCAGCGCGTCTCGGCAAAAAAGCGGGTCTCGGAGATAGGGGCGCCCGAGTAGCTGTCGTACTGGGTGCGCGCGTGCTTGAGCCACTCCAGGCTGAAGCTCCTGGCGTAGCTGGCGGACGGCACGAAGCGCGGCACCGAGCGGACGATCGGGAAGGCGGCGCCGCAGCCGCCGCAATCCAGGACGCCCGACTCGAGGCACGGGCCGTCGGCGGGGTCCGCGTCGCGAATGGTGAGGTCGGCCTGGCAGCGCGGGCACGCCAGATAGCGCAGGTGGTCCTTTTTCATCCACTGCCACTCAGCCGGCCAGTCACAGGCAGCGCCAGCGTCAGGCCGTCCGGATGCTGGCCTCGACCGCCAGACCGAGCTCCTCGATAGCCGTCTCCCGCATCCGGAACTTCTGGATCTTGCCCGTCACTGTCATCGGGAAGCCGTCCACGAACTTCCAGTACCGCGGGATCTTGTAGCTGGCGATCCGCCCCCGGCAGAACCCCTCGAGGTCGGTCTCCGTGACCTGGGCCCCCTCGCGCAGGCGGACCCAGGCCATCACCTCTTCTCCGTAGCGTGCGCTGGGCACGCCAATGACCTGGACGTCGGCGACGTCCGGGTGGCTGTAGAGGTACTCCTCGATCTCCCGCGGGTAGACGTTCTCGCCGCCGCGGATGATCATGTCCTTGATCCGGCCGACGATGTTCAGGTAGCCGTCGTCGTCCATCGTGGCCAGGTCGCCGGTGTGCATCCAGCGGGCGTCGTCGATGGCGGCCCGGGTCGCCTCGTCGTTGTTCCAGTAGCCGAGCATGACGCTGTAGCCGCGGGTGCACAGCTCGCCCGGCGTCCCGCGCGGCACCACCGCGCCCGTGGTCGGCTCGACGATCTTGATCTCGACGTGCGGGTGGACCCGGCCAACGGTGGCGACCCGCTTGTCGAGGGGGTCGTCCGTGCTGCTCTGCGTCGACACGGGCGCCGTCTCCGTCATGCCGTAGCAGATCGTGACCTCCGGCATGTGCATCTGGGACTGGACCCGCTTCATGACCTCGATGGGGCACGGCGAGCCAGCCATGATGCCCGTGCGCAGCGACGAGAAGTCGAAGTCGGCAAAGCGGGGGTGGTCGAGCTCGCCGATGAACATCGTTGGCACGCCGTACAGCGCCGTGCACCGCTCGGCCTGCACGGTCTCCATGGCGGCGAGCGGCTCGTAGCTCTCGCCGGGGATGACCATGCACGCGCCATGGGTCGTGCAGGCGAGGTTGCCGAGCACCATCCCGAAGCAGTGGTAGAACGGGACGGGGATGCAGACGCGGTCCTGCTCGGTGTAGCGCAGCGCCTCGCCAATGAAGAAGCCGTTGTTCAGGATGTTGTGGTGCGAGAGGGTGGCGCCCTTCGGGAAGCCTGTCGTGCCCGAGGTGTACTGGATGTTGATGGGGTCGTCGAACTGGAGGCCGGTCTCCCGGTCGGTGAGCGCCGCCTGGGGGGTGTCGCGGCCGTCGGCCAGCAGCTGCTGCCAGTGGTCCTCGAGCACCAGTGCCTCGCGCAGCTCCGGGCAGCGCTCGCGGACCGCGCCGAGCATCGCGACGTAGTCCGCCGAGCGGAAGGCGCGGGCCAGAAGCAGTACGCTCGTGCCCGACTGCCGCAGCACGTACTCCAGCTCGGACGTCTTGTACGCTGGGTTGATGTTGACCAGGATGGCCCCGATCCGCGCCGTGGCGTACTGGAGGACCACCCACTCGTACCGGTTCGGCGCCCAGATGCCGACACGGTCGCCCTTCTGGACCCCGCGGCTGATGAGGCCCCGCGCGGCCACGCCCACCTGGTCCCAGAGCTGGTGGTAGGTGGCGCGGTACCCCTGCGATCGCACGACGAGCGCCTCGCTGGCGCCGAACCGGCTGACGACCCCCCGCAGGTTCTCGCCGATGGTCTCCCCGATCAGGGCGACTGCGTTGGCGCCGTGGGTGTACGAGGGCCGCATTAGGCTCCTCCCTGTGTTCGCGCTACGCGCTTACCCGGCCCGAATGGCCTCCCCGAGCACGTCGACGACGCGGCCCAGCTGCTCTTCGGTGCTGATGAGCGGCGGCGCGAAGCAGATGGTGTTGTTGACGCGCCGCGGCAGGACACCGTTCTGCACGCACCGGTCCATGACCCGCGACGCCAGCGGGATGGCGCCCTCGTAGTACTTGGCGCCTTTGGATCCACCCTCGGCTTCGGGGTCCACCAGCTCCACCGCGGCCATCATGCCCAGCCCGCGCACCTGCCCGACCGCCGGCAGCGCGCCCAGCTGGCTCGTGAGCAGGCCGATGAACCAGGCGCCCACCCGCGCCGCGCGGGCGACGAGGTCTTCGCGCTCGATGATCTCCAGATTGGCGACGGCGACCGCGCAGCACACGGGGTGGCCCGAGTAGGTGGCCGCGTGCATGAACTTCATCTCGGCGGGCGCGCTCGCGATGGCGTCCTGGACGTCGTTGCTGACCATGATGCCGCCGAGCGGCAGGTACGCGCTGGTCACGCCCTTGGCGAAGCTCATGATGTCCGGCTGGACGCCCCAGTGGTCCAGGGCGAACCACGTCCCGGTGCGGCCGAACCCGGTGATCACCTCGTCGGCGATCAGCAGCACGTTGTGCCGGTCGGCGATGGAGCGCAGCTTGGGCCAGTAGTCGTCAGGAGGAACGATGACGCCCCCCGCGCCCTGGACCGGCTCGGCGATGATCGCGGCGACCGTGCCCGGGTCTTCGTGAAGGAGCGTCCTCTCGAGCGCGGCGGCGTAGTCGTGCCCGCTCGGGTCGGTGCAGGGGCGCGGCCCATCTGGCCCTTCGAGCTCGCAGCGGAAGCGGTACGGGCCGACTGTCTGGATGAAGTTGGGGACCAGAGGCGCGAACATCTTGTGGTAGGCGGGGAGGCCGGTCGCTGACGCGGCGGCCATGGTCACGCCGTGGTAGCCCCAGCGGCGGGAGATGAACTTCACCTTGTCCGGGTGGCCGCGCAGCTTCCAGTAGTAGCGGGCGGCCTTGAAGGCCGACTCGTTGGACTCGGCGCCGCCGGTTGTCAGGTACACGGCGTTGAGGCGGGGGTAGGAGAGCTGCGCCAGCTTCTCGGCCAGCTGCACCGACGGCAGGTTGATGAAGCCGGTGTAGGCGGTGGCGTAGGCGATCTGCTCCATCTGCTCCGCGGCGGCCCGGGCCAGCTCGGAGCGGCCGTGGCCGATGTGGACGTTCCACAGGCCTGCCAGACCGTCGAAGTAGCGGCGGCCGGCCGCGTCGATGATCTCGGCGCCCTCGCCCCGGACGATGACCATGGGCGCCTTGTGGTCGGCCGGATGGTAGAGCGGATGGATCAGGTGGTCCCGATCGGACTGTAGGAGTCGGGCGAGTTCCACGTCCCCGACGCGGGGCTTGGGGGGAGCCTGAACCATTGGGCACTCCAGGGCGGGGAGATCGGATCGTGTCCGGAGTGTACCACCACGCTACGCCCACTCTGAGCCGTCAGCCGTCAGCCGTCAGCCGTTGACACGGTGGGGGCCGCTGGGAAATACTCGCCAGCAACGCGGGCGTGGGCCACCCCGCCCGTGGAGTTCGCGCGGTCGGCGTCGAGGCCGGTGGCCGCGTCCGGGGTGAGCCTGCCGCGATGGGTGCGGCAGGCAGCCTTTCGCTATCTTCCGGGAGGTTCGACACCATGAACCGACGCGTCCGAACGGGCTCGTTCCGCGGGCTGCTCCCGATGGTGAGCTCCCTCTTACTCGCGGCCGCCTGCGCCACGCCGGCGGCGCCGGCAGCGCCCACCACTGCCCCGGCCGCTGGCGGCGCCGCCACCAGCGCCCCGGCCGCGACGGCCGCGCCGGCGACCGCCCCGACAAGCGCTCCGGCGGCCGCCCCAGCTGCGAACGCGAACGCTAATGCGAACGCGAATGGAGACCTGATCGTCGCCCTGGACCAGTCGGACTTGAAGACGATCGACCCGGCGCGCGAGTTCGAGTTCGCCGCCGCCTTCATCGACCTCAACACGTACGACACCCTGGTCGCCCCGAAGAGCGCCGACGATCTCACGACCTTCGTCCCCGTGCTGGCCAAGGAGTGGAAGGTCTCGCCGGACGGCAAGGAGTACACCTTCACCCTCCGCGACGACGTCAAGTTCGCCAGCGGCAACCCACTCACCGCCGACGACGTCGCGTTCAGCCTCACGCGGCTGAAGAACATCAAGGGCAACCCCGCCTGGATGATGGACCCGCTCAAGGAGGCCGCCGTCGTCGATCCCCACACGGTCAAGACGACGTTGACCGGCCCCTTCGCCGATTGGCTCGCCGTTCTCGCCGGCCCCAACGCGGGCATCCTGGACAGCAAGCTCGCCAAGGAGCACGGCGCCACGGACTCCGCGACCGCCGACAAGGACGACAAGGCCGAGGATTGGCTGAACCAGAACTCGGCCGGCGCCGGCCCGTTCGTCCTCAAAGGGTGGGAGAAGAACAACGTCGTCACCCTGGAGCGCAACCCCACCTACTTCCAGGGCCCGGCGAAGCTGGCCAAGGTGGAGATGCGCGACGTGCCGTCGCCGGCAACCCAGAAGCTGCAGGTGGAGAACGGCGACATCGACGTGGCGACCAGCATCACGCCCGACCTCGTGGCGGGGATGACGAGCAACCCGAACCTGAAGATCGTGACGGGCCAGTCCCTGGACAACCTGTACATGGGCATGACGATGGATCCCGCTATCGATCCGCACCTCGCCAAGAAGGAGGTGCGGCAAGCGATCCGCACAGCTATCGACTACGACGGGGTCCTGGCGCTGACCAACAACCAGGCGGTGCGCGGCCCCGCCATCTTCTCGGTTGGCGTTCTCGGCTTGACCCAGGCCGACGCCGACCGTCTCAACCCGAAGTACGACGTCGCCAAGGCCAAGGACCTGCTGAACCAGGCGGGCGAGTCGGGTGGCTTCTCGTTCCCGCTCGAGTACGGCACTGGCCCGTCCCCCGTGGGCATCACCTACGAGTCGATCGCCCAGAAGGTGCAGGCTGACCTGAAGAAGGTCAACATCGACGTTCAGCTCGTGCCCGAAGACTTCAGCGTCATGATGACCAAGTACCGCCAGAAGGACCGCGCCGCCGTCATCTCCTACAACCAGCCCGACTACCTCGGGTCGTCCGACTGGGCCGACCAGATGGTGCTGGGCACGTGGGCGCCGCGGCTGCACTTCGACAGCAAGGAAGCCCAGGACATGACGAAGAAGGCCGACTCGGAGACCGACCCGCAGAAGCGAGCCACCGAGTACCAGGACCTGCTGAAGTGGCTGGTGGACAACGGCCCGTACGTCATGCTGGTCCAGGGCAAGGTCCAGATCCCGGTGCGCAACAACATCCAGGGCTACTCCTACTTCCCGATTGGCGACGCGCGCCTCTATCCGGTCAGCAAGCAGTAGGCTCTCAGCTATCGGCTATCAGTTTTCAGTTGAGGAGCGAGAGGCGGGCGCATGGGTCGCTACATCGCTCGGCGCCTGCTCCTGATGGTGGTGGCGGCCGTGGGAGTCACGTTGATCTCGTTCATCGTCTCCCACGCCGTCCCCTCCGACCCGATCGTCTCGAACCTCGGCCAGCAAGCGTCGCAGCGCCCCGAGATCGTCGCGGCTTTCAGGGCGCGCTGGGGCCTGGATCGCCCGCTCCACGAGCAGTACCTCTCCTTCCTGGGCAACCTGCTCCACGGCGATCTCGGAACCTCCATCAATACGCGGCGCTCGATCAGCACCGACGTGTCGCAGTTCCTGCCCGCGACCATCGAGCTCTCCACGGCGGCGATCCTGTTCGCCATCGTCATCGGCCTGCCGCTCGGGGTGCTGGCCGCCCTGCACCGCGACACAGCCATCGACCACGCCGCCCGGTTCGTCTCGCTGGTGGGCGTGTCGCTGCCGATCTTCTGGTTCGCCGTCATCATGCTCGTGATCTTCTACGGCGTCCTCCAGATCGCCGTTGGCCCAGGCCGGCTCGGACCGCAGATGAAGCCGCCCTCCTCGGTCACCGGCTTCTACACGCTCGATAGCCTCCTGGCGGGCGACCTGGCCACGTTCAAGAGCGCCATCGAGCATCTCATCCTGCCGGGCCTCGTGCTGGGCAGCTCGGTCATGGGGATCGTCACCCGGATCACCCGCTCGTCGATGCTCGACGTGCTTGGCCAGGACTACGTCCGCACCGCGCGCGCCAAAGGGCTGATCGAGGCTGCCGTGGTCGTGCGGCACGCGCTGCGCAACGCCCTGATCCCCACGGTGACAGTGCTCGGGCTCGCCTACGGCAACCTGCTGTCCGGGGCAGTGCTGACGGAGACGATCTTCGCCTGGCCCGGGCTCGGCCGATACGCCTTCCAGTCCGCCACCCAGAACGATTTCCCGGCGATCATGGGCGTCACGTTCATCATTGCCCTGATCTACATCCTGGTGAACCTCGTGGTCGACCTGCTGTACGGCGTGCTCGACCCCCAGATCCGGTTCTCCTGAGTCTTAGCCAGTGGCACGGGAGCTGAACAGGGACTGAAGCGATGGTCGCGCCTTCCGCTCCGACTACCCTCCGCCCCGATGCGCCAGGACCGGCGCCAGCCGCGATGGGCGTCGGCACGAGTGGCGCGCGGAAGGCGCTGCGCTACTTTCTGCGGAACCGCCCGGCGGTCGTCGGCGTCGCCGTCGTCGTGTGCTGGGTCCTCGTCGCCCTGGCCGCCTCCGCCATCGCACCGTACGACCCAACCGACCAGGACGTGAAGATGCGACTCCAGGGCCCGTCCGCGGCCCACTGGCTGGGCGTCGACGGGCTCGGCCGGGACATCCTCAGTCGGCTGCTGTACGGCGGGCGCGTGTCGCTGCCGGTGGCGACAGTGGTGGTCCTGGTCGCGGCAGCGTTCGGCACGCTCATGGGCGCGCTGGCCGGGTTCATCGGCGGCTGGTTGGATGAGGCCGCCATGCGGATCGTAGACGTCGTCCTGGCGTTCCCGTCGCTGATCCTCGCCCTGGCGATCGCGGCGGCGCTCGGCCCGAGCATCCAGCACGCCATGCTCGCCATGCTGCTAGTGTGGTGGCCGCCGTACGCCCGTCTGTCCCGCGGCCAGGTCCTGGCGCTGAAGACGCGCGACTACGTGATGGCGGCGCAAGCGCTCGGCATGTCCGAGAGCCGCGTGCTGCTGCGGCACGTCGTGCCAAACGCCCTGGCGCCGACGCTCGTGCTCATGACCACCGACTTCGGCAACGCCGTCATCATCACGGCGGCGCTGAGCTTCCTGGGGGTGGGCGCCGTGCCGCCGACGCCAGAGTGGGGGGCCATGGTGTCCGAGGGGCGCGAGCTCATGCAGCAGTGGTGGATCGCCAGCTTCCCGGGCCTGGCCATCTTCAGCGTGGCGATCGCCTGCAACTTCATCGGCGACGGCCTGCGGGACGCGATCGACCCGCGGATGCGGCTACGCTGAGCGATGAGCCGATGAGCGCGGTCCGCGGCACGTTCGACGCGGTAGTGGTCGGCGGCGGCCACAACGGGCTCGTCGCTGCCTGGTACCTGGCGCGCGCCGGCCTGGAGGTTGCCGTCCTCGAGCGCCGCGACCTCGTCGGCGGCGCCTGCATCACCGAGGAGCTCTGGCCCGGCTTCCGCGTCCCCACCTGCGCCTACATCTGCCACCTGCTCCAGCGCCAGGTCATCGACGACATGGAGCTCCGACGCCACGGCCTCGAGATCTACGCCCAGGACCCGCGGGTGTTCTACCCGTTCCCGGACGGCCGCCACTTCGTTGCCTGGTCAGACGACCAGCGGACCGCCGAGGAGATCGGCCGCCTCTCGGCGCACGACGCCCGCGCCTACCCCGGCTTCCAGGCGTTCCGCAAGCGCGCGGCCGGCCTGCTGCGACCGTACCTCCTGACCGCGCCGCCCACTCTGGCGGAGCTGTTCGCCCGGGCGCGCGGGACCGACGAAGCGCTCCTCGAGCGGCTCATCGGCGGCTCCGTGGGAGACCTTCTCGACGAGCACTTCGAGTCGCCCCAGGTCAAGGCGGCCATGACCCGCGCCTGGGACGCCGGCGACCCCGACGCACCAGGCAGCCTGTTCTCCGTGGTGTACACGTGGATCGACCTACTCCAGGCGGACGAGGACTTTGGCATCGTCCGCGGCGGTATGGGTGGCATCACCCAGGCGATGCTGCGGGCGTGCCAGTCCGTCGGCGTCACGGTGCGGACGGGGGCCGAGGTGCGCCAGATCATGGTGGCGGACGGGCGCGCCCGGGGCGTGACCCTGGCGAGCGGCGAGGAGATCGAGAGTTCTCTGGTGCTTTCGAACGCCGACCCGAAGCGGACCTTCCTGCGGCTGGTCGCCCGCGAGCATCTCGACCCGAGGTTTGTCAGGTCCATCGAGCGCCTGCGTACGCGGGCGGCCTATCTGAAGCTCCACGCCGCGCTGCGCGAGCTGCCGGACGTGACTGCCTACCTGGGACCCGACCACGACCCGCGCTACCTGGCGTACACGCACATCAGCCCGAGCGTGGAGTACTACCGGTCCAGCTGGGAGGACGCGAGCGGGGGTCGGCCATCGCGCACGCCGGTCATGGACGTCCAGATTCCCACGGTGTACGACCCGTCCCTGGCGCCGCCCGGGCAGCACGTGATGTCCGTCTGGGTGCAGTACGCCCCGCCGCGGCCAAGCGCCGGCTCCTGGGACGAGCTACGGCAGCCCACCGGCGAGCATCTGCTGCGCACCTTGGCGCAGTACGCGCCGAACTTGAACAGAGGCGGCACCGTCCTGGACTGGATGCTGCTGACGCCGGCGGACATCGAGCAGCGCGTGGGCCTGACGGACGGGAACATCCGCCACACGGACATGGTGCTGGGGCAGATGCTGGCGGCGCGGTCGGGCTACCGCACGCCGATCCGGGACCTCTATCTGTGCGGTGCCGGCACGCACCCCGGCGGCGAGGTGACCGCCGCCCCCGGCCACAACGCCGCCCACGCCGTCCTCGCCGACCAGGGCGCATAACGGGAGACAGAAGCACAGCCGCGTGGTCGCCCCGCCCCTCCACGGTCCGCAGCCTAGCCCGCTCAACCAGCGGACATGAGCGCGACTCCCGCCAGGGCCAGGGCGACGCCTGCCACTTGAGGGCGGGCCAGGTGCTCTGCCAGGACGACGCGGGCCAGCACGACGGTGGCAACCGGGTACAGCGAGCCGAGCACCGACACCACGCCGAGCGCACCACCCAGGCTGGCCAGGGCGAAGAGCGCGTTTGCCGTGGTATCGAGGACGCCAACCAGCGCCACCGGCACGATCCGCCGGCCCGGCCACCGGACGGCCTCGCGGCCGACAACGGCTGCCGAGAGCAGGGCCGCCAGCGAGCCGACGCGCGCGGCACCGATTACCCAGAGCGACTGCCCGCCGGACGCCGCCGCGCCTCGCTCCAGAGCGACGAAGAAGCAGCCGAACGCGACCGCCGCCCCCAACGCCAGGGTAACCACGAGCCGTGGCTCGCCCGATGGGTGGGACGTCGACCCGCTGGACGGCACGGAGACGAGGACGATGCCGACGAGCGCGACCACGATGCCCGCCAGCGCCACCCCACTTGGCGCCTGGCCCACGACGTAAGAGACGGCGATCGGGATGATGGCTCCGCACGCCGCGATGGGCGCCACGATCGACATCACGCCCGCCGCCAGGCCGCGGTAGAACAGGAGCAGGCCGATCCCGCCGAAGACGCCCGCTGCCACGCCCCAGACGATGCCCTCTGGCGGGGATGGCGGCGAGCCGCTGGCCAGCAGCACCAGGGCGATGGCCAGGCCCCCCATGAGCTGGCTCCACACGGCCACGCGCAGAGCGGCCAGGCGGCGGGACTGGAGGCCGCCGAAGAAGTCGGCGACCCCCCAGCACAGGCCCGAGCCCAAGCCCAGAAGAAGGCTTAATCTTAATCCAATGACTGGCGTAGCACCTCGCCCGCGCGCTCGACGCCCGAGCGCGGGCTGGAGAGAACGGGTACGCGCTGCTCGTCGGGCGGGAGGCTCTGCGCCACCCGGGCCATCGACGCCTGGGCCAGGACGATGACGTCCACCTGCTCCATCAGCTCGCGCAGGCCCTGGGCGATCAGCGCGTCATGGCGGGCCGTGTCGCCCGCGCCCAGCGCCTCGAACGCGCCCGCGCACAGGTGCGGGATCACGACCCGTGGCTCCCCCTCGACACGGGCCGCGTGGCGCCGCAGCAGGTCGGTCGTCGGGTCGAGCGTCGTCCGCAGCGTCGCCGCCACGCCGACGCGCACCCCGGCCCGCACGGCCTGCTCGGCCATCGCCTCGTCCACCCTGATGACCGGAACGCTCACGAGCGAGCGGGCCATCTCGACGGCCGACCCGATCGAGGTGCACGTCACCAGTACGGCATCGGCCCCCGCCGCCTCGGCCGACGCCACCTGCCCCACCACGCGGCGAGCGGTCGCGGGGGTCAGGTGGCCGGCGCGGATCGTGTTCTTGAGCAAGCTCTCGTCGACCATGTGGAAGACGTCAGTGTCAGGCAGGATCTCCTGGCACAGCGCCTGGAACGTTGGGGCTAGCCCGGCGACCGTATGGATGAGAGCCAGCGTCTGTTTCATCGATTCCTCCACACTCCACGCAGGTGTGACAAAGGGAAACTATGGGGCATGCGCGAGACGGGCAAGCCGACCTACGTCGGCTTGCGCTGCCACACGCGGGTGTCGCCCCAGTCCGAGAGGCTGCCGAAAGTTTGCTTCAGCTCGTAGCCGTCCTTGAGCGCCCGCTCCATCCGCGCCTTCTGCTCGTCGTTGGCGAAGCGATGTAGTTCTTCACGAAGCCGTACCGGTCGCTCTCGATCACGACGTCGCCCACCCGCTGCTCGACCATGTCGGCGAGCTGCTTGTACGTTACGACGCCCAGGCGGTCCGCATCGGCCTCGCTGACGTTCCTGTACACGCCCCAGCTGCCGGCCTCCAGGCCACGGGGGAGGCGCAGGCCCGTCTCGGTGGCGAACGGCGTCTCGAGCGTGACGAGCGTTCCGTCCCGCGGGGCAATCGAGCTGACGTAGGCCGACGCCTGGAGGAACCGCTCCAATGGCGGCTTGGCTTTGAAGTCGTCGACGAAGCTGGACGGGCGTGACGCTAGCAGGGGCGCGGCGACGACCACCATGGCGAGAGCGCCGACCAGAGCCCGGCGACTCGCTCCGAGCTGGGCGCGATCCACCAGGGTCGCCACGGCCACGCCGCCCAGAATGGCGACCAGGGGCAGCTGGGACACCGGGTAGCGCGGGTTGCCGACGTACGGGACGATGTTGGCTAGGAGGATCAGGATGCAGGCGGCGGCCAGCGTGGCCAGCAGCGCCGCGCGCGGGTGGCCCCGCCTGAACGCCAGGTAGGCCGCCGGCCCGGCGTACAGCCAGAAAGGCAGATAGTCGGCGAAGACGTGCATCGCCTGGTCACGGAACGATAGGAGCTCGAACCGCAGCCCGATCGGCGACGAGACACGGACAACCTTGTCCGAGCGCAATGGCGGGATCATGCCGTACCAGGCCGTCTCACCGCCCACCAGCAGGAACCCACCGTAGACGACCGCTACGGGGACCATGCCGGCCAGAAGGGCCGTCCACGGGCGCCGCCGCGCGAGCGCCACGTAGCAGGCGAGCACAAACGGCAGCGGAATGAACACCTGGCCGGCGGGCGTCAGGGCGCGGCGGTGCGGCTACGGAGAGGAGACCACGCGCCATGTCGCGCCTGGATGGTAGCGAAGTAACGTTACCGAGCGCCGCCCCCTCTACTCGCCGATGGCTGACAGCTGACAGCTGATAGCCGACGGCTGGGGTAAGCTTCTGGCACCTTGGCACGGACGGTCGCGGGCGAGACGGCGCCATCCCGCGCATCCGCGGACTCGGGCGCAGGCTCGCGCCCGCGATCCGCGCCCGCCACGGACGCGGCGGCGCCGTGGCGCGGCCGCTGGTGGCGGCGCGCGCTCGTCCTCCTGGCGCTTCTCGGCGTCGTCGGTCCCATTGCCCTCTCCCGCAGCGCCTTCGCGGCAAGCCCCCTGGGCCCCGACCAGGGCCTCTACGTCACCGTTGGCGAGCTGATCAAGCGCGGCGGCGTCCCGTGGCGCGACGCCTGGGACAACAAGCCGCCGGGCACCTACTACCTGTACGCTGGCGTGCTGGCTGCTGCCCCTCCCTACACGCGCGAGTGCGTCTTCCACGGGCGTCCGTTCCCGGCGCAGGACGGCCTCCACATCTCGTGCGCCCAGATCGCCCTCTCGCTGTTCGACGGGCTGTACGCCCTGGCGACGGCCGCGGTCGTCGGCTGGATCGGCCGCGCTCTGTTCGGACGGGCGGTTGGCTGGCTCGCGGCGGTGCTGTTCGCGGTCTTCGCCAGCATGTATCAGATCGCGCGACTGGGCGGCCTGCCGGACCTGCATGCGCTCCTGCCGCTGTCGCTCGCCTTCGCCGCCGCTGTCCGTTTCGGCGATACGGGCCGGGGTCGCTGGCTCGTGGCCGCCGGCGCGGCGACCGCCGTGGCCGCGCTGTTCAAGCAGACGGGCCTTCTGGCGCTCGTCGGCCTGGTCGCCTGGCTGGTGGGGCGCGATCGCGCCCGGTTGGGATTAGGTGGATTAGGTCACCGGCGCGGTCTGCGCGGCGCGGTGAGCGGGAGCGCGCTCCTGGTGCTGGGCGCGGCTGGTGTATTCGGGGCAGCAGCCGCCATCTTTGCGCGGCTCGGCGTCCTCCCGGACATGGTGTACCAGACGGTGCTCTGGAACGTTGCCTACGTCGCGGCGCCACCGGACGGCGACAACTTCTTCAAGCGCGCCGTTCAGCAGACGCTGACCGTGTTCGTCGGCTCGCAGTCCGGGCTGTGGATCGCCGCCGTCGGCGGAGCGCTCTTGCTGCCGCGAGCCATCCGGCAGGACCAGCGTCTTGGCCTGCTCGCCGCGTGGGCGCTGACGGCTGCAGCGAGCGTGGCGCTTGGCAACGCCCGCTTCAACCAGTACTACTTCGTCGTTCTGGTGCCCCCGCTCGCCATCCTTGGCGCCCGGGGCCTCGTGGAGCTGTGGCAATCGAGCCGACCTGTGGCGCGGGCCTGGATCGCTGTCGTGATTGGTGGCTTCGCCGTTTTCTCGGGCCAGGGGCAGATGCAGATCCTGCAGGACGCCTGGTACCAGAGGATCACCTCGACGAGATGGACGGCGGAAGAGAACGTCGGTGGCGCGCTGCGCGAGGCCCAGGGCTCTCTGTACATCTGGGGCAACGCCTCGCAGGTGTACGCGATCTCGGGCCACCCGCCGGCGTCCCGGTACCTCCAGTCGCTGGCGATCTCGAACGACTTCATGCTGAACCGTGAGGTGCAGCGCAACCGCGCCGAGCTGATGGCCGGGCTGGCGGCGGCGCCACCGCGCTGGATCGCCTTCGATACGCCGTGGTTGAAGGCGCAGCGATCGCTGGACTTCCCGGAGCTCCGCGCTCTGGTGAGCCGCGAGTACGAGCTAGCGAACGACCCGAAGAACCCGATCCAGGGTGGCTGGGAGGTCTACCGTCACCGCGACGGGCCGTGACGAAGTCACTCGAAAGGTCTCCCAGGCACCCAAACCCTCATCCGAGTGGCGAGCGATGGCTGAGGCGCCCGCGGGCGGGGTGCTCTTCAATCACCGGCCGGCGAGCAATTCGACGACCGGCGCCATCTCCTGGAGGAAAGCAGCGTTGACGCTGACATAGGAGACGCCGAACGCGTCGCGGCGTCGCAGCAATTCATCCGCCATCCGCCTGGTGTTGCCACGTAGCATCGTGAGCGAGTCGTGTGCGATCAAGGTGGCGGCATCGACTCCGAGGAACTGCTGCATCCACGGCGGCACCTGATCGCCGATGACGAAGATGTTCATCGCCAGCTCTAGCTTCTCGGCGCGATCTTTGGCTAGAGTCCGCAGGTCAGCCGTCAGCTGCGCCATGTCGTCCCGGCTTGACAGCGGTCCGCTAGCAAGCGTGACGATGTCCGCTTTTGCCGCCGCCAGAGCGCGAGCCTTGGGTCCCGACGCGGCCACCATGACGGGCGTGTGCCGGTCGCCGTCAAGCCGTCGGGCATCAGCAATGTGGAATAGCCCAGCTCCTCCACCCGTCGCGCGGTGCTCCGCCACTGCTCGCTACCACCTTGCGGCACCGCCACCACGCCAAAGCGAAACGCTCGTTCTGCCATCTCGATGACTTTACCGTGACGAGAGTCGCTCAGTGGAGCCGGCGAGCCTCAGGTTGGCGATTCTGGCTCTGGTGCGCGAGCCAGAGGCCGAGCGTGACACAGGCTAGGCCGACGAGTGACATTGCCGAGGCCGCTTCGGCGAGAAGCAGGGCCCCTAGCATGGCTGCCGTGATGGGACTGAGCGCTAGAAACACGGTGACTCGCGTGGGCGTGGTGTGGCCGAGCGCCCACAGCCACAGGAAGTAGCCCACGCCACTGCTGACGCCGATGAACGCAATCGCCAGCCAACCGCCCAGGGCGAAGTGCGGCGGCGACGTGAGGAACCCCTCGCCCCCTGCCAGCACCGCCAGGAACGCCACCGCGGCGAGCATCGCCAGCGCGCTTACCTGCAGCGTCGGATACCTCCTCAGATAGGGCCGGTACAGAACGCTGCACACGGCGCCGACCAGGGCGCTTCCGAGCGCGGCCAGCTCCCCAAGCCATGTATTGGCCGCGCCGCCTGCCTGCGCCACCTTCTCCGCGAGAGCGAGGCCTACCCCCACGATCGTGAGCAGGACGCCGAAAATCTTCGTCAGGCTGATTGACTCCTGCCTGAACGCCGTCGCCAGCAGCAGCGTCAAGAGCGGCATCGTGGCGAACAACAGCGCGCCGCGGGCCGACGGGATGACCTGCAGCGACCAGTTCAGGAGGACGACCAAGACGCCGAACTGGCCGATCCCCAGCAGCCCGATTGGCAGCAGGTCGCGCCGCGCGAACCGCATGCGCCTCGATAGCAGGAGAGGCGGCGCCAGGCAACAGAACCCGATCAGATAGCGCAGCAGCGCCAGTGACGCGGGGCCGGCCTGGTCGACGACCGACCGCGTTGCCACGATGGCCGCGCCGACGAGGATGCCGGTCATGGCCGCGGCGGCGGGAGGCAGCAATCGCGTCAAGGAACCGGGGACGACCGACACGACAGCCTCATAGCTCCAGCTCCCAGTTCTGCCCGACCAGGTCATGGCCGAAGCTGCGGTGCTGCTCCTGCTCGACCAAGCGGAAGCCGGCCTGCTCGTAGATCTGGCGGGCGGTCACCAGGACATCGTTGGTCCACAGCATCATGGTGCGGTAGCCGACCGCCCGCGCGAAGCGAACACACTCCTGCACCAGGCGCTTGCCAATGCCCAGCCCGCGCACCTCCGGCTCGACCAGCAGCAAGCGCAGCTGGGCCACCGTGTCCGACTTCTTGACGCAGAAGACCGAGCCAACGTTCTCGCCCTCCCGCTCGGCTATCCAGCAGCGCTCGCGCTTCGGCTGGTACTGTCGGACGAACGTCGCGACGATCTCCGCGACCAGCGCCTCGAACGTCTCGTCCCAGCCGTACTCCCGCGCGTAGAGCGCCCCGTGGCGCTGGACAACCCAGCCCATGTCGCCAGGGTGGGGCGGTCGCAGGAGATAGGGCACCCTGGGCTCAGGCCGGTCGCCGAGCAGCCCCTCAATGGTGCGCATCGCTTCGACCAGGTGGTCTTGCTCGGAGGCAGGCAGGTGGCTCAGCAGCGCGCCGATCTGGTCGTGGGAGCGCTGGCTCAGGGGAGCGAAGACCTCCCGCCCGTGCTCGGTCAGCCGGAGGAGGCTCTGCCTGCCGTCGGTCGGGGAGCGCTGCTTGGCGGTCAGGCCGCGTTTGCTGAAGCCGCGCAGGATGCGGCTCAGGTACCCCGCATCCAGCCCCAGCCCCCGGGCGAGCTCGCTCGCAGTCGCCATATCACGGTGGGCCAACTCGTAGAGCACGCGCACCTCGGTCAGGGAAAAGGGACTCTCGAGGTAGCCCTCTCGCAGCAGTCCGATCAGCGGCGTGTAAAAGCGATTGAAGCGCCGCACGACCGCGATGCGGCGCTCGAGATCCGTCTCGACCATCCAGACACTCCCCAGAGCTTTGTCCAATGCGTGTCAGTGTCAATCATATCTTTGCCTCCGTCAACATTGTGCTCGGCAGTCATTAGTCCGTCTTCCGCGCGGTCAGCAGCCACGCTGGACGACGCGTGGGGATGCCGAGTCGCTTGGCCCAGGATGACTCCAGATCGACGACATCGGCCGCGGTCGCCTCGCGGCGATCCACAACGTCCATGCCCGCACTCCGAAGGGCACACGCGAAACGATCCAGCAGCGCCACGCCGGACTCAGCCCGCGAGCCGAGCGCCGGCGCATCACGCGCTACCACCGACACCAGGACGCGGGCCACGCCGCCGTGTCAGAGCGAGCCGGCGACCGCGAGCGCGAAGCTCCGTTCACCGTCGAGCACCGCCCGCGCACTGGCCGGTCGGCGCGGCGCGAGGCCTCACGAAGCCCGCTCGGGTCGGTGTCAACGCCGATCACGAGTGTCTCGCGATGGCTACGAGCAAGCCGGAGGACGGCCGCGCCATCACCCGCGCCAAGATCGACGATCGTCCGCTCGTGACGGGCGATCAGCCTGGCTAGTTAGCCGACGTCGACGTCCGTGAGCCGCCGTCCCACAATCACGCGCATCGGCCGATAATACCTCTTGGCGGAATGTGAAGCGCTGAAAGGGGACGAGTGAGCTAGCTGAGGTCCGAGATCCAGGCCTGGACGTCTGAGCGGTCCGGCGCGTCCGGGGCGAGCGCCAGGTACGCCTGGTAGTCGGAGATGGCGGCGGCGGACTCCTGGGCGCTGGTATCGAAGTCGCCATTGGCAGCCGCGGCGTCCTTGATGTTGGCGTGCGCCACACCGCGCGCCCGGTGCGCCCAGGCGGTGACCCGATCCGGGGCGCCGTTGGCGTTGATCACCATCGTCAGGTCGCTGATCGCCGACGTGGGGTCGTTGTTCCACAGCTCGGCGATGCCCCGACCCACGCGACTCGCCCGGTCCTTCGGCATCAGCTCGACCGACCGGTTGAAGTCGGCGATGGCGTCGCTCCACCGCTGGAGGCGAATACGCGTGTCCCCGCGCCAGTAGTAGTAGTTGCCCGTGTCAGGCGAATCCTGGATCGCCGTCGTCAGGTTCTGGTCGGCCTCGGCGAGATTGTTGGACAAGCGGGCCGACATCGCCTTCTCGAAGGCGGCTCGGCCCGGCCACGGAGCCAGGGGGATCGGGTTGGTCGACACCCAGGAAAGCATCTTCTGGTCGCCCTTGAAGATGCCGGCCAGCAGGCTGAGGGCGCGCACGCCGTCGTGTGGCGTGTAGTCGATAGTGGCCTTGATGCGCCCCGTGCCTTGCTTGATGGGAATCCCGTTCGAGCTCTGCTCGGTCGACGACTCGGCGTTGTTCTCGAACAGGAACAGGAGGATCGACGCGTTGGCCGTGCTCGTCAGACGGTAGTCCAGAGTGGCGTCGAAGCGCATCGTCGTGGGCGATCCGTCCGATCCGGCTGGGACTGTCGTCAGAGAGACGAGGTTGATGAGGTCTGGGCTGGCCGGGGCGGATGTCTGGCTCTGCGCGGCGGCAGGCACCGCGCCGAGGAGCATCGCCGCCGCGGTCACGGCGAAGACCGCGGCCCGAGCGTACCGGAGGAGAGAGATCGCGCGAGAGGTCATGTGTTGGACTCCTGGGAGGGTACGCGAGTGTGGTTTACCAGACACGAAGTAGGCCGAGGGTGAGCCGAAGGATCGCCAGGGTACGAATGCCCTGGTGGGCGAGCCAGGTGCGGCCAAGCCGCAGGCTGGCCGCCATGCGCCGAGGCGTGGCGAGGATACCCAATCCTCTGGCGGCCACCCAGCCGCCCCCGGAGAGTATGCGACCTTGGCCACTCTGGAGGAGGCCAATGAGCGCGGCGAGCTGCGTGCTGAACCAGAGTCGCCCCTGTGGTGTGCCGCCGAGGACGCTGCCGCCGACTGCGACGACGACGCCCAGGAGAGTGAGCAGAATACCCAGGACGTTGGCCGCGAGAGCGGAAGGACCGGCGGGCGGCTCGCTCGCCAGACCCGCGCCGTCCTGCGCTGCGCCGTCCGCCTGAGTCGGGGCGCTTGCCAGTATGGCTCGCGCGGCCTGATTGGGCATGGGCAGGCGCTCGGCGCCAGGGAACTGGCTCCAGGGATCGACGTCCACCAGGGGGAGAGGCGGAAGGTCGTCACCCGCCTGAGCGGCGGCAGCCGAGGGCGCGACTCCCGAGCCAGCTCGTGCGCTGCCGCTGCCACCGCCACCCGTGGCGCTCCTCGTGGCGCTACTCGTGGCCGGCGCGGTGTCCTGCATGGGCACTTCGGCGGCGACCTGCCCCGTGTCCTGGTCGGGCAGCGGCAGCTCCTCCACGCCGGGCCAGCTGGTCTGCTGACCAACGCGAACCGTCAGGCCGGTGGCCGGCGCACGTCGCTTCTGGCGCGGCATGGGTGGTAGGCGCCGACCCGGCAGCCGGTCCCACGGGTTGACGTTGACCGTGTGGCCATAGATCCTGGCGGCGTAGTCGATACCGGAGCCGTCGCGGCTGGAGCCACCACCACCATTGCCACCATTGCCACCATTGCCACCGTTGCCACCGCCGCTGTTGCGGCTGTTGGTCGATTGGCCCTGGCTCCCGTCGCCGTAGCCACTACCGTTGCTGGCGGGCTTCGTCTTGGGTGTGGGCGTCGCATCGACGCCAGAGAAGCCGGTCCCGGCGGAGACGCCCATGGGCTGGTCGGAGCTGGAGTCAGAACCCGGGGCCGAACCCAAGCCGTCATTCGGCCCACCCGCTGGCCGCGCGGACCGCGTATCGTGCTGGACCACCGCGATGGCGGCGTTGTTGGTCGCGGTGCAGCTGACTCCAGGATCGGCGCACCGCGTGACCTGCACGTTGTTCTCGACGACAGTGGTGCTCATGCCCGTGCCGATCGCGTCGCCGGAGCGGGAGTTCAGCCCTGGGATAGAGAGGGGCGTCGTGCCAGAGCCAGCGATCGGGCGGCCCGTCTGCGGGTCCCAGCTCTGGCCGAGCAGAGGCGCCGGCGCCGACGAGCTCACGGCCTGCAGATTGGGCTGGCCGGAGCCGTTGGCATTCGCTATTTGGGCGGAGTTGATGGTGACGTTGGCGGAATGGCTGACGGCGATGGCCGCGCCGCTGGCGGCGCCGATCGAGCCGGAGCCAGAGCCCGACGAGGTCGCGGAGCCAGAGCCCGAGCCCGACGAGGTCGCGGAGCCGGAGCCGGAGCCCGAGGACTGGGGCGAGCCGCCACCTGACGAGCTGCCCGCGCCACTGGAGCCTGAGCCGCCACTGCCTGTGCCAGCTCCTGATCCAGCGTGGGCAGCGCCGCTGACGGCGACCGCGCGCCCCTCGTTCTGGATGTTCGTGTTGAAGTGGATGTAGACAGAGATCGGGGCGTAGTTGTTGCCGTCGACGTCCACGTTGGCAGTCGCGAACAGGTTGACGAGGTTCAGGACCTGGAGACCCGTGGCGTGCGCGGAGCCGCTGCTGGCGCCGGCCCCGTTGGCCCCCATACCCGCCTGGGCGTCGCCGGAGCGGGCCACGCCCATACCCTGGCTGACGAGCTGAACCGCCATGTTGAGGATCAGGTTGATCGGGTTGTAGTTGTCGCCGGTCACGTGGACCGACGCGGTCGACCGCAGGTCGACCTGATTGGTCACCTGTGCGCCCGTCGCCTCAGCGGTGCCGCTGCTGGCCGGGGTGGCGCCCGCGCCGCTCGCCTGAGCCGCGCCAGCGCCGCCGCCGGCGACGGCAGTGCCGGAGGCAGCCGAGGCCGAGCCACCATTGAAGACGTAGGTGACGGCATCGATCACGACCTGGATCGGCGCGAAGTTCTGGCCGCCGACGTGGACGTTGGCCTGTGCCGTCGTGTTGACGGTGTTCTGGGCGACGAGGCCCTGGGCATTCGCGGCGCCCGTGGCGGCCTGGGCATTGCCCGGCGTTGCCGCTGCCGCGCCGGCTCCGGCTGCCGGCTGAGCGCACGGCGCGGCGCAAGCGGCACCTGACCAGGCGGCCGCGCCTGCCTGCGTGTTGATCGTCGCCTGTTGGTTCTGGACGACGGTCACGGCCGTGGCCGCCGCGCCGGCAACAGTCTGGGACGACTCGATGGTATTCGCGAGGGACGTCTGCGTCGCATACCCCGTCGCGGTCGAGGCGCTGCTGACGAGCGGTGCACCGGCCGGCACCGGGCTACCGGCGATGGCCGCGGGTACCGGGGTGCCGCTGGCCGACCAGGCCTCGCCTGACCTGGCGTTGGCCGCGCCGACGTCCTGGACGCCGACAGTGGTGTTCGACTGGACGCTGACGGTTGATTGGTTAGCGCCGACGACGCCGACGACGCCGACGCCGACGTTGTTCACAGTGTTCTGGGCGGTGACCCCTTGCGCCACCGCGTTGCCTGACGCCGCGGTCACCAGGCTGCTGCTGGTCGGAGCGGCGGAGGCGCCTGGAGCCGCTGTGGGCGCGAGCACCACGGCGACGCCGGACTGCGAGCTTGCGCCGCCCGCGTCGACCACGCCAACGACGTTCGAGTTCTGGGCCGAGACCGGGCCCTTGCCGCCGCCCGCGCTGGCGCCGCTGACCTGGACGTTGCCGTGGACGGTCTGCGACTGGCCCGCGTTCCCGACGGTGGTGCCCGAGCTGGCGTCGGTGCCAGTGAGGGGGGTTGGCGTGCTGGCCGCGACCCGCTCGGTGGTCGCTGGAGTGGCGACTGACGCATCAGCGGCGGCCTCGACAGTCGTTGGGGAGGTCGCGGTGGTTGGCGAGGCCGAGGGCACGGGGGTACCGCTCGCCTGTGGCGAGGCGCTCGGCGAGGGCGAGGTTGTACTTGTTGAGTTGGCCGCCGTCTGGGCGCTGGCGCTCGGGCTGGCCGACGCACCGGGGCTAGGGGTAGGGCTAGCCTGAGGGCTGGCGGACGGGGAGGCGGAGGCGTTCGCGCTCGGGCTGGCCGACGCGCTGGCACTGGCGCTGGCGCTCGGGCTCGCCTGAGCGCTAGCGCTCGGCTGGGGGGTCGTCGTGGCCTGAGCGCTGGCGCTCGGACTCGGCTGGGCGCTGGCGCTGGGGCTGGCTTGGGCACTGGCGCTGGGGCTGGCTTGGGCGCTGGCGCTGGGGCTGGCCTGGGCGCCCGGCACCGGGGTGCCGCTCGTCGCCGCGGCCTGCGTCGTGCTCGCGGTCGCCTGGCTCGTGGAGCTGCTGCTTGCGCTCCCGGCCTTGTCGTTGCTCTTGGATGCCGCGTCGCTCGTAGCCCCCTTGGCAGTGGTCTGGGTGCTCGACGCGTTGGTCGTGGTCGTGGTCGTGCTCGACTGGTCCTGGCTCACCTTCGCGGTCGTGCTCGTGCTCGCCGGGGCGGCGGACGACGGCTGACTCTGCGAGGTTGTCGAGGTACTCGACGTCGACGTACTCGACGAGCTGCTTGCCGTGGTCGCGACGCTCTTGGTCTCCGACTTGGTGCTCGTCGCACTGTTGGAGCTGTTGGCGCTGTTGGCGCTCGTGCTGGGCGCGCTGGCGCCTTGCGTCTTGGTCGAGGAGGAGGAGTCGCTGGACTTCGTGGCCGCGTCGCTGGACTTCGTAGCGGAGTCGCTCGACGCGCTGCTCTTCTGCGGGCTGCTCGCGCCCCCGGTCGAGCCGCTCGACGCGGCCGGCGCGCTGCTGGACGCGGTGTCCGGCGCGCTCTTGGCAGTGGTGCCAGCCGAGCTGGTCGATCCCGTCGCCGCGCTCGTCTGCTGCGTCTGGCCCGTCTGCGGGGTCGTCGCCGAGAGAGCGCTCGGGAAGGCCTGTGGCCCAAAGACGATAGCGCTCGCCGCGAACAGCGAGACCAGAAGGTGCGCCCAGCGCCGTGCCGGGCTCGAGCCCCGCGGATGGAGCGGAACCGCCATCACGCGTCGAGCCGCAGACTTGTGGCGCCCGTCACCTTGTCTCGTGTCCATTGAGTGATCCCCTTGCCTGAAGCTCATCGGTTCGCTGTGGATGTGATCGTGGCTCGTGTTGCGCCGCTCTCGGACACGATCTGGACCGAGAGGGCCTGTCCCGACCCGATCGAGACGGAAACGTTGGAGCTGGACCTGCCGGCGCTCGGGACCGACCGTGGGTCGATCGTGATGGTGAGGTCGGCGCACCCGTCAGGGCGGCTTCTCAGCACGCTGCTGAAGCTCCTGCCAGCAATAAGCCTTTCAATGGCGCGTTCGGCTGCTGCATCGGCGGTGCCGCAGAGGCGGAAGGCCGCCTCGGTCGGGCTCGACGAGCTCGGGCCCACAGTCGGGCCTGGGCTCGTGGCGTCCGCGGGTGGTGCACTCTCCGCCGCCGCTGGCGTGAGCGGCGGACAGGGCGCCCCCTGCTGGGCAGTTACATCGCCGGTCGTCACGTGTACATCGTCCTCGTTCGCGGTTGTCTGATCGGGGCTCTGGGTCTGGATCAATCGCTGCGCCACCGTCCCGAGGGACCCGGCAGCCGCGCTACCAAATGTCGCCGGCACGCTCGTCGCCCACAGCGCCACGGAGGCCAGAGCTATCGCCCAGGCGAGACGGGTCTGTGTACGAGGTGTCATGGTGAGGCTGGGTGGAAGAACGAACAGCTGTAGGTGCATACGTGCGTCGCTCGCGCCGGGCCGCGTGAAGAAGGAGTGGCCGACCCCCAGACCTCACACCTGGAGGTCGGCCCTTCCTCACGGACGCGCTACGTGCGCCGCCCGCTTGCGACTACTGACTGTTGTTCGCCGCCTGGCGACCCGACGTCGCGGTGGCATCGTGGTTGCCCCGCTGGCTCGTGCTGTTCGACTGACTGGACGAGGCGCTGTTGGACGCGTCGCCCCGCTGCATCGAAGCGGCGGTGCCAGTCTGGCTCGTGGAGTTCGACCCAACCACACTCGGCGTCTGGGTCTGGTTCGACGAGTTGGCGTTGCTCTGGCTAGCCGACGGGTTCGCCATCGCCGAGGCCGCGCCATTGTTCATGGCGCTGCCGCTGGTGGCGTTGGTCATGTTGCCACTCTGCGCGACCGATGCGTTCAGGATGTTGGCAGAGGAGCCACCAACCTGGAGAGCGCTCGCGCTGTTGTGGCCGGTGGTGCCGCCGGTGTTGCCGTTGTTGTAGCCGCCGTTGGCGCCGCCTGCTATCGCCGTGCCGCTGAGCTGGCCGTTGCCGCTGCCGCCCGTCGCGGTGACAGCGCCACCGGTCGTGGTGGAGGAGCCCATGGCCGAGGAGCCCGCGATGCTGGAGCCGCCGCTGCCAGCGCTGCCGCTGCCGTTGCCGGAGCCGCCCGTGCCGCTGCCGCTGCCGGAGCCGCCGGTGCCCATGCCGCTGCCGTTGCCGCCGTAGGCAGGCCCGTCGGCGTTGCCACCCATGCCAGCGCCGACGCCGTTGCCGGCCGAGCCGCTGCCCGAGCCGTTGCCAGCGCTGCCGCTGCCATTGCCGCTGCCGGCCGTGCCGCTGCCGTTGCCGGAGCCGCCACTGCCCGCGCCGGAGCCGGTGCTGTTGCTCGCCGAGCCGGAGCTGGCGGAGGCATCGCTGTCGCCGCTGAAGCCCATGTCCTCGGCCAGGGACGCCGCGATCGCCGCCGCGAGGCTGCCGGCGCTGTTGCCGCCGTTCAGACCGCTGACGCCAGCGCCGCCATCGCCACCGTTGTTGCTGGAGTTGCCGCCAGA
>JAABUZ0100001286.1_pt1 | contig 49005 bp, 38 predicted proteins | sample 5562091 | NCBI WGS metagenome assembly JAABUZ01 (sample SAMN12813069, study PRJNA571459) | rock metagenome | isolation source: Antarctica rocks | place: Antarctica: Victoria Land, Linnaeus Terrace sud | collected 2015-12-21 | reverse complement strand
CATTCCCGTTACTGTCTTGTTGAAAGCGAGCCGTTCGCGTATTGCGATCTGACCGATCGTATTGGGCCAACCCTCCCGGAGGGCCAGTGAGGTTACCTACGGGATCGTAGGTGTACGTGTTGGTCCCATCGCTGGTCAAGCGATACAGGTGGTCGTAGGTATACGTAAGGTTGACGGGGATAGGAGGGAGTGGTGGGAGTGGTGGGAGCTCAGGCAACATCTCGGCCGCCTGTGTTCTATTTCCCACCGCGTCCAGCGTATAGGCGTGCTGGCTGATGACGCTGCTGCCAAGCTGATTGGAGACCTGTGTCAGCCGTCGCGCATTGTCATAGGTGTACTGGGCCGTGGTGTTGTTGATGTTTGTGATCGTGTTGACCAGGCTATCAGGGAAGTACTGGTAGCTCGTCGTCCGATTTGCCCAGTCCTGCATCGACTGCAGGCGGTCCGCGTTGTCGAAGCTGTACGTGACGGCAGTACTGTCAGCGTAGATCACCTTTGTTCGATTACCGTCGACGTCATAGCGGTAGCCGACCGTGTTTGACCCAGGACTCGCCACGGAGACTGGACGGTTCAACTCATCGTAGGTATAGGTGGTCTGGCCCGTCACATCGCTCATGCGATAGCGATTGTTGTTGGCGTCGTACGAGTACGTGACAGAGGGGTTGCTGACGCTCGTCTGGCGATTGAGGACGTCGAACGCCGAGGTGATGGTTGTCCCGTCTGGCTTGGTGAGGCTGGTGCGGTTGCCGTTGGCGTCGTAGCTGTACTGCGTCACCAGGGTCGGGCTGGTCGTCGGCCAGCTCGGGTACTGCGTCTCTTGCCGCACGCGGTTCAGTCCGTCGTAGACGTAGTCGGTGGCCCGCTCGTTGGCGCTGTCCCCGGCCGCCCGCAGCACCCGCTGCAGGTTGCCCAGGTTGTCGTAGGTGTACTGGGTGACGATCTTGCTCGGGTCGCTGTTCGGGTCAGACGCCGTGGCACTCTGGAACTGCTGCAACAGACTGTCACGCACGTCATAGCTGGAGCGCGTGTACTGGCCGTTGGCATCCTGCACCCAGTCCCGATTGCCCACGGCATCGTAGTGCAACGTGCTGGTCAGCTTGGCGCCGCTGCCGCTCGGCGCCGGCGCCTGGATCGAGGTCGGCCGATCATCGTTGTCGTAGGCATAGGTCCAGGTGTGGTCGCCAGACCCGCCGGCATTGCCGATCACATCGACCATGCTGGTCCGTCGCCCTACAGCGTCATAGCTGTAGGTGACCTTGTCGCCCGCGGCGTTCTCCGGGACGGGTGGCCCGGTCACGCTCTGGAGCATGCCGGCCTGGCTCCCCGAGCTGGCGTAGGCCAAGGTCGTGCTGTTGTTGCGGGGTGAGGTCGTCCGGAGCAGACGGCCAGGATTGCCACCACTGGTGCTCGTGTCGAAGGTGGACGTCGTGGTCGCCGTCTGCTGTCCCAGATTGGGGTCGGTGAACCGCTGCGTCGTCGTCACTGTCTGCGGCTTGGTCGGGTCACTATAGGCGATGTCCGTCCGGTAGAGCGAGGCGGCTGCCGTGGCGCTGATGTCCACCGTGCAGTCCGTGCTCGCCGCCCCCATACCTTCGGGTGGGACCGTGCGCACCAGGTTGTTCTTGGCGTCGTACTGGAAGTAGGTGACCGGCCGGTACGTGGAGCTCGTCTTGGCGTCCAGGGCGGCCGGTCCGCTGCTCCGCGTCACGTTGCCAGCGGCGTCGAAGCACAACGTGCTGGTGTTGCCGCGGGCGTCGGTGGCCGCGTTGCGATCCCAGTTGGTGTCATACCCGTAGCTCTGGGTGTACGTCTCGCCACCCACGTTGCTGGGCGTCGTCACCCGACTGGTGAGCCGTGTCTGCGCGTCGTACGTGTCGACCACGGTCGTCTGCTTGGCGTCGAACGAGGTCGCCGGATAGGTGACCGTGCTGGTCAGGGTGCCGTCCATGTTCTGGACGTAGGCAAAGGTGGTCGCCTGACCCGTGGTCAAGCCCAGGGCGTCCTTCTGCGTGGCCACCCGCCCATAGACGTCGTAGGTCATGGTGACGGCCACGTGGCCATTGGCATCGGTGATGCTGGTCAGATGCTGGCTTGTGCCGTCGTACGTGAACGTCGTCAGCGGGTTCGCTGGCGCTGGGTTCTGTGGGTCCCATACTTTCCACAGCCGCCCCGTAGTGTCGTAGGCGTAGGTCACCACCCGGCCGCTCCAGTCGGTGACCGAGCACAGCCGCGTCGCCTGGCAGGTGTTGTAGGCAAAGGTCAGCACGCCCCGCCCAGCCGGGTCAGAGACCGTCGCCACCTGGCCATTGGCCCCATAGGTCACATTGGACACGTTGCCGTAGCGGTCCTTCAGAGCGGTGAGCTGCCCCTTGGCGTTGAAGTTCCAGCTGCTCTGGTCAGGATTGGTGGCCGTGAACGTGCCATCACCGTTGGCGACCAACGTCGTATAGACGGCGACCGGCGCCGTGTACGTCCCGCCCGTCTGCCAGGTATAGCGGTCGGTTCGGCCGTTGGCCCGCACGATCACCAGGTCTTTGGGATGGGTGATGTCGCCGGTACCGCCCAGCTGCACGTTGTACGGATGCGTCCAGCCAGGGCCCAGGGAACCGACGCGCGTGTCCTCGCTGTTGTAGGTACGGCTAAACGCGGGGCTTGGTCCCCGGCCGGGGATCGCCAGATCCGTGTGGGTGTAGGCATAGTTGCCCGAATACGTGTCGACAGGATCGTTGGACGTGGCGCCAATACCCAGGCCACCGCGGATGGTGGCCGGAGGACCGGACGCGCTCGGGCAGTTGGCGCCGCTGCACAGACCGATCTGGACGTCGACGAAGGCGTCGTTGGCATTGGGATCTGGGCCCCCGCGGTCCACGGCACGGACGGCGACCAGGTGCGATCCAGCGCTGACGGGGCTGGACACCACCTGCTCGAAGGAGGGGTCGCTGCTGCTCGCCGCATAGTTCGGCGAGCGGGTCGGACCATACTGGGCACACCCTTCATTGACCCGCATGCCGCCCGAGATGTCGTTGCCGTCGACCCAGATTTGGATGTCATTGTCGATGGCCGCGCTGACCACCAGCCTGAAGGAGCCGCCGGACGGAACGGTCACGGAGTGGCGCAGCAACATGTCCGTCTCGAGTCCCCAGGCCGTGTGGACATTTCCTGACTGATTGATCGGACAGGCGCCCAGCGTCTCTCCGAAGCCAGCGGTGCCCGTGGGCCAGCCCGAGTCGTTGAAGGCGGTCGCCTGAAAGCCACTGCTGCCCCCATGGGCAACCTGCTGGTACTTCCAGCTTCCGTTGCCGTAGTTCACCAGGACCTGCGTGGGCGACACGGCGATCGGTGCCAATGTCGATCACGGCAACATCTGCGGTCACCCCGGCCGCTATGCCGTCCGCCAGCGCGACCAGATCGAGCGAGATCGTCGAGAAGACCAGCCGTGGCTGCGTCTGCTTCCCGTTGAGCGCAAGCAAAGCGGAGACCATGACGCGATTGGTGGCCAGGAGCACGTGCAGCTCGCGCCCTTCTTGCCCCGCCGCCGATCCTGCACCGTGTACGCGTGCCCGCTTCTTGAGTCCACGGCTCCGGCGTGACACCAGCGACAGGCCACGGCGCTGTTTGCCGAGAGCTCCACCAATCCGCAGAAAGGAGGTCGCGGGTGTGCTGGGCGCCGTCGTGCCGTCGATCGCGAGGGTCTTCAGTACTACTGGGAGAGAAACGTCCTCTCCCTCGTCCTCACGGTCAATCAGTGTTGCGGGCTGTCGCCCGTCTGCCTGGGTCATGCACGGATCCTCCTGAACGGGGCCGTGGGCAGCGTCTCACACGACAGATGAACACCTACTGAATGGGGGACACGCAACAATACCTACCAGCTATGAAATAGCGGGGCTTTGCGTCACTCATGCCTTTGCGAAGGCGCCGAACTCCCCCGACCGTAGCGCCTACGGTCACAGCGCAGTCTCATCCCGCGCGCGGTGCGTGTCTATCGGCCACCTGGCCGATCTTTGCACCCAGGTCTGCCCTCCGTCTGGACACCGCAGACGAGTCTTCGGCTCCCGTGTGGGCGGTCCAAGGACGTGGCGGGAACACCGCCGGTAGGAAGCTCCTGTGGTTGGCCCCAGACGGAAAGACGCCAAGGTTGGCGTGCCACCGCGGCTAGCCACGGTCAAGATCAAGCCACGGTGATGAGGCCCAGCTTGATCCCGCGCACCGCCGCCTGTGTGCGATCCGCTACGCCCAGCTTCGCCAGGATGTGTTCTACGTGCGTCTTGACCGTCGCGGCGCTGAGGGTGAAGGCGTGCCCAATTTGGCGGTTGGTCAGACCCTGGGACAGCAGCTGCAGCACCTCGCGCTCGCGCGGCGTCAACAGCATCGCCGCCGGTGGAGTCGTGCCCTCGGGTTGCGTGACCCATTGGTGCAGCAGCTGGGCTGCGCGACCCGCGCCGAGGATGGCTTCGCCCCGCAGCGCCCGCCGGACGGCCGTGACTGCCTCGATGTCCAGCGTGGTGCCGAAGATCAGTTTCCCCGTGCCGGCGGCATCGCGCACCACCTCGGCCTGGACGTGCAGGGTCCGCACCACCTCGCGCGGCCCGACGGTCCGAAACTCGAACGGCGCGGGTCGCGCCACGTACGCACCCTGCATGAACGCCCGGATCAGCGCCCGGTCGTCCGGGTGCACCGCTTCGAGGAAGGTCGCGAAGCTCGGCGTCACCTGCTCAGGGTCCTGGCCCAACAAGCGGAACATCTCGTCCGACCAGTGCACCGTGTCGGTCACGAAGTCCCAGTGGAAACTACCGAGGCGGGTGATCAGCTGCGCCGTCTCCGCGATGGCATCACGCCCACGGAGCGCGCGCTCCAGCGCTTTGCGCGCGGTGATATCGGTGCTGACCTCCAGGATGGCCACCGACTGGCCCATCCTGTCCCGCTGGAGCGCCCAGCGGCTAGCCACGGTAATCGCCCGGCCGTCGCGTCGGGTATGGTCGAGTTCGCCTTCCCAGTGACCGTCACGGCGCAGCGCGCCTCGATCCTCTCCCGTGGCTGGGGGAACCGCGTCTGGAGAAGGGTGCGCGCGGGCTGGCCCACGATCTCGGCGCGGGGCCAGCCGTAGACTGCCTCCGCGCCACGGTTCCAGAAGGCCACTGCATCAGTGGCCGCGTCCCAGACCACGATGGCCTCCTGGGCGAGGTCCAGCAGCGCGGCCTCGCGCTGGAATGACAGCAGCGCCTGCTGCGTGTCGATCTGACCCGCGGAGAACAGGTCGTCGCGAGTCATGGGATCGCGAGCGGCGCCCGATGCGTGGGCACTCGGCCAGGCTACCGGTGGAGCGTCCCACCACTCAACCCGCCAATTGGCGGGGTCCGTGCACTGGATGACGGGTCGGTGGCTTGCTTCGTTGGCCGTCCGCGGGGTGGCCACACCGACCTGACTGCTCGCGCACGCTCCTGCGCCGGCTGCTGACGGCACGGGACCAGAACGTCGTGGCTCCCTCAGCCAGGCGCAAAGTCACGATAGCTGTCGCCCACCCACGCCAGACGCCGGATCGTCCCACACCGTCGCCCAGCGCACGGCAGTCACTGCTGGGGCGGGTGCCGCGGGGAGGCGCCGGCCAGCTTGTCGGGGTTGTCTATCAGCAGGACGCTCTGGACGCGCTCGTCGGCCACCTCCAGGACGAGCACGCCGATGATCGTACCGCCGGCTCTTATCACGATGCCTGGTCCGCCGTTGACCTCCTCCACGGCACCGCGCAGGTCCGGCCCCGGCTCGCGGCCGATGGACGTCAGAAAGCGGGCAACCTTGTCCGGGCGCGTGATTGCCAGGAGGAAGCGCGCCACCGGGTCGGCGCCCTGGATGGTCCGGAGCGGGGCGCGAGCTTTGCCGCCGCCATCACCGATCAGCGTCACGCCGGGCGCCAGGACACCCATCAGTGTGGCAAGATCCCCGCTCGTACACGCCGCCAGGAAGCGCTCAGTGACCTGCCGACGTGTGGCCGGGTCGCTCATGAAGCGCGGACGGCGCTGCCGCACGTGGGCACGTGCTCGGACGGCAGTCTGGCGTACCGACGCCTCGTTACGACCCACGATCTCCGCGATCTCCTCGTGCGAGAAGCCGAAGGCCTCACGCAGCACGAAGACGGCCCGTTCGAGCGGCGAGAGGCTCTCCAGCACGACGAGCAGAGCCAGCGAGACCGACTCGGCCCGCTCAACGCTCTCCGCGACGTCCGGTCCCGTCAAGAGCGGTTCTGGCAGCCACGGCCCGACGTACTCCTCGCGACGCGCCTTGATCCGTCTCAGGCGATCGAGCGCCAGGCGCGTTGCGACCTGCACGAGAAAGGCCCTGGGGTGCGCTACCGGGGCATCCTCCACTCCAGCCCAGCGCAGCCAGGCCTCCTGCACGACGTCCTCGGCATCGGCAACGCTGCCGAGCAAGCGGTAGGCCACCCCGAACAGCAGCGCCCGGTGCGCCGTAAAGACGCGCAACCTATCGGTCTCGCCGGCTCCCGCGAGCCGACCGGGTGTCTCGCCTCCGTCAGCCATGGGGCGCATCGGCATCCTCTCTGACCGGCCTCCCAATTCCTCTCTGCTAACAGGACGGACGCGACCATCCAGGTGTGACATGTGACATAGGCAGCCGCGCCTGTCACGCCGCGGCCACCGTGGTGCGTCTCATGGATGACAGCACGGCGGACGGGACGTCGCCCGTCGTGCCAATCCTGTCCGGGACAAAGGAGAATGCGCACATGACTTCCGAGCTTCCGCCCGCGGACGCGATAGTCATAGGGGGTGGCCTGGCCGGGCTGACGGTCGCCAGCTTCCTGGGCCGGCAGGGCCACCGGGTGACCGTCTTCGAGAAGGCGCCCACTCTGGGTGGCCGCGCGGCAACGCAGGTCCACGACGGGTATGCCTTCAACGTCGGCCCCCATGCCCTGTACACGGGCGGCGCCGCCGGCGCGATCTTGAAGGACCTCGGTGTCCGTTATCGTAGCGGGACGCCACGGGCAGTGTTCGGGCTGCGCGGCGGCGCGTTCTATCCGCTGCCCGTCTCGCCGCTGGCCCTCGTCTCCGGTGGTCTCCTTGGCGGCGGCGGCACGGTGGGGCTGCTGCGCACCTGCCGCACGCTGGTGCAGAGCGATCCCCGCACCCTGGGCCACACGACGGTGCAGCAGTGGCTGGACAAGACGATCCAGCATCCGTCAGTTCGGCAGCTCGTCACCGCCCTGGCGCGGACCTTCCTGTACAGCACAGCTCTCGACATCGCCAGCGCCGACGTCTTCGTCGACAAGCTGCGGCGCTCGCTCACGCACCCCATCCACTACGTCGACGGTGGCTGGCAGACCCTGGTGGATGGGGTGCGCCAGGCCGCGGCCGGGGCCGGAGCGCGCATCGCGACCGGCGTCCGCGTCCAATCGGTCGAGCAGCAGGACGGCCACGTCACCGGGGTCCGCGCCCGCGACGGAAAATTTGTGCCCGCCTCAGCGGTCATCCTGGCGACGACGCCGGAGGAGGCCGTCAAGCTGGTAGACGGCGGCGCTGGCGCGTCGCTTCGTCGGGTCGTCGACGGTCTCGTGCCGGCGCAGCTCGCCTGCCTGGACGTCGCTCTGCGCTGTCTGCCGGACGGGCGGCGCCCCGTCGTCCAGGATCTCGAGCGGCCGCGCTTCGCCACGGCGCAGTCGCGGTACGCGCGCGTGGCGCCGGCGGGCGGAGCGCTGATCCACGTCTTCAAGCAGCTCGATCCGCGGCACCCCAGCGACGCGAGGGCGGACGAAGCTGAGCTGGAGGAGCTGCTGGACGTGGCGCAGCCGGGGTGGCGCGGCCTGGTGGTCCGGCGAGTCTTCCTGCCCCACATGGACGGCGCGACCGCGCTGCCGCTGGCGGGCAGCGGCGGCTTCGCTGGCCGGCCGGGCCCCCGTGTGCCCGGGCTGGACGGCCTGTACCTGGCTGGCGACTGGGTCGGGCCGGACGGCTACCTCGTGGACGCCAGCCTGGCCAGCGCCCGCGCGGCCGCGCGGCTGGTCGCCGCTCAGGTTGACGTTCGCGGCCACGCTCACGCTGGGCTGTCCGTGGCAGCGTAGCAGCCTCAGCAGGTGGTCTTAAGGCTCAAGTCGTGCTCCATTCTGATCCTCTGAGCGCCACCTGCTGAGGCCCTTGCCTTGTTCGCGCTACGCGCTCAGGGCGCCGGCTACGCGATCGTCTGGCCCAGCGCCGACAGGATCAGGCCTTCGGCGAGCTTGCCGGTGCGGTTCTCGTGGTCGGCGATCGGGTTCACCTCGACCACCTCCATCGAGGAGAGCTGGCCGGTGGCGGCGAGCAGCTCCATCATCAGGTGGGCTTCGCGATAGGTCAGTCCGCCGGGCCAGGGGGTACCGACGCCGGGCGCCTCCAGCGGATCCATGGCGTCCATGTCAACCGAGACGTGGATGCCGCCGGGCCCGCCGAGGCGCCCGACGGCCTCGCGCACGGCGGCCTGCACACCCACCTGGTCGATCTCTGTCATGGTGAACATGCGGACGCCCAGATCGCGGATCAGCTGCCGCTCGCCGGGATCCAGCGTTCGGGTGCCGAAGAGGACCACCCGCTCGGGCCTGACGTGGCGCTGAGCGAAGCCGAGGCGGGGCGCGATAGCGGCCTGGCCGAGGATCGCGGCCAACGGCATGCCGTGGACGTTGCCGCTCGGGGTGGTCGCCGGCGTGTTGCTGTCGCCGTGGGCGTCGATCCACAGCACGCCACAGTCGCCGTGGGCGTCGAGCAGGCCGGCGACGGTGCCCATGGCGATGGCGTGGTCGCCGCCCAGCACCAGGGGGAAGCGGCCGGCCCGCGCGATAGCGCCGACCCGCTGGCGTAGCTCCAGACAGGCGGCCTCGATCTCGCGCTCGAACTTCGCCCGGGGGTCGCCGACGGCCACGTTCTCCGGCCCAGGGACCGCGATGTCGTGGTAGTCGACGACGCTCAGACCGAGCGCGAGCAGGTCGCGCTCGAGGCCGGCGTAGCGGATCGCCGACGGCCCCATGTCGACACCGCGGCGGCCAGCGCCAAGGTCCATGGGCACGCCAACGATACCAACCTCGCGGGCCTGGCTCACGGACGCTAGTGGCCCCAAGCAGGTGGTCATAGTCCTTAAGTCTTGCTCCATTCTGATCAGCTGAGCTCCACCTGCTCAGGCCCTTGCCTTTGTTCGCGCTACGCGCTTAGCGTGCCCCGAAGTCCTGGACCCAGTAGATGCCGTACGGGCCTCCGGTCGCGACGCCGACGCCGATCTCCTTGAAGCGCGCGTCCAGGATGTTGGCGCGGTGGCCGGGCGAGCTCATCCAGGCGGCCACCACGGCCGCCGGGGTGGGGTAGCCACCGGCGATGTTCTCCCCGATGCGCGACCAGCCGGTGTAGCCGGCCTGGTCGAAGCGGGAGGCGAACGGGACAGGGCCACAGGTATGGGCGAAGCAGGTGCCATGGGCCAGCATACCCGCGTAGCTGGCGGCCACCCGTGTCAGCGCGGCGTTGGGCACGAGAGCCGGGAGGTGGGCCCTGGCGCGCTCCGCGTTGGTGAGGTCGATAACCTGCGTCGTCACGTCCGTGGCCGCGGTCGGGGCCGCGGACGCGACGCCTGGCGCCATGAGGACGGCCATGATGGCCACGATGGTCGTCAGGAGAGAGGCGATGCGTAGGGCAGAACGGGCGCGTGTGATCATGCGAGTCCTCCAAAAGGTGTGGGTGTGGGTGTGGCTGTGTACGCCCCAGCTGAGCCTGAGGTGGGCGACGCATGCTAGGGAAACGCGCGCCGGAGTTCAAGCGTTGGGGCCGCTGGTGCGCGAGTAGGGCCGAGCGGGCACCAGCCGATGGATGGAGGATACGTTATTCATAACGGCAGTGACAGTACCGTCAAAGGGTGGCTGCGCGGACGCCGCCGCCGCGGCTCGCGCCTACCGATTACCGGCTGCCCCGCGACCTCAGCCGCAGCGCGTACACGTTGATCACCAGCGCCAGCAGCAGGATTATCCCGCGCACCCACGGCTTCAGGTAGATATCCACCTGGATCAGGTTCAGGCCGTTGTTCAGCACCCCGAAGATCAGCAGGCCGATCACCGTGTTGGGGATGCCCCCCTCGCCACCGAACAGCGACGTCCCGCCGAGAACGACCGCGGCAATGCTGTCGAGCAGCATGTCGGTCAACCCGTACGCCTGGGCGCTGCCCAGCCGGCCCACGTTCAGCATACCCGCCATGCCGGCCAGGAACGCCGTGAGCGCAAAGCAGGCCAGCACGACGTTCTTCGTGTTGATCCCCGACAGCTCGGCTGCTTCCCGACTCGCGCCTGTCATGTAGACGTAGCGCCCGAACCGCGTCTGCGTCAGCACCAGGTGGCCGATGAGCAGCACCACCGCCGCCACGACGATCACCGCCGGGATCGGGCCGATGTAGTCGCTGCCCAGGGACGTCAGGACTGGCGGGATCGTGTACTTGATGCTCCCCTTGGTCCAGTAGAGGGCAATGCCGTCGGTGATCTGGAGCATCGCCAGCGTCGCCATGAACGTCGGCACCCCGACACGGGTCGCGATGAAGCCGCTGAAGGCGCCGAGCGCCAGCGCTATCAGCCACGCCACCAGCACCGCCGGGGCCATCGCCATCTGGAGCGCCACCTGCCCCACGGGGACGTCGAACTTCGCCCCCTCGTACAGCATGGTGGCGATGACGCCAGTCATCGTGGCCATGGACGCGATCGACAGGTCGATCTCGCCCAGGAGTAGGACGAAGGTCACGCCCGTCGAAACGACGGCCAGTGTCGCCACCTGGGCCAGGATGTTGCGCAGGTTGATCGGCGACAGGAAGGTCGTGGGCGCCGCCGCGGTGAAGAACACCATCAGGACCAGCAGCACGAACAGGGGCGCCAGGTCGCGCGACCGCTGGCGGAACCAGCCCAGGCCCCCGCTGGACCGTGGCGGGTCGGCTGGAACCGGCTGGGCGGCGGCGCTCGGGGTCGCGGCGGGAGCGAGTGGTTCTTTCACGCGGACCTCAACAGGGCGGCTTTGGTGACCACTTCCTCGGAGAACTCCTTCGTTATGCGGCCGTGCGACATGACCAGGATCCGGTCGCTGTTGGCGATGATCGTTTCCGGCTCGCTCGAGATCAGGAGGACGGCGACGCCCTGGTCGCGGAGCAGCCCGATCGTCTCGAGCACCTCGTCCTTGGCGCCAACGTCCATGCCGCGCGTCGGCTCCACCAGGATGAGCGCCTTCGGCTGTTTGACGAGCCACTTGGCCAGCAGGGTCTTCTGCTGGTTCCCGCCGCTGAGCGCTCCGACGGGCAGGGTGGGATCCGCCGGCCGGATGCCAACCCGACCGATCTGCGCGCGCGCGACGGCCAGCTCGCGCCGTGGGCTGAGCAGCCACCCGGTCAACGCATCGAGGTGCGCCAGCGAGATATTCTTGAAGACCTCGCTGCGCAAGGAGAGCGCGTTGCGCCGGTTCTCGGGCACATAGCCGAAGCCGAGGCGCTTGGCGGCGGTCGGCGACGACAGCGTCACGGGCTTGCCATCGACAACGATGTGCCCGGCGTCGGGCCGGCGGAGGCCGAACAGCGCCTGGGCCAGATCGGAGTGGCCGGCGCCGACGTAGCCGTACAGGCCGAGGATCTCGCCCGCGCGCAGGGCGAAGCTGACGTCCTGGAAGAAGCCGGCGCGCGCCAGGCCACGCACCTCCAGAACCACCGGCCCGCGCGTGTCCTCACGGAGGCGGACGCGCTCCTCCTGATACGTGCGCTGGAGGATGCGGGCGTCCTCGCCAATCATCAGCCGGATGACGTCGTCGGTGCCCGTCCGGGCGGACTCGAGGACTGCCACCCGTCTCGCGTTTTTCAGGATGGTGAGACGGTCCGTCACCTTGAGCGCGTCCTCGATGAAGTGCGTGATGAGGATGAGGCTGCGGCCCTGGCCTTTGAGCCGCTCCATGAACGTGAACAAGCGAGCGGCCTCCGGCGGGGACAGGGCGGAGGTGGGCTCATCCAGCACGATGATGTCAGCGCCAGAGAACAGGACGCGAGCGATCTCGATCATCTGCTGCACGCCAACCGAGAGCGTGCCGACGGGCGTGCGCTCGTCGACGTCCAGCCCGAGCGCGTCCAGGTGCTGGCGCGCCTCCCGGTACAGCCGCGGCCAGTCGACGAGGCGGCCGAACCGGCGTGGCGGTCGGCTGGAGAAGATGTTCTCGGCCACCGACAGCGGCTTGAACAGGCTGAGCTCCTGATAGACCATGCCGATGCCCGCCGCCTGCGCGTCGGCGGGCGACGAGAAGCGCACCGGCGCGCCGCGCAGGCGCAGCTCGCCGTCGAACTCGCGCTGGGCGCCGGCGAGAATTTTGACGAGCGTCGACTTGCCCGCGCCATTCTCCCCAAGGAGGCCGTGGACCTCGCCCTGGCGCAACGCAAAGTCCACGTGCGACAGCGCCTCGGCGCCGCCGAAGCGCTTCGAGACGTCGCGAAGCTCCAGGACAGGCTCGGCCGCGGGGTCTGGCACCGGTGGGCGCGCCGTGTGTGGGGGTCCAGCGCTGACGGCTGCGACGCTAGATCAGGTAATGCTTCTCTTCGAACAGCAGCCCAGCCGCGTTCTTCTGGGTGACCGTCGGCCCGTCCATGAGGATGTACTTCGGGATGTCCTTCTCCCCGTTGGCCGCGAGCCACCCGATCAGGACTGCCCCCCAGTGGATGCGCGACGACGGGTTGCGCACGGAGGCGACGAGCGAGCCGTTGGCCACGGCCTCCACCGCCGGCGGCATGGCGTCGACCCCGGACATCTTGATGTCCTTGCCGGCGTTCTTGACGATCTTGGCGGCCGCGAGCGCCATGTCGTCGTTGTGGAAGAAGCCGGCCTTCAAGTTCGGGTACTTGACCAGGTAATCCTCCCACAGCTTGGCGACCTTGTTGACGTCCCAGTCGGCGAAGTCTTCGGCGACCACCTTGATGTCGGGATACTTGGCGGTGATGTTCTTGAAGCCCTGGGCGCGCCCCTGCGCCCCCGTGTGGCCGGCGGCGCCCTGGGTCATGATGACCTCACCCTTGCCGCCGATGGACTGGAAGAGAGCCTCCGTGGAGTTCTCACCCATGTACACGTTGTCGGGCTCGAGGAAGGTGAGAACGGGCAGGTTCGCCTCGGGCGGCGCGATCACCGTGTCCATCTGGATCACCGGGATGCCGGCGTCGATCATCCGCTTGACGGGATCGACGAGAGTGCCGATGCCGAAAGGCTGGATGGCGACGAAATCCCACTTCGAGGTAGCCATGTCTTCGATGGCCTTGCGCTGCTTGTCCACGCTCAGGCCGCCGTCGAACCAGGTGATCTCGACGTTGAACCACTTGCCCCACTGCTCGGCCGCTTCCTTGCCCTGGGCGCACCAGGTGGCCCCAAGGCCGGCGTTCGAGAAGGCCGCCTTCAACGCCTTGCCCCCCGCCACGGCGCCGCCAGCCGCGGGTGCGGCTCCCGCCGCCGTCGTCGGCGCGGCGGCGGCGGCAGGAGCCGCGCCGGATGCCGCGGGCTTGGGCGCATCCGTCACTGGGGCGGGCGTGCAGGCCCCCAGGGCGCCCGCGCCAAGCGCCATCATCGAGAGCGCTGACAGCCGGCTCAGGAACTCCCGCCGTGAGCTGTCGTTCGTGCCGCTCGGCGTGCTGTCCCCACGATCAGACATGGCCATCCCCCTCTTCCATCTTCCATCTCCCGTCTTCCGTCTTCCGTTCACCGCGCACCCAGGTCCGCGGACCGAGCCGCTACCCTACACCGGCCCGGAGAACGCTGTCAATGCGCTAGAAGCCCGCCAGCGCGTCCTCCACGCTTCCGTACGGGCGCAGGATGCGGTCGAGTGTCGTCAGCTGGAGCACCATGCGCGCCTGCTCCCCTGGGCAGGCGATGCGCAGGTCGCCACCGGCCTGGCGCGCCACCTTCAGGCCGCCGATCAGCGCGCCCAGCCCCGAGCTGTCGATAAACTGCACCTGCGCCAGGTCCACGACCAGCCGGCGCTGCCCCGCCGCGACCATCGCCGCCAGGCGCGCCTTCACATCGGGCGCTGACAGAAGGTCCAGGCGGCCCTGCAGCTGGGCAACCGCCAGCCCCGGGCCCCGCGGCATGATCGACACATCCATGGTGGCCGCCTCACCTTTCACAGCTATTCCTCACTTGTCACGTTCTCCTTTTCTCCGCTTCTCCTCGTGATGGCGCGGGTCCCGGTGCCAGGACCGGCCAGAAGCGCTCGACCGGCTTCCCCTCTGTCCCCAACCGGCAGCTGAACGCCCGGACGCTGGCGCGGAAGTCGTCGGTGAACCGGAACACGACGGGCACTTGCGACGTGTAGGCCGCTATCGCGTCCAGCCGGCGATCGAGCGCCCCGTCGATCGACAGGTACTCCGCCCTGCCCAGCGCCGCCCCGACGTCCTCCAGCCGCCGGTCGAGGCCGGCCGGCGTGTGGATGACGTACGGACAGTCCTCGTAGGCGAGCACGTGCACGCCGCTGGCCGCCAGAACCTGGCCCGTCAGGAACACGAGCTGGTGGTCAACGTGGCGGCCCGCGCCAAGCGGGACGTAGACGTCCGCGTCCGGGCCCCATTCCGGCAGCTGGCGAACCTCGGCAGCGACCAGCTCCGCGAGCGGGCGCTCGACGTCCCGCGGAGCATCGTAGAGCTCGGGATCGGCGCCATAGCGGTCGCCACGGTAGATCGCGTCGGGAAAGCCGAGCCAGCGCGTGTCGGCCCCCAGCGCCGCGGCCGCGGCCGTGTCCTCCACCTGCCGCTGCTGGCGGACGGCGTCCATGTTGGTCAGACCCCAGCGCGCGTGCTTGAAGCGGGCGAAATCCCCCAGAACGTCGTCGGTCACCTCGCCACCGAAGACGGTGACGATGAGGGGGTTCCGGCCCCGGTCGGCGAGGCTGGCCACGGTGCCGCCACACGACAGCGCCACGTCGTCGTAGTGCGACGACAGGAAGATCGCCGGCGCCACGACGCGCCTATCGGGCGGAAGCCGTCGCTCGTCCATGGGCCAGTGCGGCAGTCGACTGTTCGTCCGCTGCGAACGCCGCGGGTTTCTCCCGTGGCGCCTGGTACGCCGCGGCGTCGAGCACCACGCTCAGCATCACGAGGTCGTAGACGATCCAGACCACGTTGACGGTGATGGCTACGCCGTCGTCCGCGAGCCCCAGAGCGAGGCGCGCCAGCCCCCAGATGGCCGCCACGACGAGCACGCCCATGGCGAGCACCTGGTAGCGCACCAGGGTCAACCGCGCCACAAACGCCCCGTTCGCCTGTCGCGTCTTGGGGGTGACGACGAACCCGAGCGGACGGCCGAAATACACGTTCTGCACCGAGGTCACCACAGACGTGATCCACAGCGGGAAGAGCGCCAGGCTGTACTGTTGGCCGCGCCAGGTCTTGATCTTCCACCCGACGACCACGAAGAGCAGCTGATTGACGGCCAGGTACGGCAGAGCGTGCCAGAAGAAGTCGGCCGCATACGCGCGGATCGGCAGCCAGCCACACAGCAGGGACAGCACCGGCGCGGCCAGGTAGGCGACAGTCGTGAAGCCGGAGAGGTAGCTCCACATGGTGGCCAGGTACATGCAGCGCTGGGGGAGCGACAGGCCACGAACGAAGAGCGGGTTCTCGCGCAGCATGACCTGGAGCGTGCCCTGGGCCCAACGCAGGCGCTGCTGGAGCGACGAGCGCATGTCCTCAGGGGCCAGCCCCGCGACGACCGACTCTTCGTGGAAGGCCGAGCGCCAGCCGAGGGCGTGCAGGCGCATGGCGGTCGCCATGTCCTCCGTCACGGAGATCGTCGACAGCGGCATAATGGGCTGCGCTTCGTCCGCGCGATCGACGTCGACCGCGAGCAGCAGCTCGCGCACAGCCTGGATGGCGGCGAGCGGCGACGCCTCCCGGCTGGTGAGCGCGAGCAGGGCCTGCTCGTCTCCGAGCGGGGTCGCGGCGCCGCCTCCCGCGTCGGGGTCGGCCCACGGGGAGGGATCGAGAGTGGCAACCTCGGCTCGGATGCCGGCCAGGTCCGCCTCCACGAGCTGGCGGCTGACCTGTTCGGCTCGCCGCTGGAAGGTCCACGTGACCTCCTGGATGGGATCCCCCCGTTTGAGCGCCGCGCGGCCCTCCCGCACCGCCTGGTGCAGCGTGCGCAGGCTTCCCTCCAGGTGGGCGTCGCCGTTCACCAGCCGCTCGGCGTGCCGCAGCATCCGGTCGGCGGTAGCCAGAGCGGCGCCGACTCGCGCGCCGACCTCGACCACGTACTGGGTCACGCCGAGCTGCATGAGCGCCTCGCGGCGGAGCACGGCGTTGGACCCACAGAAGAAGGCCGCGTTCCAGCCGTCCTTGCCCTGCTGGATGGGGCCGTAGAACAGCGGGGCGGCTGACCCGAACGGGTCGCCGTGGGGCAGGTTGTAGAACGGCTGCGGCGTCTGGACGAACGCCATCCTGGGATCACGGAAGTAGCCGAGCGTCCGGTCCAGGACGTCGGGCGCCGGCACCTGGTCCGCGTCCAGGACGAGGATGAAGTCGCCGCGCGTGCTGAGGAGGGCGTTGTTCAAGTTGCCGGCCTTGGCGTGGCGGCGCTGGCCCAGCCAGTCGTCGGAGCGCACGATGTAGCCGACACCCTCGGCTTCGGCCATCGCCCGCATCTCCGCCGCCATGCCGTCGTCGAGCACGTAGGTGCTGTGCGGGTGGGCGACGGCGACCGCGGCGCGCACGGTCTGGCGGACGATCTCGACCGGCTCGTTGTAGCAGGTGATGAAGATGTCGGCTGTCGCGTCCGGCGGGGGCGGGAGCTGCTCGCCGCGGTGGCGCTCGCGCCACATGGTCACGCCGAAGAGACACGCGCCAATGTAGCTGTACGTCTCGGCGGCGATGAGCGCCAGCGCGATCGGCCAGTGGTCCCAGTTGATGGAGCTCGTGAACCGCCAGGCAAGGTAGACGAAGCCAAGCGCGACAGTGCCAAGGATCAAGAGGCGCACAGCGGCTGTGCGCAGCCGGAGCCGGCCAGGGGCGAACGCGGCCCGCCGCGTGTACAGGTCAGACGGGCCGCGGCCGGGGGCGGTCACGGCCCCCGGCCGCAGCCAGCGCTGCCAGGCGACGGCCAGGACGACGATGAAAGCCACGAGCATCCCAGTCCCAGCCGACCGCCACGGCGTCGCGAAAAGACTCAACGAGTAGGGGATGTCCAGCATGTCGGGGCGATACCCGTCCCGGCACACCCTAACAAGGGGGCCTCTTCCGAAGCCGACAACTCCAGGGCGTACCGTGGCGGAGACAAACGGCCGTCTTCATGCCCCTGTCGGCTACACTTTCAAGGCGTTCCCGCGGCGCACTAGTGATTCTCCATCCTCATATGGCAATGGCGAATGGCGCCTCCGGTTCGTCTCATCCGCACCCTCTGTCTCCTTGCCCTGGCCACGTGCCCGCTGTGGGTTGGGATCCCCGCGGGCCGCGCACAGGAGCCGTCCCAGCGCAGCGAGTCCGCGGCGCCAGACCGGGCCACATTGCCAGCCGTTGATCCTGACCCAGCGCCGTCGGGCTACGGGCGGACCGTACAGTTCGCCGGGCACGACTGGCGCGTCAAGACCGCCCTCGAGCTCGTTGGCCCAGGCCCAAACTACTTCTCGGACAGCCCTGACTACGTCTGGGTGGACGACGTGGGGCGGCTCCATCTGAAGACGATGCCGGGCGCTGATGGTCGCTGGTACTGCGCTGAGCTGAGCTCGATCCAATCGTTCGGCTACGGCACGTACCAGTGGGTTGTCGACGGCCGGGTCGACGCGCTGGACCCGAACGTGGTGGTGGGTTTCTTCACCTGGAGCGACGACCCGGACCAGAATCACCGCGAGATCGACGTCGAGCTCGCCCGCTTCGGCCGGCCTGATGCGCCGGGCGCGCGGTACACCGTCCAGCCCTACACCGCACCCGGCCACGTCTGGACATTCCAGCCGACGCCCGCGTCTTTCACCAGCCACGCGTTCCAGTGGGGCCCGAGCAGCGTGGCGTTCCGCACCTGGCTCGGCTCGGCGACTGCTCCGCCGTCAGACAGCTCGGTCCTGGCGGAACAGATCTTCACCGACCACATCCCGCAGGCAGGCGGCGAGCAGGCGCGGATCAACCTCTGGCTGGACGCTGGGCATCCGCCGACGAACGGGCGCCCGGTCGAGATCGTCGTTCGCGCCTTCCAGTTCTGGCCGCCCGCGTGACTCGTCGGCGAGGCCGAGCGGACGAAGCGGAAGCCGCGCTGCTGGCGCAGACTCTGAGCCTGGAAGACGAGCTCCAGCGGATGACGGGTGAGCTGATCGAGACCCAGGACCAGCTGCTGGCGGTGTTCGACTTGCTGCGAGCCACCCGGCGCCGCCTGAGCCTGGACGCCGTGCTCGCCGACCTCGTCGGGGAGGTCCGTCGGCTGACCGCCGGCGAGCGAGCCTTTGCCGTGTTGGGGCTCGACCCGTACCGGCGGTTGGTGTGCGACCCGGAGCTCGTCGCCCCAGAGCAGGTGGCCCTGATCGAGCGTCTCTGCTCGTGGACGAGAGAGTCGGGGGCGCCGTTGCTGTCGAACGCCCCGGGCGACCTGCCCGCGGGCCTGCCCGCACCCGCATCCGTGTTCAATATCGCCGCCGTGCCGGTGACCGTGGAAGCGCAGGTGCAGGCGGCGCTTGGCGTGCTGAATCGACCCAACACGGCCCTCTCGGCAGGAACTATCAAACTGCTCCAGGCGCTGGCCGAGCAGGCTGGCGCCCTCATCGAGAGCGCCGTCCTCCACGAGCAGGCGCTGGCCCGCGAGCGGCTGCTCCACGAGATGAAGCTTGCCGCCGAGATCCAGGCCGGCCTCATGGAAGGCCGCGCGCCGCAGGTGCCGGGCCTGGAGATCGTGGGCCAGTTCAGGCCAGCGGCCGACGTCGGCGGCGACTTCTACGACTTCCGTCTGCGCGCTGACGGTAAGCTCGCTTTCAACGTGGGGGACGTCAGCGGCAAAGGGATCGGCGCGGCCCTGGTGATGGGGATCTCGCGGACAGTGCTGCGCGGCGCGACGCACCAGCTGGGTCGACCAGCACAGGTGCTCGACCGCGCGAACGTCGACCTGTACGAGGACCTGACGCGGGTCACGAAGTTCGTCACGGCGTTCACGGGCTTCTACCTGCCCTACGACAACGTCCTGTGGTACGCGAGCGCGGGACATTCCCCCGTGGTCTACTGCCCGGCCAATGGCCCGGCGCGCCTGCTCGTCGCCGACAGCTTGCCCCTCGGGATCCTGCCCGAAGCGGCGGCAGTCGATCGGCGGCTACCGCTCGGACCTGGCGACGTGCTCGTGGTGGCGACCGATGGCTTCAGCGAGGCCACCAACCGCAGGGGCGAGCTCTTTGGCTACGACCGGCTGCTACGCCTGGTCGAGGCGGTGGCGGGCGAGGCGGCGAGCGTCGCCGGGCGCCGCCTGTTCGCGGCCGTGAAGCAGTTCGGCGACGGCCGGCCCCAGGACGACGACCAGACGCTGGTCCTGCTGCGAGGGCGGCCGGTCTAACCGGACGGACGCGCATGATGGCACCGGGCGACGTCGTCCTCCTCGAGCTGCCGGCGAGACTCGGGTACGCCAGCCTGCTCGGCGACATGGTGATGGCGTTGTTGCCTGCCCCGCGGGGTGATCCGGATGGGGGACACGTCGCGTACCACGTGCAGCTCGCCGTGCACGAGACGTTCACCAACATCGTCAGCCACGCCTACGCCGACGAAGGCGAGGGAGAAGGTCGTATCCAGATGACCTTCCGCCGCGAGACGGACTGCCTTGTGATCGACGTCCGCGACTGGGGACGCGCCTTCGATCCCGGCGCCGTGCCCGCGCCGGACCTGCACGCGGGGCCCGAGAGTGGCCTGGGGCTGTTTGTCATCCGTGAGCTCATGGACGAGGTGGTCTACGAAGCCGCCACTGGCGGCAACCACTGGCGGCTGCTGAAGAAGCTGTGAGGCGAGGGTCGTGGGAACGGTAGTCGTCGTCGACGACGACTCGGTCAGCCAGCGCATCCTGGGCTACGTCCTCGGCAAGCTTGGCCACAGCGTGGTGCGCGCTGGCGACGGCCAGGAGGCGCTCGAACGTGTCGCCGAGGCGTGCCCGGACCTCATCGTCCTGGACCTCGCCATGCCGCGGATGGACGGGTTGAGCACGCTCAGGCGGCTGCGCGCCGACGACCGCTACCAGACGGTACCCATCATCATGCTGACAGGCAGCGGCCTGGAGCGCGACGAGCGCCAGGCGCGCGCGCAGGGTGTCACAGAGTTCCTGACGAAGCCGTACCCGTCCGGCCAGCTGATCCAGATGGTGGAACGCCTCATCGGCCGCGGCGGCTTATCCTGACAGTGCGGCAGGCGGCCCGCGCGGGCTGCTGCGCCGCGCGGGAGGAAGTCCAGACGTGTCGACCGCTACGGCATCCGCCGAAGAGACGGTGCGCTTCGGCGTCATCGGCCTGAACCACAACCACATCTACGCCCTGACGGCCCAGCTGACCGAGGCCGGCGGCCAGCTGGCGGCGTTCTTCGCCAGCGAGCCCGACCTGGCAGCCGACTTCGCCGCGCGCTACCCCCAGGCGCGCCGCGCCCGCGCCGCCGCCGAGCTCTTCGCGGACGAGTCGATCCGGCTGGTCGCCAGCGCGGCCATCCCGAGCGAACGCGCGGGGCTGGGCGTCACGGCCATGCGCCACGGGAAGGACTTCGTCAGCGACAAGCCGGCGTTCACAACCCTCGACGGGCTGGCCGAGGCCCGCCAGGCTCAGCGCGAGACGGGCCGGATCTTCTCCATCTGCTACAGCGAGCGCTTCCAGAACCAGGCCACCGTCCGAGCCGGCGAGCTGGTCGCGGCCGGCGCCATCGGCCGCCCGCTGCACACCATGGGGCTGGGGCCCCACCGGCTCAACGTGTCAAGCCGTCCGGGGTGGTTCTTCGAGCGCGCCCGCGTCGGCGGCATCCTCACCGACATCGGGTCCCACCAGATGGACCAGTTCCTCCACTTCACCGGCTCCACGGCCGGCGAGGTCGTGGCGTCCCAGGTGGCCAACGTCGCGCATCCGGAGTACCCGGAGCTCGAGGACTTTGGCGACGCCGTTGTCCGGGGCGATGGCGGCGCCGGCTACTTCCGCGTGGACTGGTTCACCCCGGACGGCCTGGACACCTGGGGCGACGGCCGCCTCACGGTGGTCGGGACCGAGGGATTCCTCGAGATCCGCAAGTACTGCGACCTCGCCGGGCGCCCCGGCGGCAGCCACCTGTTCCTGGTCGACGGGCAGAGCACCAGGTATGTGGAGTGCCACGACGTCGAGCTGCCCTACGGTCGGCAGCTGCTGGACGACGTGCGCCACCGCACCGAGACGGCGATGAGCCAGACGCACGCCTTCCTGGCGTCGGAGCTCGCGCTGCGGGCGCAGCTCCAGGCCCAGCGGATCAGGGCCCAATCAGACGGCGAAAAAGATAAGGTGGCCCCCTGAGACCACGAACAGAACGATGCTCACGAGCAGCGCCAGGAGGAGCAAGGACAGCCAGCCGCCCCGCCGTGATCGGCCGAACATAAACATTAGCTTAGCGGGGCCGTCGCCACTTTGCGCCTGACGTGGTAAGGCACATTGGTGACGACGACGCCGGGGTGGAACAGGAGGGCCGCCTTGAGGCGCAAGGCTGTCTGATTGTGCAGCAGGTGCTCCCACCAACGTGACGGGACGAACTCGGGCAGAACCACTGTGACGGTGTCCCGCGGATACGACTCTTGCAGCGCGTCAATGTAGGAGAGCAGTGGTCCGGCCAGCGAACGGAACGGAGACTCGATGATCACCAGCTCCACGCCCGGCCGCCACTCCTGCCAGGCACGCTGGAGCTCCTTCGCTTCCGCCACGTCGTCGGTCACGTTCACGGCCACGACCCGTTGGTCGTCGCGGGCCAGCGCCCGCGCATATGCCAGCGCCTGGCGCGCCGGCGTGTTGATCTCGGCCACCGGCACCACGAAGCGCACGGCGATATCCTCCGGGACCAGCGGCGTCTCGGCCTGGCGGGCCCCGCGGAGCTGTACGTAGTGGTAATGGATTCCGTACAGCAAGCCGATCAACGCCGGGACCAGCAGCACGATCAGCCACGCGCCGTGCGCGAACTTCGTGGTGACGATGACCAGGGTCACGGTCGCGGTGGCCACCATACCGATGCCATTCATGAGCATGGACTTCCGCCAGCCCGCCTCACGGGTCGTCCGCCAATGGGCCACCATACCCGCCTGGGACAGGGTGAAGCTGGTGAAGACGCCGACGGCGTACAGCGGGATCAAGGCGTCGAGCTTGGCGTCGAAGATGACCAGTAAGGTCATGGCCAGGGCCGCCAGCAGGACGATGCCGGCGGTGAACGCGAGGCGGTCGCCGCGGAACTTGAACAGGCGGGGCAAGAACCCGTCGCGAGCCAGGAAGAAGCTCAGCCGCGGGAAGTCGGCAAAGGCGGTGTTGGCCGCCAGGACGAGGATGAGCGCCGTCGCCACCTGCAACGCGACCCACAGCGGGCCTTCGCCAAAAACAGTCCGGCCGATCTGCGACAGGACTGTCTCCGCTTCGGCCGGCACCACGAGCAGGTGGGTGGCCAGGTACGACATGCCCACGAACATGGTCCCCAGAATGAGGCCCATCGCCAGCAGCGTCTTGCGCGCGTTGTCTGCCTCGGGCGGCTTGAAGGCGAGCGTGCCGTCCGAGATCGCCTCGGTCCCGGTCATCGCGGTGCACCCCTGGGCAAAGGCTGCCAGCAACAGGAAGATGCCGAGCGACTGCGAGCCTGGCTGCATGGCAGAAGAAGGGGGCACGTAACTGATGCCGCCACCCAGGACGATCTTGTACAGGCCGTACCCGATGAGCAGGTACATCATGGCGACGAAGACGTACGTCGGGACCGCGAAGATGCTGCCGGCCTCACGGATGCCGCGCAGGTTGCCGATGACGAGCAGCATGACGGCGCACAGGGAGATGGGCGTGGTGTACGGCAGCAGCTCTGGGACGAGCGAGGTGATCGCCGCGACGCCGGCCGCAGTGGACACGGCAACTGTCAAGACGTAGTCGGTCATCAAGGACGCGGCGGCGGTGAGGCCCGGGATGATCCCCAGGTTCTGGCTGGCGACGATGTAGCTGCCCCCACCTTTCGGGTAGGCGCGGATGGTCTGGCGGTACGAGACGACGATGATGGCGAGCAGCGCGACGATGACTCCCGAGATCGGCAGCGTGAGCTGGAGCATCCCGGCGCCTGCCAGCACGAGGACCTTCATGATCTCCTCGGTCGCGTACGCGACCGAGGAGAGGGCGTCCGACGAGAACACCGCCAGCCCCTTGCCGTTGGTCAAACGCTCGTGGCTCTCGCGAGCGGTCGGGATGGGGTTGCCGAGGACGACGTGCTTGACGCGCTGAAGGACCCGACCGATGCCCGAGGTTGGGCCGCCTGTGCCGGGGCGTGGAACCAGGTAGTTCCGACTGACGCGGGTGAAGCCCTTGTGGGTGGCGATGCGGATGAAGCGATCGCCCGGCTTGGTGCCTTTGACCGTTTCGCGCCACTCGAGGTCGGGGTGGTGGACGACGGCGGGCCCGGGCCGGTCGGCGGAGTTCGGCTCCGTGGGGCGCACCCGCGGAAGCACGTCGTGATCGTCTCTCACACTGACACAGTCATCCGCGTGGCGCGAGCCCGCCCAGGACAAAGGGTACAGCACTCTCGATGGCCACGGCTTACGGCTTACGGCTTACAGTTAGAGCTGCGCGTGATGCTACCGGCGCCGGGCCCGGACCGCCCAGGCGCGCTGTCCGCTGTCTGCCAGCCGTCTTGGCAGCCCCAAGAGTGGGTGCTACGCTGCCACCGGCAGTCCGGTCCGCCGCCCCACCGTGCGCTCGGCGCGCGGCTCAGAACAGGAGCGAGAGATGTATGCGTGTTCCAGTTTCGACCGCGCTTCGCCGCCGCTCCGCTCTGGCCGTGGCTGGTGGGCTCCTGCTGGCTGCCTGCGCACCGCGCCTGCCCACCGCTGAGACCCCGGCCCGGGCGGCCTCGCCCAGCCCGGGCGGCCGCGTCATCTTCGGCACCATCTCCGATGCCCGGACGCTGAACCCGGTGCTCGCCAGCGACAACGTGTCAGATGAGCTGTGGCACCTGCTGTACGAGCGTCTGGTGACCGCCGACCCGAAGACGGGCGAGACCAGGCCGCGTCTGGCCGAGAGCTTCACCGTCTCCCCGGACAGCAAGACCATCACCTACGTCCTGCGCGACGGGATCCGGTGGAGCGACGGCTCGCCGATCACTGGCGACGACTTCACCTTCACGGTCGAGGCCGTGATGCGCAGCCAGAAGTCGCCACGCAAGAGCGTCTTTCAAGACATCGTGGGCGCCAAAGAGTACGGCCAGGGGCAAGCCGGCGGCATCGCCGGGATCACTGTCGACGGGAAGAAGATAGTCGTCCAGCTGAGCAAGCCCTACTGTCCCGGGGTGTACGCCATCGGCGCGAACGTCGGTATCCTTCCCAGGGCTGAGTTTGGCAGGTATCTCGATCCAAGAGATGCCGGCAAGAACCTGGACGACGCGCCCGAAAATAGCGCCCCCAGGCTCGTGTCGGGTGCTTTCAAATTCAAGGAGTGGGTACCCAACGACCACATCACGCTGGAGCGCAACGATGCGTTCTTCCTGGGCAGGCCGAATCTCGACCAGTTCGTGAACCGGGTTGTGCCCAATGCGACAGCGCTGGCAGCGGCGCTCGAGACGGGCGAGGTGGACGTCAGCGCCGCGCTGGATGCCAGGGACGCCGATGCCCTCCGGCGCGTGGGCTCCCTGGACGTCGCAAGCTATCTCGCGCCCGGCTACACGTTCATCGGCTGGAACCAGCTGCGCGGCGGCAAGGAGTTCCTGCGCAGCAAGCCGCTCCGCCAGGCGTTGGCCTACGGCCTGAACATGCAGCAGGTCGTGGCCAGGGTGTACTTCGGCGAGGCGCAGAAAATGGTGGCCCACACGCCGCCCATCTCCTGGGCCTACAGCGCCGACGGCTTGAACCCGTATGACTTCGATCCAGCCAGGGCGCAGCAGCTTATCGAGGCAGACGGCTGGCGCAAGGGTGCCGACGGCGTGTACGCCAAGGACGGCCAGCGCCTGGCCTTCGAGATCGTGACCAATTCCGGCAACAGCGCGCGCGAGACGCTCCTCCAGGTGGCCACAGAGCAGTACAAGCAGATCGGCGTGGACGTGACGCCGCGCACGGAGTCGTTCGAGGCGCTGGTGGATCGGCTCCAGAAGTCGAGGGACGCCACCTACGGCGACCAGGGCGGCCACGACTTCGACGCCGTCATCCTGGGCTGGTCGCTCGGTACCGATCCCGACCCCTATGCATTCTGGCATTCGTCGCAGATCGGCAGCGGCGCTTTCAACTTCGTCGGCTACAAGAACGCCGTGGTCGACCAGGCGCTCGATGACGGCCGTAGCAGGTGCGGCGTGAACGAGCGAAAGGACGCGTACCGGCGGGTCAATACGCAGCTGAATGAAGACCAGCCGTACAACTTCGGTGTGGCGTCTAGAACGATTCTCGCGTACGCCAGGAGCATCCGGGGCGTGGACCAGGGTCCGTGGCCCAATCGCGACACGGGCGTACTCTGGAACATAGAGAAGTGGGCCATCGCCAGGTAGCACCTCAGCAGGTGGTCTTAGTCTTGCTCCATTCTGATCATCTGAGCTCCACCTGCTGAGGTCCTTGCCTTTGGTCGCGCTACGCGCTCAGCGGGTGGACAATAGGGCGTGTGGGCGCATTCATCGTCCGGCGACTGCTGCTTGCGATCCCGACCTTCCTCGGGATCACCCTGGTGTCGTTTGCCCTGATGCACCTGGCGCCCGGCGACCCTCTGAACCTGATGGTCTTCGGCAATCAGGACATGACAGCCGAGCAAGCAGCCGCCCTGCGGCGCGCCTACCACGTCGACGATCCGCTGCCGGTGCAGTATGCCGACTGGCTGGTGCGCATGCTGCGCGGTGACCTGGGCACCTCATTCCGCTACGGACGGCCCGCGCTCGGGATGATCGCCGCGGCGCTGCCGAATACCTTGCAGCTGGCCGCCTGCGCTCTGCTCCTGTCGCTGGCCGCCGGCGTTCCGCTGGGCGTTCTCGCCGCCCGCCACCGGGGCACCGCGCTGGACGCGATCGTCCGGGTTGTCGCGGCGGCCGGCCACGCGGTCCCCGGTTTCTGGCTGGGGCTGCTCTTCATCCTCACCCTGGGCGTGCAATGGCGCCTCTTCCCGGTCGGCGGGATGGCAACGGTGGGGGCCGACCCCTGGGACGTGGGCGATCGCCTCCACCACCTCGTGGGGCCGGTCCTGGCGCTCAGCGTCCGTCCTATCGCCGACCTCTCCCGCTACCTGCGGGCGGAGACGCTTGACGTGCTGGGGCAGGAGTACATCAGGACGGCGTGGGCCAAAGGTCTCCGCGAGCGGGCCGTGCTCGGCGTCCACGTGTTCGGCAATGCGCTGCTGCCTACCATCACGTACCTGGCCAACCTGGTCGCGGCGCTGCTGTCGGGCTCGGTCGTGGTCGAGCAGGTGTTCTCCTGGCCTGGCTTTGGGCGGATGGCGTTCGAGGCGGCGCGGTCCAAGGATTACCCGGTCGCAATGGCGGTCGTCGTGGTCGCGAGCGTCGTCGTGCTGGCGAGCTACCTGCTCCGCGACGTGGCCTACGGTGTGGCGGACCCCCGGACGCGACCGACCTGATGGCCACCGCCCACGTCGCCGGGCGGCAGCACCCGCCGACGACCGGCCGCGCCGCGCCGACGAGCCGCGCCGGGTCCACGAGCGCGTCGGCGAGCCGGCTGCGCCGGGACCGGGCGACCTGTCTCGCCCTGGCTATACTGCTGCTGCTTGTCGCCCTGGCCGTGGCTGCCGACCTTCTCGCCACGCGCTTCTTCCGCTACGGCGTCAGCCAGCAGAATCTGCTGAGCGCCTACACGCCGCCAACTCTCGCGGATCCGGCCATGTGGCTCGGCAGTGACGACGTGGGACGCAGCCAGGTCGTGCGCCTGCTCTACGGCGGACGCGTCTCGTTGGCGGTCGGGTTCGGCGCGGCCGTCGTCGACCTCGCCATCGGGGTCACCCTGGGGCTGGCGGCGGGCTACTTCCGCGGCTGGCTGGACGACGTCATCCTGTGGGGAATCTCCACGGTCGACGCGATTCCCACTCTCTTCCTGCTGCTGCTGGTCGCCGTGCTGTTCACCCCGGGTCCGGCAACGCTGATCGTCATCCTGGGCCTGCTGAGCTGCCCACGCGTCGCTCTCTTCGTCCGGGGACAGACGTTCTCGCTCCGCGAGCGCGAGTTCATCACGGCCGCCCGCGTCCTGGGCGCCTGGCACGGGCGCTTGCTGGCCAGGCACATCCTCCCCAACGTGCTCCCTCTGGTGCTCGTGGTCGCCGCGGTCGACGTAGGTAACATCGTCCTTGCCGAGTCGGCGCTGTCGTTTCTCGGTCTGGGCATCGCGCCACCGACGCCGTCGTGGGGCAACATGCTCGCCAACGCCTCGGCCAGCTTCGCGCGCGGGCCGTGGCTCGTGTACGGCCCGGGCGCGGCCATCGTCACCGTCGTCCTGTGCCTCGACCTCGTCGGCGATGGGCTGCGGGATGCGCTCGACCCGCGCCTGAGGAGCCGCTGAGTGGCCACCGCGGGTAGACGCGCCGTCGCCAGACTCTACCTGTGGGCCACCGCCATCGCCGGCATCGCCGTCCTGGCTTGCGCGGCGTGGGCTCCCGGCGAGCGCGCTCCAAGCTCCCTGGGGTTGGCGGCCGAGCTGGTCTTCCTGGCCGTGGTCGCCCAGAACTTTCCCCTGTCCATCGGGTCGCAACACAAGATCGATACGTCCATCGTCCTGTACCTCGCCTGTCTTCTCTTGTTCGACCCGCGGACCGCGGTGACCCTGGTGGGTGTGAGCCAGCTGCTGGGGCAGCTCACGCTTGCTAGCCGCCTCGACCCGCATACGAGGCGGCCGCTGCGCGGGTCCCGAGGCGTCCTGTTCAACACGGGCCAGGTCGTGCTAGCCGCAGCCCTCGGCGCCCTCGTCTACGGCGCTTTCGTGCCGCGTCAGGGAGCGGCGAGCTTGCAGCGCCTGGAGAACCTCTGGGCGATCCCGGCGACGGCCGCCACCCTGCAGCTGGCCAACACTCTGGCAGTGGCGCTGATGGTCACACTCCAGACGGGCCGCAGCTTTCGGGGGATCTGGCTGGCAACCTGGGGCATTGGCATCATCGAGCGGACCGGGTTGTTCGTCACGGGCGTCGTCATGGTGCTGGCCAGCAAAGACTACCCGTGGGCCCCACTGGTCGCGGCGCTGCCCATGGTGATCCTGGTCCTGTCACAGAGGCGGACTCTGGCGGTGCTGGCCCGGGAGCAGCAGGCCCGCGCCCAGGCCGAGCAGGCGCAGGGGGAGCTCGCCTTCCTGGCCAACGCGAGCGCGGTCCTCGGCTCCTCGCTCGACTATGGAGCCACCCTACAGAGCGCGGCGCGGCTGCCCGTCCCGGCTCTGGCCGACTGGTGCACCATCCACGTCGGCCAGCCGGACGCGGCCAGCCCGCGGATCGCGGTGGCTCACGCCGACCCGCTCCAGGAGGAGCGGCTGCGGGCGCTGATGCGGCAGTCCGTCACCCTGTGTCCGAACCGCCACCAGGGGTCTCAGCTGTGCTCCTCCATCTCAGATGAGACCCTGGTCGCCTGGGCGCCGGATCACGAGGCCCTCCGACTCTTGCGGGAGCTCAGACCCGTGTCGGCCATGGTCGTGCCGCTGGTGGCCCACGGACGCACGCTCGGCACTGTCGCGGTGTATACGGCGAGCCCGCTGCGCCGGTACGGCCCGCCCGACCTGGCGGTCGCGGAGGTTTTCGCGCGCCGCATGGCTCTCGCCATCGACAATGCCCGACTGTACGAGGAGCAGCGGCGCATCGCCCGCCAGCTGGAGCACCTGCGCGGTCAGCTCGACGCGAGCGAGCGCGAGCGTCTGCTCCACGACGAGCGGGGAAGGATCGCGCGCGAGCTGCACGACAGGGTGGAGCAAACGTTCTTCAGCATCGGCCTTACTGTGAGCGCGGCGCTCAGCGGACCGCGGGGCAGCGCCACTGACGCCTTGCGGGCGGCCCTGGCGGAGGTGAGCGGCGCTGCCCGCCAGGGGGCGGAGGACTTGCGGGCGGCTATCTTCGCGCTGAACCGGGCGGAGGTCCACGACCGCGGCCTGGTCCAGGCATTGTGGCAGCTGGTCCGCGAGTTCCAACAGACGACCGGAGTGGAGGCCGACCTGGTCGTGTCAGGGGCCGAGCGTCGCGCCCCGCCCGAGGTCGCCGAAGCCCTGTACGCCGTCGCCCGCGAAGGGCTGGCCAACGTCGAGCAGCACGCCAGGGCAAGCGCGGTGGTGGTCAGCCTCCGCTTCGAGCTGGGCGCGGCGACCCTGACTGTGCAGGATGACGGCGTGGGCGCCGCCGTCCTCGTCCTCACCACTCTGCCAGAGAGCGCCACGCGCTTCGGCTTGCGCGGCATGCGGGAGCGGGTCGTGCGCCAGGGAGGAACGTTCACGGCCGAGCCCGGCGACGAGGGCGGGTTCGTCGTTCGGGCGCACGTCCCACTGGCCGATTCCGGGGCCCCATGATGGGCGCACCGCCGGCGCGCATACGCGTGCTCATCGTCGACGACCACGAGCTGGTGCGCGTCGGCCTGCGCACCTTGCTGAGCGCCGACGCGGAGATCGAGGTCGTAGCCGATGCCGCGTCTGGCATCGAGGCCCTCGCCATAGCCCGCGAGCAGCAACCCGACGTGGTGCTCCTCGACGCGCGCCTGCCGGACCTGAGCGGCCCCGAGGTCTGCCGCCGCCTGCAGGCCGTGGCCCCAGACGCCGTGGTGGCTGTGTTGACCACTTTCACCGACCACGACCTGGTGCAGGAGTGCATCGGCGCCGGGGCACAGGGCTACCTGTTGAAGGACATCGCCCAGCTGGACCTTGGGCGCAGCATCAAGGCGCTGGCACGCGGCGAGGCCGTGATCGATCCCAAGGTGGTCCCCCACGTGCTCGCGGCGGCCCGCCAGAGGGGGAGCGACGGGGACGCCGGCGCGCCGCCGCTGAGCAGCCGCCAGCGCCAGATCCTGCGTCTAGTGGCCGAGGGACTGTCCAACAGGGAGATCGCCGCGCAGACCCACCTGAGCGAGCTCACGGTCAAGGGGTACATGGAGGATCTTCTCGAACAGCTCGGGGCCCGCAATCGCGTGCACGCCGCGATCCTGGCCACCAAGCACGGCTGGATCTAAGCCGCGACCAAACCCGCCGATTGCCACCCCAATTCCCGCCATTCGGCGGGTTGAGCGACCGCGTCGAGGCTCATAGGGTGGCGGCATGTCTGGGACGCGTGGCGAGCGCCGGGAAGGGGGCGGGCAGATAGCGCCAGCGCTGCGCGCCTCGAAGCGCCTCGTCGTCGCCGCCGACGACGCTCACCAGGCCGAGTTCCTGGCGGGCCTTCTGCGCCAGGCGGGCTACGTCGTCGACGTCGCCGGGACGGGCAGCGACACGCTGGTTGCCGCCCGCGGCGAGCCGGGCCCGGACGTCGTGCTCCTGGACCTGGCCCTACCAGACCTCAGCGGCATCGAGGTGACGCGGCGCCTGCGCGCCCACTCGGACGTGCCGATCATTATCGTGAGCGCTCGGCGGCACGAGAGCGACAAGATCGCGGGGCTCGACGCGGGCGCCAACGACTACGTGACCAAGCCGTTCAGCCCTGCCGAGCTGCTGGCCCGGGTACGGGTGCAGGTGCGCGAGGGGGACGCGGACAGGGCCAACGGCGTGTCCCACGGCGTCTTCACGATCGGCGCCCTGCGGCTCGACGCCGGTGTGCGGCGGCTCACGCGTGACGGGAAGGTGATCGACGTCTCCGCGCGCGAGTTCGACATCCTCCAGCTGCTCGCGGAGGCAGCGCGGCACGCGGTCCCCCGCCAGAAGCTGTTTGCCTCGTTCTGGGGCTTGGACTTCTACGGCGACGAGCGCGCCCTGGACGTCTACATCCGGGCGATCCGGAAGAAGATCGAGCCGGATCCAGGCCACCCCAGGTACCTGCACACGGTGCGCCGGGTCGGCTACCTTCTGTCCGATGGCTGGCCGGAAGGGGCGCCCTCCGCTCGTCGACATCCCGGGCCACGTCTGGGCAGATAGCGGCCAACTGCTGCCGTTCATGGCCCGGCTGGCGCTCGAGCATGGGCCCCTCTACAGCGCCGTGCCCCGGGCCGGCCCCCTGGCCGGCCGCGAGGTCGTGTACCTGGTCGGGCCAGAGGCCAACCGCTCAGTCCTGCTCACGCACCGGGACCACTTCAGCCACGAGCTAGGCTGGACTCCGGTCATCGGCGCCTCGCTGGGCAAGGGGCTGCTCACTATGGATCCCCCTGAGCACCCCCGTCACCGGGCGCTCATGAATCCGGCGTTCACAGCGGCGTTCATGGCCAGTTACCTGCCCCTCATGCGGCGCGTCATCGCCGAGCGGACCCGCGACTGGGCCGAGCGTGGCGAGATCGACCTGTTGGCCGAGGCGCGCGAGATCACGTTCGACGTCGCGGCGGCGGCGCTGGTCGGCTTTCAGACGGGCGCGGAGGTCGATGCGCTGCGCGAGCGCTTCTACACGCTGCTCCACGGGCCCGCGTCTTCAGCAAGCGACGAGGACTGGGCGGATCTGCTCGAGCGCCAGGGTCGCGTGCGCGACGAGCTCCGCGCCACGCTCCTGGAGCTCATCGCGGCCCGCCGAGAGGCGGACGCAGGCGCCCGGCCCGACGACGTGCTGGGCCTGCTGGTGCGCGGCCGCGACGAGGCAGGCCAAGCGCTGACCGACGAGCAGCTCCTGGCACACGTCAACATCCTGCTCGTCGCCGGCCACGAGACGACCACCACCCTGGGTGCCTGGCTGCTGTACTTGCTGGCCAGCCACCCCGCGTACGGCGCCCGGGTCGACGCGGAGCTCAGCGATCGTCTTGGTCAAGGTGACGCGCCCCTCACGGCCGACGCAATCCGGGGCTTGCCGGTGCTGGCGAACGCCGTCCGCGAGGCCGGCCGCCTACAGTCGCCAGTCCTTCTCCTGCCCCGCGGCGTCGTCAGAGACGTCGCGCTCGGCGGGTACACCGTGCCCGCCGGCACCATGGCGTTCCTCGCCATCGGCGCCGGCCACCGCCTCCCGAGCGTGTTCGCCGACCCGGACGTTTTCGACCCGGACCGCTTCCTGCCGCCGAGAGAGGAGGACAAACGCCACCCCTACGCTCTGGCCACCTTTGGTGGCGGACCGCGAATCTGCATCGGCATCAATTTCGCGCAGGTTGAAGTGATGGCGCTCGCCGCCCACGTCCGGCGACGCTTCCGTCTCAGCCCCTTTGCCGGCCGACACATCCCACAGATGGGTGGTATCGTCCAGTTCCTGCCCGAGGGCATCCCGGTTCGGGCACAGGTCCGCTGAACCGGGCACGAAGGAAGGGTCGCCCAATTGCGGCAACGGTGCACGTCGTTCAGGGCACCGCACCCTGCTGAGGTGTCCCCAGGGCGCGGTACCCGCCGATTGGCGCTCAAAACCCGCTGCTCGGCGGGTTGAAGATGCAGGCATGCGGTTCGTAACGTGACAGAGATGAAGGGCGGCAACGCTCCAGTCCCCGCATTGCCCGATGCTATCCACCCGACGTTTGGGGAGGACGTTGGCATGGGAACCCGTGAGGCGCACCTCATCGGGTTTCCGTTCTCCTGTCTCAGAGGAGCCCCATGCCTCTCCCCCTCTTCTTAGGACAACCAGCCATCGACCCCACCCGCGACGGCGAGTTCGCGCGGCGACGGGGTCTAGACCGGGCCATCGGACGAGCTCTCGTCGACCGCGAGTACGCTGCCCTTCTGCTGGGCTACCCGATGGTTGCGCTGGGGACACTGGACTACGCCCCGTGGGCTGGTCTGGAAGGGATCCACACGTGGTCGCTGCAGGACTTCGCCAGCCAGGCGGCGACGCTGTTCGGACCGCGGCGCGCGCCCAGCATCCAGCCCAGCGCGTAGCCGACGAGCTATCAGCTATCAGCTATCAGCTATAAAGCGTACGGCCAGTTGGGCTCAGGCGCAGCGGGCCACACCCCCTGATCGGTGCTGACGGCTGATAGCTGACGGCTGACGGCTCGTCGGCTGACGGCTCGTCCGGGGTGTAGCATGTCGCTTTGCCGTTGCTCCGCCAACGGGAGGTACACTATGCTACGGCCCATCGTCACGCGGCGCTCCTTGCTCCGCCGGTCCCTGGCCGGACTGCTCGGCGTCGCCGCGATCCCCCTGCTTCAGGCGTGCGCTCCCGCTCCTGCCACGCCAGCTCAGTCGGCTCCCACGACGGCGCCACCAGCCCCAACAACGCCGCCCGCCGCCGCCGGGGCGGCCCCAGCTGCCTCCGCGGCGTCTGCCACCGCGCCCGGCGCTCTGCCCGCCGACGCCGCCCCGCCCGCGCAACAGGTCTTCATCTCTTCCTACGACAGCACCGCCGACTTCACTACTATCGACTTCTACGAGTCGGTGTACAAGCGTGCTGCCTCGAAGTCTGACCTGCTGACCGAGCCGCTCGTCCGTCTGAACAAGAACTTCGAGCTGCAGCCCGGCGGTGCGACCTCGTGGAGCATCGACTCCTCTGGTCTCGTCTGGACCTTCAAGCTCGATCCGAACCTCATGTGGTCCGACGACACGCCGCTTACCGCCGACGACTACGTGGCCACCTTCCAGTACGGCGCCGACCCGAAGCACGCGTGGGACTTCACCTGGTATTTCAACGGCGTCATCAAGAACTGGGACGACGCGGTCGCCGGCAAGGTTGATCTAGCCCAAACCGGCGTCAAGGCAGTGGATCCGCACACGCTGCAATTCGAGACCCAGGTGCCGGCGCCTTACCTGCCGGCCATGCTGTTGTACAGCAACACGCTCCAGAAGAAGGCGCTCGCAGCGCACGGCGGCCTGTACAACTCGGACCCGGCCACCTCCGTGTCGGGAGGGCCTTTCGTCTTGAAGGAGTGGACCAAGGGCACCCGGTTGGTGTTCGAGGCGAACCCCAAGTACAGGGGCGCCAACAGGGCGCTCATCCAGAGGATCATCAACTTCGGGGCCTCGCCGTCGGCCACCTTTGCCTCCTATCAGGCGGGCGAGGTCGACATCGTGACCGGCGACCTCCTCTCGCCCGCCGACAGCGACGTTATCGCCGCCGACCCCAAGCTCTCCGCGGAGTCACACCCCCACTACGGCGACTTCCGAACGGACTACCTGTTCTTCGACTGCCAGAACCCACCGTTCAACAACGTCAAGGTGCGCCAGGCGTTCAGCCATCTCATCCCGCGTGACGACCTCATCAAGAGCATTATCAAGCCGAGCCAGGGCATCCCCGCCTACTCGTTCCTGATGCCAGGCTTCCCGGCATCGAACACGGAAGGTCTCAAAAGTATCCAGAACTACGACCCCGAGGCGGCCAAGCAGCTCATCGCCGACGCTGGCTTCCCCAATGGCCAGGGCTTCCCGAAGGTCACGCTGTGGCTGCGCAACGAGACGGCCTCGCGCCAGGCCGTGGCGGCGGCCATCACGGCGTCGATCAAGCAGAACATCGGCATCGACATCGACGTCTCCAACAAAGAGACCAAGACGTTCACCGAAGCCATGAACGCCAAGCCAACGCAGGTCCAGTTCGGGATGGTCTCGTACGGTATGGACTTCCTGGACCCATCGAACATGCTGGGCGTCTGGCTGAGCGGCGGCCGGCACAACTGGAACAACGCGAGCTTCGACGACCTGGTGAAGAAGGCGGCCCAGTTCACGGGCGACCCAGCCACGCGCACCAAGATGTTCCAGGACGCGGAGCGCGTCCTCGTCCAGGACGTCGGCGGCGCCTTCATCAATCACCGCACCATCGCCGACCTCTACAAGCCGTTCCTGAAGGGCTCCGAGCTGGAGAAGGACAAGAACGGCTTCGCCGCGATGCACTGGCCCAACTACGCCAACTTCAGCACCCTCGTCGGCTCGATGTACGTGAGCAAGGACGTCCCGGCCGGTCGCAAGACGTCCTGACACACTGACCCCGGAGCGGAGCGGCTCGCCTGCTCCGCTCCGGCGGAGGATCCTGCATGGCGCTCTACCTGATCGGCCGGCTCACGGGGGTTGCGGTCGTCCTCGTCATCGTGTCGATCCTGGCCTTCACGCTGATGCACTCTGTGCCGGGCGGACCCTTCGATGAAGAGAAATCGCCGTTGCCGCCCGCCGCCAAGGAGAACATCCTGCGCAAGTACGGGCTCGACCGCCCTCTGTACGAGCAGTACCTGCGCTACATGGGGAGCGCGCTCCACGGCGACTTCGGCATCTCGTTTCAGAGCCCAACCGAGACTGTGGCACAGCTGATCGGGCGCACCTGGCCAACCAGCATTGCCCTGGGTGGGATGGCGATCGGCGTCGCCTTCACGTCGGGCCTCCTGTTCGGCATCCTGGCGGCAGTTCGCCAGAACACCTGGCTGGACTACGTCGTGACGTTCATCTCGACGCTCGGGCTGACCGTGCCCAACTTCGTGATCGCGCTCTGGCTGCTGCTGGTCTTCTCCATCGGCCTCGGCTGGTTGCCCACCGGAGGCTGGCCGACCGGTGACGACCTCGACTGGCGGACGATCATCATGCCCGTCATCGCCCTCTCCCTGGCGCCCTCGTCGCTAGTGGCGCGCTACACCCGGTCGAGCCTGGTGGACGTGATCCACGCCGAGTACATTCGGACGGCGCGGTCCAAAGGTCTCGCGGAGCAGGTGGTGGTCATGGGCCACGCGCTGAAAAATGCCCTCATCCCGCTCATCACCATTCTCGGGCCGCAGATACCGAACCTCATCACGGGCACGATCTTCGTGGAGGTGATCTTCCGCGTCCCTGGCCTCGGCAAGTTCTTCGTGTCCAGCATCTACTTGCGCGACTACCCGATGATCATGGCGACCATGCTGCTGGTAGCCGCGCTCTGGAGCTTGACCTATCTGCTCAGCGACCTCCTGTACACGGCGGTCGATCCGCGCGTCCGCCTGTGGGGCAAGTCCGGATGACCGCGGTCGGCACCCAGCTGCCACCGTCGCCCGTTGCCGAGGCGCGGCTGCGCGCCCCCAGCACGCTGTGGCGGGACGCCGGTCGCCGCTTCGCCAAGAATAAGCTCGCGCTGGCCGCGCTGGTCGTGATGGTCCTCTTGCTCCTGACCGCGGTGTTCGCCAACGTGTTGGCCCCCGCGCCTTACGACTACTCGTCGCTGGCGGAGGCCAACCAGTTCCCGAACGCGCGCCACCTGCTCGGCACGGACAGCGTAGGCCGGGATTTCCTCAGCCGCCTGATCTACGGGGCGCGCGTCTCGCTGACCGTGGGCATCTCGGTCGAGCTCATCGCCCTGCTGATCGGGATGCCCCTCGGTGCGCTGGCCGGGACGTTCGGCGGCTGGGTGGATTACGTCGTCATGCGCTGGGTCGAGGTGCTCACTGCCATCCCGATCTGGCTCTTCGCGCTGTTCGTCATCTCGGTGTGGCGGGGCTCCAACCAGTTCACCGGCGCCGGCCTGATCAACGTGATTCTGGCCATCGGCCTGATCGGCTGGGTCGAGATCTGCCGCCTGACTCGCGCCCAGCTGCTCTCGCTCCGCGAAAAGGAGTACGTTCTGGCGGCGCGGGCCCTGGGCGCCGACCCATTCCACATCGCCGTCCGCCACCTCCTGCCTAACGCCCTGTCCCCGCTGATAGTGGCGGTAACACTGGGCGTGCCGACGGCCATCTTCACCGAGGCTGGCCTGAGCTTCCTCGGCTTCGGCATCAACGATCCCCTGCCCAGTTGGGGAAAGATGGTGGCCGACTCCCTCGCGTATGTCCGGGTCTACTGGTACCTGGCCCTATTTCCCACGCTCATTCTCGCGTTGACCATGCTGAGCTTCTCGTTCGTCGGCGACGGCTTGCGCGACGCTCTCGACCCGCGGCTCAGCAAGGGGTAGTCAGCCCCCTTCCCAGGTCGCCAGGCGGCGGCCGCCCAGCACTCCGACGAGGACAATCGCGGCGACCGACGCCACGACCAGCGCCACCAGGACAGCGTCGACCAGAGGGGCGACACTGGCAAACGGCATCGGCAGGGCCGCGTGCGACTGCAGCAGCCCGGCCGCGAACAGGCCGACACTGGCCGTGAAGAAGAAGCCGTCGAGCGCCAGGGTCGCGGCAAACCCCAGCCAGCCCAGGCTCCGCCCCGGATTGTCCGAGGCGAAAGTGCCCGTCAGCGCGGCGACGCCGACCGACGACGCCACCGACCCGGCCATCAGCCAGCCGGCCATCGCCATGGCAACCTCCACCTCGGCCGGGCTGCCATGCAGCCACACCCCGATCCCGAGCGTCACCAGCCAGGCGACGGCCAGGCACGGCACGAAGCCGGCCAGCATCTTGCCCAGCACGATAGCGCGCGTCGGTACCGGCGCTGCGCGCAGCAGCGCGATGTTCCGGCCCTCGTAGCCAAACGCCCCCGCTCCCTGCTGCGAGCCGAGGGTGAGCGTCAGGTAGGCGACGCTGAGGAGCGCCAGCCAGAACTGGAGCTCGCCAGAGACGCCGATGGTCGAACGTGGCCCACCAAGAGTCAGCGTGAACACCGACACCGCGACGACAGCCAGACCGCTCAGCAGCCCCATCAGCCAGCGCGGGTCTCGCGGCAGCATCCGCCAGTCCTTCTGGACGATCGCGTGGATCGATGACGAGGCCACCGGGCCGAGCAGGTTCCCCAGGCGGCTCGGCCGCGGGCCCCGCCGCGGCGCCGCCATGACCTGGCGCGCCCGGTCCCAGCCCTCGGCGAAGCCGGACACGAACAGCGCAAAGGCGATGCCGACCACGGCCGCGGCCACGGCTGCCAGCAGCGCCACGTCGACAGCCATCCACGGCTGCCCAAAGTGAGCGCCCAGGGCGTCCGCGGCCCACGTGGTTGGCACCCAGCCGGGCGGGGCGCCAGCGCCCCTGACGAAGCTGGCGAACGCCGCCCCCGGGGCGCGCTGCCCGCCCAGCCCGCCGGCGAGACGGCGCCCGCCCCCCAGAAGCGGGACCAGCAAGACAGCGGGCAGCACGACGACGAGGGACAGCAGCCGCACCACGACCAGAACCCGCCCAGGCGGCGCCACGCGGACGAGCAGCAGGACTGCTGACACACCGAGCGCGGCGGCTGTCAGCGTCAGCCCGCCCACGATGAGCGCTGCCAGCAGGAAGAACGGCCAGGGCATCGCCAGCGCGCGGCCATACCCTATCGCGACGGCCAGGCCGAGGATGAGGCTGAACGCCGCATCCCGCCAGACCTCCATCAGCTTCAGCAGGAAGATGGCGCGCCGAGAGATGGGCGCTGCCAGCAGCAGGTCGAGGTCTGAGCCGAGGTAGAGATGGTGGAGCGGGGACCCAAGCGCCGTGATCAGGGCGACGATCGCGAACCCACTCAGCAGCGGTGGCAACGCGGCCCATGCCAGAGCCACGTCCTGGCGCGCCAGCGGGCGCACCAGCGCCTCCGTGTTCATCGCCACCACGCCCAGGAACAGGAGGCCAACCGTGACCGACGCGGCCAGCACGGCCAGGCGGCCGGCCGGGTGCGGCCCGCCGGCCAGCGTGTTGCGCCAGACGAGGAAGCGCTGACGCACTAGCAGCGCAAACACGACAGCTCCATCATCCTTAAGCCCGAGGCTCTATGTACCCGCTCGTCCTGAGCTCATCCTGAGCCTGCCGAGGGGCGAAGGGTGAGAAGGGCGTGGTCAAGGCGCGCTGAGGAACGCCGCCAGGTCGCCGGCCTCGGGCCCGCCGGTCAGCTGCAGGAAGATCTCTTCCAGCGACCCACCGTCGCTCCTGGTCTGTCCGCGGAGCTCGGCCAGGCTACCAGTGGCGACGATCTCGCCCCGCTGGATGATGCCCACCCGGTGGCACATCTGCTCGGCGATCTCGAGCACGTGCGTCGAGAGCAGGACCGTGTGTCCGCGCTGGGCCAGGCCGAGTAGCAAGTCCTTGACCACGCGGGCGCTGCGCGGGTCGAGGCCAGAGGTCGGCTCATCTAGCAGGAGCACCTTCGGCTGGTGCAGCAGCGTGCCCGCCAGCGCCAGCTTCTGGCGCATCCCGTGCGAGTAGCCCTCGACCAGCTGCCCCGCTTTGCCGTCGAGCTCGAAGAGGCCGAGCAGCCGCTCCAGACGGGCCGCCAGCGGCGCCGCGGGCACGCCGTAGAGGCCGCCCATGAACTGGAGGAACTCACGCCCGGTCAGCTTGGGGTAGAGGTACGGATTTTCGGCCAGGTAGCCGACGCGCTGCTTCACCGACCGCGCCTCGGCCACGATGTCGAAGCCCGCGACTGTGGCCGTTCCCCGGGTCGGCCGCAGCAGCCCCGCCAAAAGACGGATGGTCGTCGTCTTGCCAGCGCCGTTCGGCCCGAGAAAGCCGAAGATCTCGCCACCCGCGACGCGGAAGCTCACGTCGTGGACGGCGACGACCTTCCCGTACTGCTTGGTCAGCCCCTCGGCCTGGATCACCCGTCGCGCTGCCCGAGCGCCGCACGGGCCACTCGTGGAGCCCCTGCCATCACCCGCTATAGTGCGGCCGCGGCCCCCCGCGCGTCGAATTCAGGGAGCGCTGGGTCCCGCCGGCCGGCTTTTCGCCGCGGGACCCAGCGCGTCGGCGCCCGGCGCTACTGGGACGCGGCGAGCGCCTCTGTCCGTTTGATGAGCCCCTGCCCCTGTCCGATCAGCCGCCCGGCCTGCCCTGGCTGGATGGTCGCACCACCGAAGGCGGCGCTTTCCAGGACGCCAGACATCTGCTGGGCCAGGTCAGCCTGCTGCTCGGCGATCGTCTGCAGCTGCCCCTCGAGACGACTGTACGTCACGTCGTGCCAATCGTTGCTGGCCAGGGCCCGCGTCGAGACCTCGAGGCTTGCCAGTCCGAGCTGGCCGACCGGCGCGTTGACCTGCTTGTACACCTCGGCCAAACGGATGTACGTCCCGCGGTCGACCCCGCTCAGGGCACGGTCGAGCACCTCGAGCAGCACGCGCCCCTGGTGGGCGTAGTCGTCCTTCAGTCCCAGGATGAACAGCACCGTGGGACGGATGTCCGTGTGGTCGGACCAGACAGCGGGGTCCACGCCAACCTTGCGCACGCCCGGACCGACCAGGCCAAGCCAGGTGACGTTGATGTCGGGCGATAGGTCGCCGTGGATCCAGGCATAGCTCGGGCCAACCGAGACGCACGGGCTGGAGCAGTTGGGCGCGCCCGTGGACACGTAGTAGTCGGGCTTGGCGAACATGGTCAAGGTGGGCGTCCGCGCCGGGTCGGCCGTGACCATGTGCAACAGCTTCATCTCGACCGGGTCCGCCAGGTAGTTCGCCAGCTTCTCGTTCGCGCCCGTGTGCAGATTGGTCACTGTTAATCCAGCCAGGGCGCGCTCGAAATCGCGCGTGACCGGCGCGTCTGGGGCCGGGCGGCCGGTGATGTAGATGGTCGGGGCGGAGTCGGCGTGGACGGTGAACGGCGTGGTGACGTTCTTCTCCGTCGCCAGCAGGCCGGTCAGGTTGGTCGCCAGCTCGCCGATGTCAGGGTACGTGCACGGCGTGTTGATCCCGTCGCAGCCCGCGGGCGTGGGCTTGCCGCCAGCGAAGTGGTCGTTCTCGTCAGCGGTCACCACGAACAGGGTGTTGTCCTTGGTGATGCCGTCGTGCGCTAGGCGGTCGAAGAACGTGCCGAACGCCTGGTCGTAGGCTTTCAGATTCGCCACGTAGCCGGCCTCGCCGGGCCCGTAGGCATTGCCGTTGGCAAAGTTCTCGTGGGCGTCGCGGATGTAGGAGTAGGTCACGGGCACCCCGTGCTCCTGCATCGCGGCGACGTACCCGAGAGTGACAGCGGGCGTCATCTCGTCGAAGCCGGGGAAGCCGGCGATCGGCTTGCCGTTCAGGTCCGTGAGCGGACCGTTCGGGCTGATCCGCGGCGCCACGTACGTGTGGCCAAACAGCCCGTTGAAGCCGGAGTACCCGCCCGGCTCGTCCGGCAGCTGGTCCGGCTGTCCGCCGTTGGCGCTGGCGCACTGCGCGGCGCCGCTGGCGCAATGGATGGCGATGCCGACGAAGTCGGCGCTGGCCTGGGCCGGGTTGGCCTTGGCTTCGGCCGCCTGGGGCGAATTCGCGCCGAACACCTTGGTGATGTCCAGGCCGGTGTTCTCGAGCTCGATGTTCGCCGTGGCCACGCCACCGACGTTGCAGCCGGCGCGCGTGAACGGCACCCAGGGTGCCGGGGCGATCCCGCCATTGGGCGCGATCATGGTGGGCGTCGTGTCGGTCGCCGGCGCCGACCCGAAGGCCGCCACTGGATCGGTCCAGTACGCGAACGATGAGGCGCCGTTGCTGGTGCCGTCGGGGTTGAAGTACCTGTAGCTGTTGGACACCGGCTGGCCGTGGCGGTCACCGTAGACGCCGGTCAGCGACGTGAGAATGTCGGTCGCCGTGTGCGCGATCAGCGGCGTGTGGTGGTTGGAGAGCAGGACGCCGTTGTCGGTGAGAAAGTTCAGCAGATGCGGCATCTGCTCGAGGTCCGACGGGACGTTCGGGTTGTCACGCGTGAAATGGGTGTTGTCGAACTGGATGTAGATGACGTGGTGGACGCCGCTCCCGTTCGGGCTGAGGTCGCACTGTGGCGCGGGCGTCGGCGCCGCGGCGGCGACCAGAGGCGCTGGCGGCAGCGCGGCGGCAACGCTGCCGACCAGCATCGCGGCGGTGGTCAGCCAGGCCATGGCCGGCCGCCGAATTCGAGCAGGGATGTTCGCGGGTGACATCGTGCGCCCCTCCTGAGGCTTAGCGGATTGAGCCACGCTACCGTACCGAGAGGCCCCGTTAAGGCACAACCAAGCGAGCGTTAAGCGTTTAGCCTTTATACGGAAGGCGCGCCAGTTTGCGAGCCCAGATCGCTGACGCGGGGCTACGTGCTGGAGCTCGAGTCTGGTCTCCGTGGCGCATCGCTAACCGTTCGCTAACCAGCTGTTCACCGCGGCGCAACCGCCTCTCGCCTACGCTTGTGGGCGAGGCGTCGACGCTTCGCACGGCCTCCGCCGAGGCACACAGGAACGGGGCAAAACGGCAGAGGCCCAGGCCCACCCCACGCCCGACCGCACCGGGGGGCATGGTGGTGACAGCCTCCCCCTGACCGCCCGTGTCGGCTAGGATTCCGCCTCGACGTGTCGGTCGGCGGGTATGTCCTCCAGCGACTGTGGCAGGCCGTGTTGGTCGTGCTCGCGGTCAGCATGCTGAGCTTCGTGCTCATCTTCCTGTCCGGCGACCCCGTCGCGGCGCTCGTCCCGCTGAACGCTCGCCAGGAGGACGTCGCCAACATCCGCCACCAGTACAACCTGGACCAGCCTATCCCGGTCCAGTACGGGCTCTTCGTCCGCAACGCGCTGGCTGGCGATATGGGCGAGTCGTTCCGCTACCGAACCGACGCCCTTGGGCTGGTGGCCGGCCGCCTGCCGAACACCTTTCTCCTCGCCTGCGCGAGCATGCTGCTCACCATGGCGATCAGCCTGCCGGTGGGCATCCTCGCCGCGACCCGCCGTGGTCGGGTGTTCGACGCGGCCGCCTCCTTCGCCGCGCTCTTCGCTATCTCCATGCCATCCTTCTGGCTAGGCGTGATCCTGATCCTGGTGTTCGCCGGTGCGCTGCGCTGGCTCCCCGCGTCTGGCGCCGGAACGTGGCAACAGCTGCTCTTGCCCACGGCGACCATCAGCGCCTTTGCCATCGGCCTGCTGATCCGGCTCGTGCGCCGGTCGGTCGCCGAAGCTCTCCGCCAGCAGTACGTGGTGACCGCCCGCGGGAAAGGGCTGCCGGAACGGGTCGTCGCCTGGCGCCACGTGCTGCGCAACAGTGCGATACCGATCATCACGGTGATGGGCCTGCAGTTCGGCGCGCTGCTCGGCGGCTCGGTCGTCGTCGAGACGGTGTTCGCCTGGCCGGGGGTTGGCTGGCTCATGGTCCAGTCCATCGAAGCGCGTGACCTGCCGGTCATCCGCGCCGCCGTCCTCGTGCTCTCGCTCCTGGTGGTCGTGATCAATCTGGTGGTCGACATCGCGTACACGGTCCTTGATCCGCGCATTCGTCTCGGGGCTCGTGCGTGAGCGTCGCCGCGCCGCGGGCCGGCGTGCTGGCCGCGAGCGGGCCATCTGCGCCAGCGGCCAGCGCCGGCGTCCGCCGCCGTGGCCGGCCCGCCAATTGTGCCACCGTAGCGGGCGGGGGCCTGGTGTTGGCGGTCGTGCTGACGGCCGCTCTTTCGCTGGCGTGGACGCCGCACCCGCCATTGGAGCAGGACCTGAGTCGGAGCTTGCGCCCGCCATTCTGGATGGCGGGCGCGCTGCCCGGCTTCCCGCTTGGCACCGACCTGAACGGCCGCGACCTGCTCAGTCAGATCATGGTCGGGGCGCGGGCCAGCCTGTTCGTGGGAGTCACCTCCGTTCTCGTCGGCGGCACGCTCGGCATCGCCGTGGGCCTGGTCGCGGGGTACTTCGGCGGCTGGCTCGAGTCGCTGGTGATGCGGCTCGTGGACATCCAGCTGTCAGTGCCCGGGGTGCTGCTCGCCATCGCGGTGCTCGCCGCCATCGGCAAGGGCCTGGTCAACGTGGTCCTCGTCCTGGGCTTCGTCAGCTGGGTGCAGTACGCCCGCCTGGCGCGCGGCTCGACGCTCAGCGTGAAGGCGCGCGAGTACGTGCTCGGGGCCCGGGCGCTGGGCGCCAGCCACGCCCACATCCTGCGCCAGCACGTCCTACCCAACATCGCCGGCCCGCTGCTCGTGGTCGCGGCGATCAATGTCTCGGGCAACATCCTGTCGGAGGCGGCGCTCAGCTACCTCGGGGTTGGCGTGCCGCTGTCCACTATCACCTGGGGCGGGATGCTGAACGAGGGGAGGAACGTCTTCGAGCTGGCCTGGTGGAACGCCCTCTGGCCGGGCCTCGCCATCGTCGCCATCGTGTTCGGGACCAACCTGTTGAGCGATGGGCTGGGCGAACCCTGACGGCGGCGGCCGGGTAGCGCTGAGCCTGGCCCTCCAGACAGACAAGACGCCCGCCGAGTACGCCGAGCTCGCCCAGCTCGCCGACCGCCATGCTTTCGCCGTGGTCAGCGTCTACAACGATCTGCTGTTCCAGCCGGCTCTCGGCCCCCTGCTGATCATGGCGCCGCACCTGCGGCGCGCCCAGCTCGGGCCGGCCGCGCTCAACCCGTACACGCTCCACCCGATCGAGATCGCCGGCCAGCTGGCCATGCTCGACACGGTCACAGACGGGCGCGCCTACCTCGGGCTGGCGCGCGGCGCCTGGCTCGACGCGCTCGGCATAGATGCCAGAAAGCCGCTGCAGACGATCCGCGAGGCAGTTCTGCTCGTGCGCCACCTCCTGGCCAGGCGCCCGGAGGCATTCGAGGGAGAGGTATTTCGACTGGCAGCGGGGGCGGCCCTACGCTACGCGCCGCGGCGGAGCGCGCCGCCCATCGTGCTCGGGACGTGGGGACGACGAACGGCGGCTCTCGCGGGCGAGGTGGCCGACGAGGTCAAAGTAGGTGGGTCGGCGAATCCCGAGTTGGTACCCCACCTGCGGCCCGCGATCGACGAGGGGTCGCGGCGCGCTGGCCGGCCGGGCGGGTCGGTCGGTGTGTGCCTGGGCGCCGTCACAGTGGTGGACGAGCAGCGCGCCCGGGCCCGCACGCGCGCCCGGCGCGAGATCGCCCTGTACCTGCCGGTCGTCGCGCCCCTCGATCCGACCCTTGACGACCCCGACTGGCTGGCCCGCCTGGCACACCTGGCCGCGCACGGCGAGCACGCGGCTATCGCGGACCTCGTCACCGACGCCATCCTCGAGCGCTTCGCCTTCGCCGGCGACCCCGACGATATCATCCGCCAGGTGGAGAACCTGGTGGCGGCCGGCGCGACCCGGGTCGAGTTCGGCACGCCGCACGGTGCCGACGATCCGGCGACCGGGATCGAACTGCTCGGGACGCGCGTGCTGCCGCACTTTCTTGGCGCCTGATGGCCGACCCGGACGACACCTTCGAGCTGTGGGACCTGAGGGTCAGCATCGACGAGATACGCGGTCAGTGCACCTGCGGCCACGCCGTCGGCGACTCCTTCGAGCTGAAGAGTGGCCAGCTCAGCCTCCCTGACGGACACGGGTTCTGCATGTTCGCCCTCCAGGCAACGCTGCCCGTCCTGCCCGCCAAACAGCGGCAGCTGCACCGGAATGACTGGATGTGGACGGACACGCGGATCCACTGCCCGGACCCGGCCTGCGGCACCATCATGGTGGTCGAGCGGACGGCGCGGCGCACGGTGCACCACGCCGACGTGAGTGTCGTGCCGCTCGAGGGTGGGCTATGATCGGGCCCCAGCCCCCGCGAACAGGACACACCATGGCAGCTAGGAACCCCGACTCGACCCCGGCGCGAGCGCTCACCCGGCGTGGCTTCGTGAAAATGGCCGCCCTCCTCGGCGCGGGCGGCCTCCTGGCGTCGTGCTCGTCGGCGACACCGCCCGCCAGCGCACCGGCCACCGCCGCTCCGGCGGCGCCCGCTGGGGGCCCAGCCGGCACCCTGACGATAGCCCAGGGCGTCGACGCCGAGAGCCTCGATCCGTTCGTGACCACAAGCGGCGCGAGCAAGGGGATGCTCTGGACGGTGTTCGACCGCCTCGTCTACCGCGACCCCGACCTCAACCTCAAGCCTGGCCTGGCCGTGAGCTGGAAGTCGCTGGACGACCTGACCTGGGAGCTGAAGCTGCGCGACAACGTCGCGTTCCACAACGGCGAGCCATTCAACGCCGAGGCCGCCAAGGCGAGCTTCGCCCGCTTTGTCGACCCAGCCATCAAGAACGGGTACTCCACGCTCCTGAAGCCGGTGACCGACGTCCAGGTCGTGGACGCATCGACTATCCACGTGAAGACCAGCGAGCCGTTCGCCGAGCTGATCGAGACGCTGGCCGGCTACGTGGAGATGGTGCCGCCCAAGGCGAGCGCCAGCGCGGACTTCGCCAAGAACCCTGTTGGGACGGGGCCGTACAAGTTCGTCTCATGGAGCCCCAACGACCGCTTCGTGGTCGAAGCCGTGAACGCGCCGCGCTGGGACGGGCAGCCCCGCATGAAGCAGGTGGTCTTCCGCCCGATCCCTGAGGCGACCGCCCGCATCAGCGAGCTGAAGAGCGGTGGTGTCGACATCATCACCAACGTGTCCCCACTCGTCCTGTCGTCCCTCCAGAACGAGCCGGGTATCACGCTGGCCCGCGCCATCAATTCCGGCTCCATCATCCTGATCCCGTCCTTTCTCACGACCGACGTCTTCAAGCAGAAGGACGTGCGCCAGGCCATGAGCTACGCCATCGACAAGGACGCACTCATCAAGGTGGTGCTGCAAGGCGAGGCGGTGCCGATGAGCAGCCCATTCCCGAAGGGCGTCAAGGGCGGCTACGTCGACGCGCTCAAGCCGTACCCGTACGACCCCGACAAGGCGAAGTCGCTGCTCACGAGCGCTGGCTACCCCGAAGGCTTCACTGTCAATTTCAAGGCGCCGAACGGCCGCTACTTGCAGGACAAGCAGATCGCGGAAGCGATCACGGGTCAGCTCGTCAAAGTGGGCATCAAAGCCGAGCTCGAAACGGTCGAGTGGAGCACCTACGTGCAGGGTATCGTCGGTCGAAAGTACGAGCTGTTCCTGCTCAGCCAGGGCGGGCTCCAGGTAGGGCCGGCGGTGCAGACAAACTGGAGCAATCGCATCAAAGGCATCGCCTGGCAGGGGTACACGAACGGGACGGTGGACGACCTCATCGACAAGGCGGCCAGGACGGTCGACGAGGGGGCACGCATCGCCATCTACGAACAGTTGGACAAGCTTGTCTGGGACGATCTCCCCTGGATCCCGCTGTACCACCAACAGGATATTTACGCTGTCCGCGACCGGGTCAAGGACTTCAAGCCGACCTCGGAGGCGGTCGTCCTACTCGAAAATACGCAGGTCACCGGCTGAGCGCGTCGGGGTGGGGGCGAGAGGCATGCCGCTGCGCCAGCTCCTGACGAACTGCCACGTGTTGCCGTGCAGCGGACCGCTGACGGTGATCGAGGACGCCGCCGTCCTGATAGCAGGTGACAGGATCGAGGCGGTCGACCACCGCCAGGCGCTCGAGCCGCTGGTGGGGGACGGCGGCGCGGCGCTCGTGCGGCATGACCTGGGCGGGCGCTGGCTGTTGCCCGGGCTGATGGACATGCACGTCCACCTCGGCCTGACACTCCCGGGCCCGACGCAGGCGGCGGGACACCTCGAGTCTGACATCGAGCTCACCATTCGGGCGTACCGCAACGCGCTCGACGCGCTGCATGCTGGCGTCACCTTCCTGCGCACCGTGGGCGACCCGCGCCACGTGGACCTCGCGCTGAAGAAGGCGATTGCCGCTGGCCAGCTCGCGGGGCCGCGCCTGGCGTGCGCGGGGCGCGCCGTGATCGTCACCGGCGGCCACGGTTTCGCCTCCGGCACCTGCCTGGAAGCGGATGGCGCCGACGGGTTCCGCGCCGCGGTGCGGGCGCAGCTGCGCGCCGGCGCTGACCACATCAAGCTGTGCATCACGGGCGGCATCGCCGGCGAGCACGAACAGATCAGGGATGCGCAAGCCACGTTCGCCGAGATGCAAGCGGCCGCCGAGGCGGCGCACAACGCCGGCCGGCGGATCACCGCGCACGCCGGCTCGCCCAAAGCCATTGCCGATGGCATCGAGGCAGGCCTGGACTGTATCGAGCACGGCTACTTCCTCGACGACGCGACCGTCGAGCTCATGGTGAAGCGCGGGACGTATCTCGTGCCGACCCTGTCGGTGAGTCGGGCGGCCGAGTACATGCGGGAGCGCGGCTGCCCACAATGGATGATCGACAAGTCGCTGCGGGCCGGCGAGGACCACATGCGCGCCTACCAGATGGCGCTGGCGGCGGGGGTCAAGATCGCCATGGGCACTGACATGCTGCCCACTGACGCGTACGGCGGCACACTGGCCGCCTACCGCGAGATCGAGTGGCTCGTCGATGGCGGCATGGCGCCCGGTCAGGCGCTGCGGGCGGCGACGGCGACCGCCGCCGAGCTGTGCGGGGTGGAGGCGTTGCTTGGCTCGGTCGAGCCCGGGAAGCTGGCCGACCTCGTCGGGCTACCCGGCGATCCACTTCAGGACATTCGCGCGCTTCGGCAGCTGGATTTCGTGATGAAGGATGGCGCCATTGTCCGTCGCGGCGTGTGACCGCGCCACGGCGGACCTCCTCGACGGCTACTGGCGGCTCCACCCCGTCGAGGCGACGCACGCCGGCGGGCGTCGCTATGACGGCGGTGTCGGAAGAGCTGGCGAACGACTTTGGCTGGTTCACCGCCTGGGTTGGCCAGCATCTCGGCGTTGGCATCACTCTCGCCCGCGGGTTGTCTCTCGAGCAGATGGTAGAAGGGTTCGGCCTCCTGCCGGGTGACACTGTGGAAGAGACGTTCGAGGAGGCGGGGTCTGACCCGAGCCGGCCGAAGGTCCGTGTGGGCAAACTCGATGGGTGGGCGTATGCTGTCGGGCAGTTCACGGTGACAGGTGCCACACCAGGGACGCTTGGCCGCCTGTCGGTGGCCGGTGGTGAAGCACTCTCGATCGAGTACACGCAGACCGTGGATACCTTCATGTACGCAGCAGACGGCGCCGTGGTGAATGGATTTGATCTCACGGTGCCGCACCTACGGTACGGTAGCGAACCGCACCGCTTCGACACGAGGATGGAGCAAGCCGGGTTCCTTCGGCCGGGCGTCCCTGATCCTCCGGCGATGGGTGCCCGCTTTCTGCAGCTGACATTCGGTATTGCGATTGACCAGCACATGCTAGTGGTTCTTCACGCGGGGTTTGCGGAGATGGGGGCTGTTGCCGGTATGGTTGTGGGGCATGCACAAGACCTATCGGGTGAGATTGGTAGAGGGGGAGCGGGGCGATCTGGAGCAC
>JAABUZ0100001285.1_pt1 | contig 49030 bp, 50 predicted proteins | sample 5562091 | NCBI WGS metagenome assembly JAABUZ01 (sample SAMN12813069, study PRJNA571459) | rock metagenome | isolation source: Antarctica rocks | place: Antarctica: Victoria Land, Linnaeus Terrace sud | collected 2015-12-21 | reverse complement strand
CCCGTCATGGTCAGGAACACGCGCGGGTGGCGCGACAGGTAGCAATAGCGCAGGATCATCGGCGGCTCTCTCCTCTCTTTTTCCTTTCACTATACCCGCTCACCCGTTATTGCTAAGATGAACTAATTTGTGTACTACAACAGATTCAACGGGCGCGACAACATCTCACCCGACGTGTACGTCATCTTCGATCGCCCTCCCCCGGCCCCGCCCAGTTGGAAAACGTGGATCGAGGGTAAGTTTCCCGATGTCGTCTTTGAGATCACCTCGCCCAGTACACAGGCCAATGACCTGAGCACGGAGTGGGGGGGTAAGCGCGAACTCTACGCGCGGCTGGGTGCCAAGGAATATTACATCTATGACCCGCAGCAAGAGATGAAGCCGGGGTTCCTGGGCTTCGAGCTCCGCGGGGGCCGTCTGGAACCATTGCCGCAACTGGTCGGCGGCGGCATCGTGAGCCCGTTGATGAGGACGGAACTGCGGCCGATGGCGCTGGATGTGGTCGGGCAGAGGCCAGCGGGGACATGGTTGCGGGTCATCGATCCGCGCACCTGTGAGCAGATCCTGGGGCTGGACGAGCAACTCCTGGCCCGCGAAGCGGCGCAAGCGCGGCTGATCGAGGAGGAGCGCGCGCGCCTACTCGCCGAGCGACACGCTACGGACGAAGGGCGGGCGCGCCGGGCGGCGGAGCGACGCGCCGCGGACGAAGAGCGCGCGCGCCGGGTGGCCGACCAGCGGGCGGAGTAGGCGGAAACGGAGTTGCAGGAGTTGCGCGCCGCCCTGGCGCTTCGCCAGAGTGCTGCCGTTTCTGACAAACGCGGTGACGACCGAGAGAGTGGGATAGGCGACGAGGCCAAAGGCGATGCCGACACCAAATGAAGCGAGACCGTCCTGAATGACGGTCTCGGCGGTGAAGGGGCGCTTCCGACGGAAGCGCGTGGCGAGGGCGATAACAAAGAGGAAGGTCGTCGAGATGAGCGTGACGATAACACTATGCGAGCAAGTACCACCCGTTGCCCTTCGTGGCGTCTTTCCCGACGTGCGTCACCTGCCCCCACGCCAACCACGGCAGGAAAGGGGCAAGGCCGCCGGCGAAAGTTACCCGGCCAACCAGGCCCCCAATCGGCGTAGCACGCCGCGTACGGCCGCTGTAGCTCTCCACGTCCAACCAACGCGTCTCATCCCGTGTCACGCGTACGGTGCCGGCGGCCTCGACGAGTTCCGTGAACGGCAGCGCCAGCCCCGCGCCCGTCGTAGACAGGGCCAGCCCGTCGATCCGGCGCAGCAAGCGCCGCGCCAGTAGTTGAAACGTGAGCGTATGCGCCAGCGCGCCAGCATCGATCAGCCGCAACGGCGCCAGCAACTCCAGCGTCACCATGTCCGGCGACAGCCGCGACGCGTACGCCAACGCGGAGCCGTGCGTCACCGGCAGTTCGTGCGCGGTGGGGTCAGCGCCGGCGCGCGGCAGGATACGGCGCTGTAGGCCGCGCAACGGGTCGACGGCCCAGACCTCACGCACCTCGAAGAGACCGGGCGCGGCGCCGCGCTCACCGATACCACGCGCGGCCATGCGTACGACCCCATCCAGTAGGAGCGGGAGCAGGCGCGCGGGGTCGCCGAAAACGGTCAGCCCGAACTCGAAGGGCTCGCCAGGCGGCACGAGACCGCGACGCAGCGGCGGCTCGACCGTGAAAGGACGTGACCGCATACCCGCCATGTCAGGTCGCCCCGCGCTGTCGTCGTCCGTGGCGACAAGGGGACAGAGCGGGCAACCATCAAAGAGGTGGGCGGACCCGCAGGCCATGCCGCCCCGCACGGGACAAAATAGGTCCAGCAGCGCCCGCAGCAGGGCGCCGCGCACGACCGGCCCGCTCACCGGCGGCAAGACCACCTCCGTGCGCGCCGTGCAGAGCAGGCGCAGCGGCTGGGCCGTCAGCGCCGTCATAGGACACCGCCGCGAGAGATACAAGAATCCATCGTTATAGCCTCACTGCCGCCGGTAGACGTCGATGCCATCGCGCAGCGCATAGAGATAGACGTACCACGGCGCGTCGCCGTGGTACACGAGCGTAAACTCCGTGACCACCACGACATCGAACCACAGGGCGGGTCTGGGGAGGAGCGTGAGGCTTATGCGCGCCTCCGCCTCCGCCACGCCGGTCCCATCGGGTACGACGACGAGCAGGTCGATATCGCTGTCGGGCCGCTGCGTGCCTCGCGCGCGTGACCCGAACAGCACTATCCTGTGGGGCCGGACCTCCCGCACGATGACGTCGACCATCCAGCGCATGATGTCCAGCGCGTCGGCGTCACTCTCTATCACCTCCCGCGTTACGGACAGCGTAGCCGGCGATAGCCGCGCCGCCGTGACGTCCTGCCTATCCACCGCTCACCCCCTCCAATGCGCGCCTCGCACACGATAGCAACGCGCGCTCCGGCGCCACCCTCTGGGGCCACCGGCGGCCAGCCCGACCATGGATCGCACCGCCCACGCTCCGCAGTCTGATTGTACCAACGGCGCTACGGTGGCTGTAGGGGCGTATGTCGATACAGCCCTGTCCGATTAAAATGTGACCTACCCGCCGCAGTGTAGGGGCGTATCGCTATACGCCCGTTGTTCGCTGCATGGACATCCAATGGACGGCGACCGACGACGAGCACCGGGCCACCCAGACCGCGATCACCAGGCGTATAGCGATACGCCCCTACAACCCCCTATCCGCACGACGCATTGTAATCGGACAGGACTGTATGGCTATATGCCCGGCGTTCGCGGGCGGGCGGCTCATTCGGACAACATTGTATCGCCCCCTACCACCAAGCAATGGGCCATACTTTGCGAGGGGTGCGCACCACTTTTTCGCGCTGGGCGACTTTTTCGCGCTGGGCGACAAGGCATGCGTCGTATCTGCTGGGAGCGCCGGCTTCCAGCCGGCAAACGGTCGCGGCCATCCTGTTTGCCCCTGTCGATGCGCTCGCCCTCACACATTTGCCGGCTCTCGCTCCGCTGTCAGCCGGCAGAGCATCACGGGCAAGGGGGCAGCGCTCGCGCGTATCGTGGCGCGGGCCTGTGCCGGAAGACTCCCTCTATTCCTACAATATCCTATCACTCCTACAATATCCTATCACTCCTACAATACCCTACCACGGGTCTTACCAGTTGCAACCACCACCACGACCCCCTGCGCTCGGTCCTCGCACGCCCTTTCAATACCCTACCTCAGGTCGTACCAGTTGCAACTCGGATCGCACCTTCGAACGTCTCGTGGCGTTCTGCGGCCTTTCAATACCCTACGACGGGTCGTACCAGTTGCAACGTCGTTCGCCTGGCCTGGACGCCCCGCTGATCCACCAACTTTCAATACCCTACGACGGGTCGTACCAGTTGCAACTTCCCTTGTACGTCCGCGGATTGGGCCCACCTGACCGACCTCTTTCAATACCCTACGACGGGTCGTACCAGTTGCAACCTGGCCGATGTGTATCGGCGCTACCCGACGACCGACCTTTCAATACCCTACGACGGGTCGTACCAGTTGCAACTCCGCCACGACCAATGGCTCCCTCGCGGCGTTCGCCTTTCAATACCCTACGACGGGTCGTACCAGTTGCAACGACGTTCGGGCGAGATGGATACGCTTCCGGCCACACTTTCAATACCCTACGACGGGTCGTACCAGTTGCAACACGACGAACGAACGACCGACCGACCGACGGAAGAACGACCTTTCAATACCCTACGACGGGTCGTACCAGTTGCAACGTGGCCACGCTCGATCGGCTCCTGCCAGGGACGGCCGCCTTTCAATACCCTACGACGGGTCGTACCAGTTGCAACGCGTCCTCCCCGGCCCGTCCGTGCTCCGCCCTCTCGCCCTTTCAATACCCTACGACGGGTCGTACCAGTTGCAACGCGCTGCCCCGCCTCGGTTGCTCGACGAGCTGCTGGCCTTTCAATACCCTACGACGGGTCGTACCAGTTGCAACGTGGAGTGTTATCCCGTGTTCGACGCCTGGGGCCAGGACTTTCAATACCCTACGACGGGTCGTACCAGTTGCAACTCGACACCCGCCTGTCCGAGCTCGAGCGGATCTACGCCTTTCAATACCCTACGACGGGTCGTACCAGTTGCAACTTCCCGCAACTTGCTCCACGTCTTGCTCGTGGACACCTTTCAATACCCTACGACGGGTCGTACCAGTTGCAACTACACCTGTCAACAGGGCGCTACGTGTTTGCCGAAATACTTTCAATACCCTACGACGGGTCGTACCAGTTGCAACCGCAAATGACGTGAAACGCGATTGCGTACGCTACGGTCTTTGACGCCTCGCTACGTACTCTATCATAGGCCTTCGCACATAGCGCTGTCAAATATGGCGTCCGCCGCCGGCCGCTTTTCTCGCAGATCGTCGCGGCCGGTAGGATGAGGCCTGATCTGCGACGCCCCTGTAACGGGCATTCCCTCATCGTCGCGCGTCTCCAGAGCCACAGGGGGCCATCGAAAAGGCCGAGGGGTGATCGCGCGCGGACCGATTTGCGAGGGATGGCCTCAGCGCGCCTCTCAGTGCCTCACCCCTCCTCATTTTTGGAGCGGCCCTATCCGGCGCCCCGCCGCGCCACGGGCGGGTATGGCCGGGTCCGGCGCCGCGCCTGCTACGCCAGGCCGCGCAACGGAGCGCCAAGTTCATTGAGTGCGGAGATGTCACGTTCGCAGACGGGGACGACCAGGACGTACGCCGCCGTGCCGGCGATCAAGCCCGCGATGCGCCGCGTCAGGGCGCGCTGCCGCGCCCGGCTCAGTTCGCCGAAGAACATGCTGAGTTGCACCCGCGTCATCCCGTAGTCCAGGCATACGTCGGCAACCTTGACGCGCACGCGGTTCTCCTCGATGTCGTAGATCACGATCGCTTTCATGCCCCTGCTCCTCTATACATCAAAACAGGCCACGCGACGTGACGCGACATCCGCACAAGCGCGCGGATCGTCCGCTAGCGGCGCCGGCCATAGCCCTCTCACCAACGTCCGATGAAGGGCTCGTACGCGGCCCGCTCGCCGCGTAGGTACGCCGCGAGACGGCGCGCCTGCCCCTGGATGATGTCGCGCAGCGCGTAGCGCCGGCCGTCGTACGGCTCGTCGCCGTCCAACCGCTCACGCACGCGATCTATGATGGCGTAGCGGCTGGGCGCGATCAGGCCGCCGCTCTCCTCGTCCATCTCCATGCGCACGCCCTTGTTGAAGAGCGCGTAGATGCAACGATCCACGACCATCTGCCGGAACTCCTCGACCATGTCCAGCACCAGGCTCGGCTTGCCCGGACGGTCCGCGTGCAGGAAGCCGCCGTAGGGGTCGAGACCGGCCAGCACGATGGCGCGCTGGACCTGCGCGTAGAGGATCGCGTAGCCGTAGTTGAGCGCGCTGTTCACCGGGTCCTGTGCGCCCCGCGTGTCGCGGCGCTCCCACTCCACCGCCGCCAGCAGCAGGGCGCGCGCCGTGCTCCAGTAGAGCTCGCTGCCCTGCCCCTCCAGCGTCAGGACACCCTGGCGCACGCTGTCGGCGTCGTCCCCCGCCACGCTCGCCACGTTGCGCGCCAGCCCTTCGATCAGGATGGCGGCGCCCGCCGCGCGCTGGTACGCGCCTTCGTCGGTCGCGTGCCGATTCTTGGCGAGGTAGCGCAACAGGCGCGCCGCGTTGTAGAGCTTACCTTGGGCAAACGTGCGGGCCAGATACGCGCCGCGCGCGTCGCCGTAGGCGGCGAACTGCGCCCGCCGTGTACGCACCGTCGCGCCAGGCAACGCGGGTAGCAGCGCGGCCTGCGGCCCTTCACGCACGGACACGAAGTCGAGCGCGATGTCGCGCTCGGCGCAGGCCACCACGATGTCGGAACTCACGGTCACGCCGCGCCCGACGATCAGCACCTGCTCCAGGTCCAGCAAGGGGACATCTTCGAGCACACCGCTTTCGCGGCTCACGCGCAGGCGCTCGCTATGCTTGCCCACCCGTAGGCCCGCGCCGTCTATCACCAGTACGCGGCGCGGGACGGCTTCCCGCGCCAGCAACGCGGTCAGGCCCGCGCCGCCCTGCCGCGCGCCGCCGGCGCTCACCCCTTGGGCCGTACTACTCACGCTGTGCTCCATGGCCTGTCGTGTCTCGTTCATCATCCCACTCCTTCATGTGTCGCTAAAATGTGTCGCCAAACCCGCGACTTCCCTGGTCGCCTGTCAGGGCCAGCCTGTCATACCACGCCCAATCGCGACTACCCGTGCAGCGTCGCGTACCCCAAGGCCACGCTGCCTCCAATCAAGACCACGCCGTTGACCAGCGCGACGATGCGGAAGAACCGCGCGCCGCGCGTGTCGCGCCAACGACTCACTACCGCCGCGAGGAACGGTCCCCACAGCCCCACACCCAGGCCGAACCCGCCCAGCAGCATGGCCCGCTGGCAGCCGCCAAGATTGGTCAACGAGCCGCCCACGGCAAGCCAGAAGGCGATCGTGTAGGGATTGAGCAGCGAGAGGGCCGTGCCGGCGGCGAAACCCCGCCGCACGGGCCCACGGCGCGTCGCGCGCACGGCGTCCCGGCCCATCCCCGCCGCCCGCGTCGCTCCCGCGCGGAGGCCGTCGCGCGCGGAGAGCAGGCCCAGGCCCGCCAGCAGCGCCGTCCCGGCGACCCCAAGGACGGTGTGCGCGGTTGAATGCGCGGCGAGGCGGCCGCCCCCGGCCAGCGCCACGATGGCATAGGACACGTCGCCGACGAGCGCGCCCAGTTGCACCGCCAAGGCCACCCGGAACCCGCCGCGCAACCCGCGGTTGATCGTCTCCGCGTTGACCGGCCCCGGCGGCGCGACGTAGAGCAGACCCATCACCACACCCATCAAGACGATCATGGCTCCTCCTTCTCGTGCCGCGAACGCGCACGCGCACGGGGCGCGTCCCTATTGGTGGGCGCGGCGCGACGTATCTATTGGGAGCGCCGGCGTCAGTTCGCTGACTGTCCAGCCGGCAAGCTGTCACCCGCGCATGTGTTGGTAATGGCGAACATCGTGGGCGCGAACGGGGCCGGCTAGAAGCCGGCGCTCCCAGTAGATACGCGCCGGCGCCGCGTTAGACGCCGGCGCGTGAATCAAAGGGGTGAGGAAGCGCGGCGCTTCCCGGTCGTCGCGGCCACGCCGCGTTGGATTGGTCGTGGCCTCAAAAGAAGGGGTGGGTGGACATCGCCTGACGGCGGCGCTATTGGGGGTGCGCCCGGCCGTACAATCGCCGAGCCTCGGGCGTCTCACGGCGGCCAAGCTCCACCATCATATCCGCAAACGGCGCGCACGCAAAACGTTTGATTTATTACGTTTTTGGTTCGTCGCGAGCGCCCACGCCCACCGCTCGCCAGGACGTACAACTCATTACGTTTGCGCGCCAGCGTGCGAATAGAGTAGCCTATGTCTAGCCGCGATGAACGGGCCAACGCCTGGCCGAAGAGTTAAAGGATGAGAGATGAGCCGGATGCCACAGGTTCCCGCGCCCGACTCCAGCTTGCTGCGTGGCGCGCGTGAGCCGCTGTTCGACCTCGACGTGAGCGTCGTGACCCCGCTGTTGGGGGGCGGCGCCACGGCCGGCGTCGCGGACCCGCTCGCCCCCGTGCGCGCCGCCTCGGTGCGCGGCCACCTGCGTTTCTGGTGGCGCGCGTGCAAGGGCGCTGGCTTTGCCACCGCCGACGCGCTCTTCGATCAGGAAGAGGCTATTTGGGGCAGCACGGCCTATCCCAGCCCTGTCGCCGTCACCGTTTCGCTGCTGTCATCGGGGACCAAGGTCGAATCGCGCGAGTATCAGCGGCGCGCTGACGGGCGCTTCCCCGCGTATGCCCTCTTTCCCTACCAAGACGTTGCTGGCGCGGCGTTGGAAGGCGTGCGATTCCAACTGCGCATAGACGTTGGCGCGATCCCCACGCGCCAAGACAAGCCACCCAAGACACGGCAGGAGATTGAACATGCCGTCAGGGCCGCGCTGTGGGCCTGGTTCACGTTCGGCGGCATAGGAGCGCGCACACGACGGGGCTGCGGCAGCCTATATTGCCGTGATTTCGCCCCCGATGCGCGCACGCCCCTGACGACGTGGCTGCGCGACATGAGCGTACGCTATGTCGATGCGGCGCCACGCCAGTTGCTCGTCCCGACATTGAGTGGGGCGCGACTCGTCGTTGCCGCGCCCAACAGCGCGGCTGTTCCGGTGGATAGCTGGCGGCGCGCTGTGAACGTGATGCGAGACTTCCGGCAAGCGCCCGTGGGCCGGCGCGAGGGTAAAGTTCCCGGCCGCAGCCGCTGGCCCGAGGCGGATAGCATTCGCCGGGCTGTGCATCGCTATGATCCGGAAGCGCCGCGTGAGCATCAGGTCGATGCCGCGTATTACCCGCGCGCCGACCTGGGTCTGCCTATCATTTTCCAATTCAAGCAAAACAACCGTGGGTCGGAGCCAGGGGACACGTTCACGTTGGAGCCCGCCACGAAGGGCGCGACGCGTATGGCCTCACCTATTATCCTCAAACCGCTCGCGCTCACACAGGTGCAGGCTATCCCCCTTGTCGTGTGCCTGGACGCGCCGCATGTATGGGACGCCACGGCCTCTGCTACCGTGCTCAAAGCGAAAGCGAAGTATGGCCCTCAGCGTACCGTCGCGCGCTACGCGCGTGAGCAGTTGGAGAATCCCACCCTGAATATGTCGGTCCCCCCGCTACGCCGGTTCCGCGCAGCCAACGCCCGTGACGCTTTGCTGGCCCATGCCGAGCAGGAGTTGGGCGGCGCGCGCCTTGGTCTTGGAAGCGCGGGAGGCAAGCGCTGATGCCCTACCTACTCGCCCTCTCACTCGGCCCCGTGCAGGAGTTCATTGCCGCCGCGCGCAAGACGCGCGACCTGTGGTTCGGCTCCGAGTTGCTCAGCCGCACCGCCCGCGCCGCCGCGCTCTCGTTGCACGGGCAGCAGGGCGTAGACCTGGTGTTCCCCGCGCCGGAGAGTCTGCGCGACAATGTGTATGTGCCCGTGCCCAACAAGATCGTCGCGGTCGTCGACGCCGACCCCGCCGCCCTGGCCCAACGGGCGCGCGACGCCGCGCGGGCATATCTATGGGAGCAGCGGCGCCACGCCCTGGACATCGCGCGGGAGCGAAGCGCCCTCCACACCGTTAACAAAGACCTGCTCAATGCGCAACTCGCGGACTTCCTGGAGTTCTACGGCGCCTGGTGGCCGTTCGAAGGCGAGGCCGACTACGACGAAGCGCGGCAAAAGGCCGATGCGCTGTTGGCCGGACGCAAGGCCCTGCGCGACTTCGCGCTCGCCGCCGGGCGCGACGGCAAGGGCGACGGCATCCCCAAAAGCTTGCTCGACGGCGGGCGCGAAGCGGTCATCCGCACGGACCGCCTGCGTCGCGACGAACCGGGTCTGGCGCTACTGAGGAGGCTGGACGTCAAGGGCGCCGAGCTACTCGACGGCATCTCCCTGGTCAAGCGCCTGGCGCCCAAGCGCCGCTTCGTATCGGTCTCGCGCATCGCCGCTGACCCGCTGATTCGCCGCCTCGCCGCCGCCGATAGACCGGGGCTGGACGAGTTGATCCGCCGCGCTGGCGACCTGGCCCGGCAAGGCTCATCGCTGGTACAGACCATCGACCCCCAGGAGCCGGGGCTGGCGCGCTTCGGCCTATTCCCCTTCGACACCGAACTGTTCTACGACGACGGCGCGAATGACAAAGAGGCGCGCGACGACGAGAAGGACCGGGGCAAAGAGTTCTACAAACGGCTGCGCGACGTCTGCAAGGGCCTTGGGATATCCGACCCGCCGCCCTACCTGGCGATCCTGGTGGCCGACGGCGACCGCGTGGGCGCGACTATCGGCAAGCTCGGTACGCGCGAGCGGCACATCAAGTTCTCACAAGTGGGCAGCGCGTTCGCGCGCGCGGCCGGCGACGTGGTCGCCAAACACAACGGTGCGCTCGTCTACGGCGGCGGCGACGATGTGCTGGCTTTCCTGCCGCTCGACACGGCGCTACAGTGCGCGGGCGCGCTACGCGCGACGTTCGCGGACACCATGGCGCCTCTGGGGCTCGACAAGGAAACGCCGACCCTGAGCGTGGGTATCGCCATCGGCCACTTCAACGAGCCGCTGCGCGATCTGCTGGAGTGGGGCCGCGCCGCCGAACAGGCCGCCAAGCGTACGCGCGACACGCTGGCCGTGGCCCTGCACACGCGCGCGGCGGGAGCGGCGGATGTCACCGTCGCGGGTCCCTGGACGAGTGACCCGCTGGAGCGCTGGGAGCGCTGGATCAAGTGGTACCGGCGCGACGCGCTGCCGGATGGCGCGGCCTACGAACTACGCGGGCTGGCGCGCGAGTTGCGCGGGCTGGCGCGCGCCGGGCAGGCGCTGCAGGCTGACCGCCTGGTCATAGACGAGGCGGAACGCATCTTAAAGCGCAAGAAGGGCGGGCGCGGCACGCGGCCCCTGGACGGTGCGGAGATAGAGATGGCGCTGCGGCGCCTCCGCCCCGACGCGGCGCCCGAGGAGCAGCGGCGGGGAAGTCGGGGCGGAGAGTACCCTGGATCGGTTGGAGGCGCTGGTGAGCGAGTTGATTATCGCGCGCCACATCGCGCGCGTGCGCGATGTGGCCGAAGGACCGCTGGACACACGCCAGGCGACGGCCGCCGTCGCGGAGGGCGCCCATGCACGATAATGACAGTAAGCAGCCGTCCGCGCGGGAGGTGCTGCTGCGGCCGCGCGACCCGATCATCGCACGCGATGGCCGCCCCTTCGCCGCGACGCCCGGCGCGCAGGCCATCTCGCTGCCGTGGCCCCTGCCGAGCACGACCGCGGGCGCGCTGCGCACACAAATCGGCAATAGCCTCGCGTTCGACTGGCTCAAAGACGGCCCCGACCGCGCGCGCGGTATCGCCGTACACGGTCCCTTGATGGTGGCGCGCTGGCCCGGCGATGCGCAATGGCAGGTCTACGTGACCGCGCCGCGCGACGCGCTCATCGTCGACGCGGCGGCTACCGATGCCGCGACGAGAGATCACCGCATGAGCGCGCTGCGCCCGTACGACGCGGACGAGCTACCTGCCGGGGCCGGCTGCGATCTACCCGCCGGGCTACGGCCGCTGCGTATCCCCGGCGTCGGCAAGCCCGCGTCCGGCTACACCTACTGGCCGCTCGACGCCTGTGAGGGGTGGCTGGCGGCGTTCGCGCCCGCTGAGCAGGCGCCGCCGGCCCGCACGTTGAACGCGCTGCCGCTGGACGCGCGCATGCACGTCAAGATCAACCCGCAAACGCGCGCTGCCGCGCAGGGCTACCTGTTCGGCACGGTCGGGCTGGCCTTCGCCGACGCGCCGCACGCCGCCAACAATCATAGCCGCGAGGAGTCGCCGGCCCGCGCGCTGCTGTGTCGCGTGTCGGGTCAGGAGGTAGGGTCATGGACGCAGGCGGAGAGCGCGTTCGTGACGCTCGGCGGCGAGCGGCGGCTGGCCGCGCTGGGCTCCGGCGACGGGCTCTGGCCGGGGCGTCCTCACCAGGGATTGCGCGACGCGCTGAGAGGCGCGCGCCGGCTGCGCCTGCTTTTGGTGACGCCCGCGCTCTTCGCGGGGGGCTGGCGTCCGGGCTGGCTCGACGACAACCTCGAAGGATCGCCGCCCGGCCTGCCGGAGGCGCGCCTGCGCCTCGTCGCCGCCGCGGTGGGGCGGCAGGCGCCCGTGAGCGGCTGGAACATGCAACGGCACAAAGGGGAAGACGGACGATGGCGAGAGCGTGGACCCAAGGCCGCGCGCTACACCGTCCCGGCCGGCAGTGTGTATTTCTTCGACGTCGTGGCGGGATCGCTCGACGACCGGGGGATCGAGACGCTATGGATGGCCGCGTTGAGCGATGAGCCGCGGGACCGCGCCGACGGCTTCGGGTTGTCCCTGTCGGGCGTGTGGTAATGGATGGGAGCGGGCGAACGATGAGTATGACGACAGTGTTGACGGACAGTGAAAAGGAGTAGGGCGTGGACGCGCGGATGATGTACCTGCACGCGATCTCACCCGTACATACGGGGACGGGCCAGGCCGTGGACGTGATCGACTTGCCCGTCGCGCGCGAGGCGACGACCAACTGGCCCTACGTGCCCGGCTCCAGTATCCGGGGCGTGCTACGCACGCTGTGCCGTCCCGACGGCGGGGCCGCGCCGGGAGGAGGCGACCTCTTCACGCAGGCGTTCGGCCCTGAGAGCGCCGAGGACACCGACGCGGCGGGCGCTGCTCTTCGGCGACGGGCGCCTGCTCTGCCTGCCCGTGCGTAGCTTGTTCGGCGTCTTCGCCTGGGTCAGCTGCCCATTGGCGCTCGACCGCTATCGGCGCGACCACGCGTCGGCCGGCCTCGCCACGCCCCCCGACGCCAATCTTGCGAGGCTTGCCGAAGGTGAGATCGCACTGACAAGCACCGCGCGCGTGGCCGACGGCGGCAAGGTCTACCTCGAAGATCTGGACCTCACAGTGAGCGCCAGCGCCGCGTCGATGGACGAGCTGGACAGGTTGGCCGCGCACATCGCGCGGAGCGTCTTCGACGAGGGGCCGTGGCGCGGCCACTTCACGGCGCGCTTCGGCGTCGTCGGCGACACCACCTTCTCCTTCCTGACCGAGACCGCCACTGAGGTGACGGCGCGCATCAAGCTCAAGGAAGAGACCAAGACCGTACAGAAGGGCGCGCTGTGGTACGAAGAGGCGATCCCGGCGGAGACGATCTTCAGCACGCCGCTGCTCGCGGCGCCGCGCAACGGGACCACCGCGACGGACCTGTTCGAACTCGTCGGTGCGCGCCTGGACAACCTGGTGCAGATCGGGGGCCACGCCGGCGTGGGGCGCGGGCTCGTGCGCGCGCGACTCGGGGAGGGCCGGCCATGACCGCGCAACCGGCCCAAACGACGCGCCAGCAGCGCTATCTGACCGCGGCCCTTGATCACGTCACGGACGTTAAGACTCGTAAGGACGAGAAGGTACACAAGATCTACGGTGGCTTGTGCCACTCGTTCCCCGTGCTAGTGCGCGCCTGCGGCCTGTGTCAGGCGCTGGCCTTCGTGGAAGCGAAAGCGACGGGCAAGGATAGCGACGCCCGCGCCCAGGCGTACTGTTTGCTGCGGGAACACGTCGCGGCGCTGCTCGGACGTACCCCGAAGACCCTACTGGAAGAGGTGCGGAAGGACGGTATGCTCGACTACATGCGGCACACGCGCGCGGTCCTCGCCGCCTGGATCTACTACAAGCGCTTCGCCGTCTCGATCCTCAAGGTGGAGTCGGCGCAAGACGCCCAAGATGAGGGAGGCTCCGGTGTCTGAGGCGCGCCGCGCGACTGTCGACGCGGCTTTCACGCGCGTCTTGACGCCGGGTTATGCCGGGGAGGCGCATCCCGGCCTCTTGCTCGACCGTGGACTAGAGGACAGCAGCGCGGCCCAGAGCGGCGAGGCGACGACGGCGAGAGCGGTCTTGTTCGACCGCGTCGCCACGCTCGCTCCGAGTGCGCTTTACCGCGACGCCTACGCGCGCTGGGAAACGTTGCTAGAGCGGCGTGCGAGCGTCCGTACGGTCAAGCTGGCCGTGCGTGGCACGCTGATCGTGGGGCTCGGCGGCGCGAGTGTGCTGGAAACGGGCATCACCGTGCAGCGCGTCTACGGCATGCCATACATTCCCGGCTCCGCGCTCAAAGGGCTGGCGCGCCGCTACGCGGAGGGGACGCTCACGCAAGAAGACGACACCCCGGAGCGCGCGAAGTTCGTTCCGGGCGGCGCCTACCACGATGTCCTCTTCGGGCGGCCGGACAACGCGGGCCATGTGACCTACCACGACGCCTGGTACAAGCCCGGCTCGGCGCCGGACGACAAGCCCTTCGTGCGCGATGTGATCACGGTACACCACCCCCGCTATTACACCGGGGCGGCGGGCAAACGCGAGGCCCCATCTGATTTCGATGACCCCAATCCCATCCCTTTCGTTGGGGCGCGCGGGACGTTCCTAATCGCGGTGGAGTGTCCCGACGCGCAGTGGGTGGAGGCGGCGCTGGCCCTATTGGTCGCGGCGCTGGACGACCTCGGCGCCGGCGGCAAGACATCGAGCGGCTATGGACGCTTGGCCGCGGCGGGCGGCGCGCCGGTCACGACCCCTGGCACGGTGACACAGCCGCGTCGCCAAGACGCCGGCGCGCCCGCCGCACAACGGCCGTCTGAACCGGCGGCAACGGACCGTGCGGCGGAGATGAAAGCCAAAAGCACGGAGTTGGTCGCCGAGGTCGAGGCCCTCCCTGCCGGCGAGATTAGCGGCAAGATCGGCGACTACGCCATACAATGGCAAGCCTTACAAGGGAATAAGGAGGCTGGCGTACCGCTCGCGGACGCCATCTGGCGCAAGGCCGGGCGCGCGCGGGACCCAGTTAAGCTCAAGCAACGGCCCTGGGCGATCGACATCCGTGACTACCTAAAGCGGAACGGCCGCAAGGTTTGAGCATACTATTATGGAGGGCGACCATCTCATGCGTACCGTCATCATCACCGTCGGGACCTCGCTCCTGACCAACCGCGACGAAAACGATGGCCGCGCCGTGCGCCCCTGGGGCGGGTGGCGGCGCGACGCGGCGCTCCCCACGCCGGAAGCGGCGGCGCTGTTTCTGGACGAGGCCGACCCCGCCCAGGCCTCGGCCGAAACGCACACCTTGCTGCGCTTGCCGCTGCGTGAGACCGACCGGCTGGCCTGGCTGCACTCCGATACACCCGAAGGCCACTGGTGCGCGATGGTCCTGGATACTCACTATCAGACGCAAGGCTACCCCGGCGCCCTGCACAGGATCACGGGGCTGGGCTACCACGAAGCGTCCTTCGCCGAGCGTGGGTTGCGCACGCTGTTGGCGCGGACCTTCGACGTGATCGACGCGGCCGGCGGCCCGGACCACGTCACACTGTGCGCCACGGGGGGCTTCAAGGCGGAGATCGCCTACCTCAACCTCGCCGGCCTGCTGCTGGGCATCGATGTTTACTATATCCACGAGCAGTTCCGTGAGTTGGTGAGCTTGCCGCGCCTGCCGCTCGACTGGGACATGGCCTGGGTGGAGCGCAACGAGGGGTTCTTGCGCTGGATCGACGCGGAGCCGCGGCGCAGCGTCGAGGTCGAGAGCAGGCTGCGCGCCGATCCACACCTGCGCCCGCTGGTGGCCGAAGCCGCCGACGGGAATAGCTATCTGGCCCCGGCGGGAGACTTGCTCTACCGCTCCTACCGTGAGCGCGCGGCGACGGGGCCGCGCGCCACATGGCCGCCGGCAAGCGCGCGAGCGCCGCGCGAGAAAGATGGGCTCTCAGGCGTAGAGCACCACCGTCCGCGCGGGTGGGAGGGATTCGTCGCGCGTCTGACCGAGCTCGACTGCGTGGAGCGCGTGCACGTCGACAAAGGAGGACATGGCCGCGGTGGAGCGCGCCCGCGCATCTATGCCGCCAATCCTGTCGACGGGACGCTGGGCGTCGTGCTCGGGACCGGCGCCGAAGAATTGCCGTTGTGCGTCGAGACAACGGCGCGCGGCGAGGGGCAACTCGGACTGGTCCGCACCTACCTCGAGCACAACATGAAAGGGTGGTAGGATGATGGACTCGGTTGCTATACCCAGGGGCAATCCGCAAACGGTCTTGATCGCACTCGTTGGTGAGAGTTATCTTCCCATCATACGCTCGATCAACGATAACCGACCCGACTTCATCCTTTTCATTTGTTCAGAGCAAAGCAGGAGATTAATTGACGGAGTTGGGGATGTCTGCGGGAACAAACGACCTTGCCCCCACTGCGGCGAACCTATAGCCAATCCCAACAACCCGGTCGGCAAGAGTATTGTCATTCAGGCCGAGTTAGAACGCAAGGAGATAGGATACGAGCCAATCATCGTTACGTTATCCGATAAAAAGAGCGATCCCACCTCCTCAAGCAATCCGGTAGATGACCTCCAATCCTGTTTGAATGCCGCTACCCTGGCGTTCCAGAAAGCGCGTCAATTCAATCCCGAAGCCAAAATTGTCGCCGACTACACCGGCGGTACCAAGACGATGAGCGTAGCGCTCGTACGAGTAGCAACTGGACAGTTCGCGTCTGATCGCACCGTACTGTCGGTCGTCGCAGGGACGCGCGAGGGGTTGACCGCGGTGCTAGCCGGAACGGAGAGCGTAGCCGATCAGCAAGCGCCTTTACTCCGGCTGGAGGATCGCTGGCACGAAGCCCTGCGCCTGGCTAACGCCTACCACTACGCCTCGGCCTGTCAGGTTCTCACCGACATCACGCGACAGGCCCCGCCCTCCTACATCGCCAGGAAAACCGAACGGCTGCTAGATGTGTGCCAAGGGCTGGACAATTGGCATCGCTTCGCCCATGGGACAGCGCTAACATATCTCTGTAAGCATGAGACCATCGTCGGGAAGCCGCTGCTACGCACGCTTGAAGCCCTGGTACAAGCGCGTACATCCCTCCCACACGACGACAAGCCATCCTCGGGCATTCCCTCACCCTGGACCACGACCGCCGTGCTGCCTGTATATGACCTGCTCAACAATGCCTACCGGCACGCCACGCACGGAAGCTACGATGATGCGGTCATGCGCCTTAACCGTAGTGTGGAGATGGTCGCGCAGATCAGATTGCTGTGCGCGCACGGTATTAACCATAACGCCGTACCACGCAACGAGAAAACCGAAACCTGGTTTATGAATAGGAACAGGTTCAGATCCGGGGAGAGCAGGAACACCGCGCGGACGACAGGGCTGGATGACACCTACGACCTGCTCATCACTATGAATGATAGCGTAGGCGCGATATATAAGGAGCACAGGGAGTCTTTGGCCGACAATGTACAGAAGCTACGTAACCGGCTCTATATCGTGCATCGCACAAGGGCCGTAACAGAGAATCTGTATGAGAAAGCGGCGCGGAGTGTCGAACAATACCTGGACGCTGTTTCTAAAACATTAGATGAGGGCAACACCGCGACACCATTCCCGGCGCCGCCATTCCCGCAGTTAGTAGCGGAGCAGTTCGGGTAGACACACTGTCACCCTTCACCTTAACGCGGAACAGTGGTTAGGATGGATACTCTATTGACATGGGTTGGCACGCGCGACCCTGAGTGGATCAATACACGTACGCGGAAACAAGAGGCCGGCCCGATCCTGTCCTTGTTGCGGGCGCGACGCTTCGACGACGTGCAGCTCCTGGTCGACGTCGACAACAAAGACATGGGCCAGCGCTCGGCCGCGGTCGTGCGCCAGCTGCGCCGGGTAGCGCCCGACACGCGGGTGCGGCAGCGCCCGGTGCGCCTCTTCTCCGTCACCGACTACGTGGAGATCTTTCGCGTCACGAACGCCGCGTGCCAGGATATCCTGGCCGAGCGCCGCCCCGACGACCAGCTCTTCGTGTACCTCTCGCCGGGCACGCCACAGATGCAGACGGTGTGGGTGCTGCTCGTGCAGTCCGGCCTCCTGCCCGCGCGCATGCTCGACGCGACGCCGCCCGACCAGCACCTGGGCGACCGTCCGTATTGGCGCGAGGTCGATCTGACCTTGCAGGATTTTCCTCAGGTCGTCGACCCCGGTGAGTATGCCCGCCAGATCGGCGTCTTACAGGCGCGCAACGCCAACCTTGAGGCGGCGAACCGCGCGCTCCACGACAAGCTGACGACGCTTCAGGACGAAGCGCACACCACGAACGGCGCGATCGACGTGATTCCCGACGACTTCAACCTCGATTTGTACCTCGTGGCGCGGGAACGCATCTGGTACGAGCGAGCGCTCGTGGAATGCGGCGGGAACGCGGCCGAGGCGGCCCGACGCCTGAAGGTACATCCGCATACATTCCGGGCTCGCGCCGAGGCGCTCGGGCTCAGGCCGCGACGCGTTCGTCCGCGACCATAGGCGTCGCGGCCCGCGCATCCGGTAGCGCACGATCGGCGCCAGCTAAAAGTCACCTTGCCCTCCGACTCACTTGATGGTAGCGTTTAAGGTGAACGCGGAGAGCAGAGCTCGTGAATTATCGTAGGGGCGTATGGTTATACGCCCGGCGGTCGTGGACGGGCGTATAACCATACGCCCCTACGCAACGTCGTACACCTCGTCCCGCGGATAATGCACGAGCCCTGACAGCGAGTGGGCGAGGAGAGATGGTGATGACGGTGATGATGATGATGCGTGACCAAGGCAACGAGAGGGAGACGGATTTCGCCGGCGCCGTGCGCGCGGCGGTGGAGCATATGCGCGAGGTTAGCGGCGCCGATATCGTGGCGCTCTACCCTTATGACGAGGATACCGATACCTTTTACGCGCCCGCGGCCATCGGGCTCGCCGACAATGACCTCGTGCGCGCCCTTCCCGATCTCGCCGACCAGCTGCGCCGCTTCCGCGCCGACCAGGCCGAGGGTAAGGTCCCCGACGACCTGCAGCCGTCGCAGTACGGCTCCAGCGCCTGGCTCGTGGCGACCCACCGTCCCCTCATCACCGCCGACGCGACCCACGACGCCGACTCGTCGTTCGTGCGCCGCAACAAGATCTATGCCATCGTCGGGCTGCCGCTCCTCGCCGGCGGCCGCGTCATGGGGCTGCTCTACCTCAATTATGTCGATCATGACGACGCCGATGGGCACGGCCGTATCGACGTCACCGCGGCGGAGCGTGTCGCCGCGGTCGAAGAGGCGGCCTCGGAGGCCGCGCTCGCTATCGACGCGGCGCGCCGCGCCGAGGAGTCGGCCATCCTGCAGGCCCTCTCCGGCCTTGTCGGGCACTTCTCGGCCCTGCCGCTCACGGTGAATGACGAGGGCGGGGTGACGCTGCGCCTGGAGGCGGCGCTGCACCGCGTGCTGCTGGCGGCCGGCCTCGACGCCGCCGCCCTCTACGACGGCGACTCCGGCGACACCACGCTCGCTCTCGTCGCCACCTACGGCTGCCCCACGCTCGCGCAGGCGGTCCGCGCGATCCCCGACCTGGACGCCGAGGCGGTCGTGGCCGACAGCGCGATCGCGGACGCCCTCGCCGCCGACGACCTGCACCCGCTGATCGCGCTGACCCCGCGCGGGCAGGGCCACCAGGGCGTCCTGCTGCTGGCCGACGGCGATCCCCTGGCGCTGCAACGCGGCATCCCTACGCGCTACACGCTGTTGCAGACCGCGGCCGACCTGCTGGGAACGGCCCTGGATAAAGGCCACCTGGTGGAGCAGCTCGACGAGTCGAACCGCACGCTGGGCGCCGTGACGCGCCTCTCCAATCGCCTGCTGCAGCCCGGCGCGACGCAGGAAAAGGCGATGAGCACCGCCGTCGCGTCGCTGACCGACCCCAACCTACCCCAGCTCAACTTCGAGTTCGCGGCCGTCTACCAACTCGAGCCACTGCCCGAGGGAGGACTGCAAGTCGCGGCCTGCGCCGGCGCCACGACCTCCTCGAACATCGACGCCACGCCCGACGCGACGGGGAACGGCGCCGGCGCGCGGCGCGTGCCGCGCTGGGTGCAGACGACCCGGCGCGCCCTCGATCCGCACGACGTGGTGTCCTACGTGGCGATGCGCCGCCGCGCCGTCGTCGTGGCCGCGCGCAACGCGCCCGACGACGACCTGTTTGTGAACGGCTACCCCGAGGACCGCCTGGAGCGCCTGCAGATCGCCCTGTTGCACCGCGATGGGTCCAGCGATGGGGCCGTCCGCGCGGCGCGCCTGCGCGGGCACGCCGACCGCGCGCCCACGCGCACCGCCGACGCCGAGGACACCGGCGCGGCCTACCGCGTCACCGACGAGTTCACGCTCGACGCCGACCTCTTCGCCGGCTACGATCACGCCTCGCTCGTGCGCGTGTTCGTGCCCTTCGGCTCGGACGCCACCGGCGAGCGCGCGGCCGGCGTGCTCGAAGCGGGGTTCCACATCTCGCACCAGAACCGTCTCGAACGCGTGGAGATCGAGGCGTTGCGCGCCTGCGCCGCGACTGTCGCCGCCGCGCTGGAGAACGCGCGCCTCTACGAGGAGGCGACCAAGCGCGCCCGCCAACTGGAGATCGTCAGCGAGGTGGGCCGCGCCATCGCCGTGTCGATCGACCTCGAGCAGACGCTTGGCCTCGTGGCGCGCAACATGGCCCGCGCCGTGGACGCGTCGGTCTGCCTCATCGCCCTCTTAGAAGAGGACGGTTCGGCCTGGTACGGCGCCGCCGCCTCCGACTCCGAGGATGTGTGGCGGCAGCGCCGCGTGGAGCGGCCCGAGCCGTCGATCGTCTTCGAGGTGGCCGAGCGCAAGCGCCCGATGGTGGTGGAAGACGCGCTCGACCATGAGCTCGTGTCCGCGCATTTCGCGCGGGTCCTGGGCATCCGCTCTTTGCTCGTGCTGCCCCTGGTCGCCGAGGAGGGCGACGCGATCGGCGCGGTGCTACTGGGCCAGCGCGATCGGCAGCGGCTCTTCACCGCCGAGGAGGTCGACCGTACGTCCGGGCTGACCGGCCAGGCCGCCGCCGCGATCTACAACGCGCGCATCCACGCGCTCGAAGAGGAGGAGCATCACATCCAGAAGGATGTCGTGCTCGTCGGCTTCGGCCAATGGGGCCAGAAGGCCTACCAGCACCTGCTGCTGCTCAAGAATTTCTTCAACTTCCGCACCCATATCGTGGAGCACGACCGGCCGGGCCGGCGCGAGAAGATGGAGCAAGCGGTGCAGGGCGTGCTCGCCAACGGCGACCTGTTCTACTGGGACACGCCGGCGGCGCCCGCGCGCGACGCGCTGGCGCTGGAGTTGGAGCCCAGCTGCTACGTCATCACCTACATCGCCACCCCGGCCGAGACGCACCTGCCCGTGCTCAAGAGCTACTACCCGCTCTCCAACGTCGTGCTGATCGAGAAACCGCTGGGCGCGCCGCCCGATGAGTACCGCGCTTTCCTCGACCGCACCGACGGCTCGGTGCAGATCGTGGCCGCCGACCACTACTGGTTCAAGACGGAGGTGCGCCTGCTACAACTGCTGCTGACCGAGGAGCGCAACCTGCGCTCTTTCCTGGAGGACATCGAGGAGGTCGAGATCGAGATCCTGGAGCAGCAGCCGCCGACCGGCTCGGGCGCGCAGATCGGCATGATCGCCGACCTGATCCCGCACGCCTTCGCCGTCCTCTCGCTCTTGACGCCGCTCGACCGGCTCACGCTGGCCACGCACCGCCCGCTGCAGGTGGGACGCTACCAGCCGCTGCACTCCGACCATGAGACGTACGCGCGCCTCGTCGGGACCTTCGAACACCGCGGGCGGCACGTACGTGTGACCATCGACGTGGGTAAGGGCGTCGTCAACGCCAAGTCGATCAAGCTCAGCGGCGAGCGCCGCATGGGCGGACGGCGTCCCTTCTACAAGTTCGACTTCACCAAAGGCGAGGCCATCGACGGGACGCAGAGCGCCCTGCGCGCGGCCACACGCCCGATCCGCCAGCCCGGCGTGCCGGACAATGCGCACCTCTCCATGCTGCGCCACGTTATCGAGAAGAAACACCCCGCCGTGGGCATCCTCTCTATCCGCGAAGCGCTGCGCGCCAACGCGCGCATCCAGCAACTCGAACACACCGCCGCCGACCTCATCGCCTCCGGACAGTGGACGCCCTACGAACAGGGCCAGCGCCCGCCCTTCCCCGACGAAGATCCGGTGCAGCTCGCCGAGACGCGCGTCGCGCGCGAGGAAGCGCGCGCCGGACGGTGACGGGGCGAGGGGCGAGGGGCGACGGGCGACGGGCGATGGTTAGGACGGCCTACCTCGCAAGCGCATCGTGGACAAATGTTTGACCAAGCGTCGATACGTCATGAACACTTCACCGTCGCCCCTCGCCCCTCGCCCCTCGCCCCTCGCCCCTCGCCCCTCGCCCCTCGCCCCTCGCCCCTCGCCCCTCGCCCCCCGCCCCCGTTTGGAGATTATAAGCATGGTATCAGCGCAGCCCGACCACTGGTGGCAGACCGGGGTCATCTATCAGATCTACCCGCGCAGCTTCATGGACAGCAACGGCGACGGCGTGGGCGACCTCGCCGGCGTCACCCAAAAACTCGACTACCTGACGTGGCTTGGCGTCGACGCGGTATGGCTCTCGCCGATCTACCCGTCGCCGCTGGCCGACTTTGGCTACGACGTGGCCGACTACACTGGTGTTCACCCCCTCTTCGGGACACTGGCCGATGTCGACCGCCTGCTGGCTGAGGCGCACGGGCGCGGCCTCAAGCTCATCCTCGACTTCGTGCCCAACCACACCTCCGACGAGCATCCCTGGTTCGTGGCGTCGCGCTCCAGCCGCGACAACCCCAAGCGCGACTGGTATATCTGGCGTGACCCTGCCCCCGACGGCGGTCCACCCAACAACTGGCTGGGCATGTTCGGCGGCGACGCCTGGGTTTACGACGAGACGACGGAACAATATTATCTGCACCTTTTCGACAAGAAGCAGCCCGACCTCAACTGGCGCAACCCTGAGGTCCGCGCGGCCATGTACGACGCGCTGCGCTTCTGGCTCGACCGTGGCGTCGATGGCTTCCGCGTCGACGTAATCTGGCTCATGATCAAGGACGCTCTCTTCCGCGACAACCCCGCCAACCCCAACTGGCGCCCCGGCGACTCGCCGGGGAACCGTCAGATCAAGCTGTACGTGGAAGACCGGCCCGAGGTACACGAGGTCGTGCGTGAGATGCGCACGACGCTCGACAGCTACGGTCTGGGTAAGCGCGTGCTCATCGGCGAGATCTACCTGCCGCTGCCCCGCCTGATGACCTACTATGGCGCGAACGGTCGCCTCGACGAGTGCCACTTGCCCTTCAACTTCAGCTTGCTGGAAAGGCCCTGGGATGCGCGCACGGTGCGTCAGACGATCGATGACTACGAAGCGGAACTGCCCAACGGAGCGTGGCCCAATTGGGTGCTGGGCAACCACGACAAGACCCGCATCGCCAACCGCGTCGGCCCGGCCCAGGCGCGCGTCGCGCAGCTGCTGCTGCTGACCCTGCGCGGGACGCCCACCTGCTACTACGGCGACGAGTTGGGCATGCGCGATGTGCCCATCCCGCACGAGTTGGCCCACGACCCGCAAGAGATCCTCTCGCCCGGTCAGGGCCGCGACCCCGAGCGCACGCCGATGCAGTGGGACGCGAGCCTCAACGCCGGCTTCTCGACCGCGACGCCGTGGCTGCCCGTGGCCGGCGACTACCGCGCCGTCAACGTCGCCGCCGAGCGGGACGAGCCCCACGCGACGCTCACGCTGGTCCGCCGCCTGTTGGAGTTGCGCCGCGCCACCCCAGCGCTGACAGTCGGGTCGGTGCGCACGCTCGACACTGGGCAGGCCGACACACTGGCCTACGTGCGCGAGGCGGACGGCCAGCGCGTGCTCGTCGTCCTCAACTTTGGCGCGACGCCGTACACGCTCGACCTCGGTCACGTCGCCGCGTCCGGCCGGATACTTGTCGCGACCGGCCTCGACCGCGACGGCGCCGTCGACCTGGCGCGCCTATCGCTAGAGGCGAACGAAGGTCTTGTTATCCAGACCGCATAGCGATCAAGCCCGATTGCGCCAGACGACAAACGCGCCTACGAGGAGCACAACCAGGAAGAACACGACGATCAGGCCGAGGCTTGGGCCTGCGGCAGGACCACTATAGTTCATAGCAACCTCACTTCAGTGAACATCGAGTGTCCGAATACCCCGACCATCACGCGAAAACGTCACGCTCACAATATCACACAGGGCCTGGGGCAGCAACTAGGCTAGGCGGTGTACTGTTCGTACGTTTGGCAGGAGCCACTGCGCTCGGCGTTCAACGCCGTATCGGTAGCGCATGCCGCCACCAAACCGACGACCTGTGGCCGGCTACCCGCTTAGCGACCACTCGCCCGTGACTATCCGTGATATACAATACGGACATAGAACGTACCAACACCAACAGCGTATGGAGGGGAGAGGCATGGACACGACCGCACACAATGAGGACCTTCCCCACGAGGGAGACCGCAACCGCGAACCAGCGCGCTAACTCGCGCCGCGCATTGAGAGCAGCCCAAATATCTTGCATGGGAAGCCTGTGATTGCAGGCACGCGCATGAGCGTTGAGGTAGTGCTTGAAAAACTTGCAAGTGGCTACACCTTTGATGACCTGCTGTACTCATTCCCGCTTCTCTCGCAAGAAGATATTTACGCGACCCTCGCCTATGCCGCCCAGCGCACAAAAACGCCTGAGAGCGACAAAGAGCGCGCGGCGTCGTGAAGTTGCTCGCCGATGTCAACGTTGATCGGGGCATCGTGGAAGGCTTGCGCGAAGACGGGCACGACGTTGAATGGCTAACCCAGACCGGGCCGAGGCTTGAAGACTCATCCCTTATGGAGCGCGCTTACACAAATGGGCAAATCATTATCACCAACGATACTGATTTTCCTGGCTATGTCTTTGTGGAGAAGCGCCCGACGCATGGCGTCATCTTGCTGCGTGTCGGCATTGTGCGTATGTCCATGCCGCGCCAAGTAGAGCGCAGCCTACGAGCCATGCGCGCCTACCTCACGCGGGCGCCGGGCCACTTTACGCCGATCTACCCTGAACACATTGACCATGAGGCGCTTCCAGAGCGACGCGAGCCACCCGAACGAGAGCGTCCCCACCAGCGGCGCCGCTAGCCAACCAGCGAACGCCGTTGGCGCGACCGCGTGCCGCCGGGCAGCGCAGCGAGCGGCGGCGGCGCGCTGCGCTGCCCAGTAGACACAGCCAGCCAAGTAATCGCGCCAGTAGACGCGCAAAAGTCGCGCGCATCCGTGAGGCGGCAACGCGCTGTCCCTGACGGGGCGGGATAACGAAAGCTGTTACAACTCGCGATCACGCACCTATCTTGATGTAGAATTAAGTGAGTTTGACAAAGGGGATGACCATGGCTACTGAACGGGCGCCGCGGTCCAACAGCGCGCAAGACGAGGACACCTACTACGATTCACCTGAGTTCCGGGCACGTTTGGCGCGCGCCGACGCCGATATCGCGGCGGGCCGCGTCTATCGTCTCGGCCCCGAGGATCTAGAGGAATATATCAACCTATCGCCGGAGGAGCGATCCCGCTTGCATGAATCGCGCGCGACCCTTGACGTATGGCTTGCCGCCCACGCGGCTACATACACCCCCGGCCGCACACAGTAAGTCCTGCCAACGACGATCGGTTGTAGGGGCGTATTGCATACGCCCAGCCGTTGCCGCACACCCAATCTAACGCGAGGCGCGACGGTTGCCGCGAACCGTACGCCCGCGATCGCTGGGCGTATGCAATACGCCCCTACGCCCATCTCCGCACGACACATCGTAATCAGACAGGACCGTGTGGCTATACGCCCGGTGGTCGAACGTGAGTGGCACACATGATGGCCTCGACCGTCTGCCGACTAGAAGCCGGCACCGCAGCTTCGACAAAATCCCCTTCGGGAAGGCAGTTCCAGGCTTACTCAGCCTCGTACGCCAGGCGCGCGAGTTCGAGCGCGCCCATGACGCCGGAGCGGCCGCCGAGGCCGGGCGGCACGATGTAGTCCGCCACGCCGTCCGCGAGTTCGGGCCGCGCGATGTAGCCGTTGTTCAGGCGAACAAGCTGCCGCCGCACCCGGTCGAGCAGGCCCAGCGCCCCGGCGACGCCGCCGCCCACGATGATGCGCTGGGGCGACAGGATCTCGACGATGGAGAGTAGTCCCGCGGCAAGGTATCGCGCCTCTAGCTCCCACACCGGGTCGTTGGGCCCGACCTCCTGCGCCGGACGTCCCAGGCGCGCCCGCAGCGCCGGTCCGCTGGCGACGCCTTCCAGACAACGGCCGTGGTAGGGGCAGACGCCCGCGAACGTGTCGCCGTCGAACGCGGGGAGGAGCAGATGTCCCATCTCAGGGTGCATCAGGCCGTGTAATAACCGGCCGTTGACCAGGCCGCCGCCGCCGATACCCGTGCCCACAGTGATGTAGTAGAGCGGGTCGGCGTCGCGGCCCGCGCCCCAGCGACGCTCGCCCAGAGCGGCGCCATTCGTGTCGGTGTCCCAGCCGACCGGCACGCCGAGTCTCTCGCGCAGCAACCCCCCAACGTTGGTGTGCGCCCAGCCCGGCTTGGGTGTCGTCGTGATATAGCCGTAGGTCGGCGATGTCGGGTCGGGATCGATGGGGCCGAACGAGGACACGCCGACGGCGGCCAGGCGCACGCCCTCGCGTGGGCGCGCGAAGAACTCCACGACCTGGCCCAACGTTTCCACGGGCGTCGTCGTGGGGAACTGCGTCTCGTCGACGATATCGTCGGGTCCCGTGCCGATCAAGAGAACAAACTTGGTGCCGCCGCCCTCGACACCGCCGAATACATGTCTCACTAGCATATCCCCTGTACGATGCCATGCGCCGGGGGCGCAAAGCGTCTACGTGTTGACACTCCCCGCCTTTTAAGGCGGGGATTCTTGCTTCCGCCCCGGCTAGGCCGGGATTGCGAGATCCGCGCCCATCGGGCGTCTAACAATCTCTCCACAAGCGTTTGCATTGTCCGTGTGCCCCACGGCCAATAGCCGCAATCCTTCCCGTTTGATGTTGCACGCCGCGTTCAGGTCCCGATCCAAGAGGGACCCGCACGACGGGCACGCCCACTCTCTATCGGCTAGGGTCAACCCGTCGTGCTTGTATCCGCACTCATGGCATAGCTTGGACGAGGGATAGAACCGACCCACGGCCACGACATGTGTCCTGTACCAGACGCCCTTGTACGCCAGTTGGCGCCTGATTGTGCCCATGGACGCATCGAGGATAGATTTGGCTAGCTTGGTTCTCGCCAGCCCTTGCACGTTCAAGTCCTCGATGCATACCGCGTCATGATTCTTGACCAAGCGCGTCGTCAGTTTGTGGCAGAAGTCGTTCCGTTTCGCCGCGATCTTCTGATGGACGCGCGCCACCCTCCGCCGGGCTTTCGCCCGGTTGTTCGACCCCTTGACCTTGCGCGACTGGCCCCGTTGCGCCCGGCGCAGTTTCCGTTGCGCGGCGCGGTAGAAGCGCGGGTCCGCGACCCGCTCGCCGTCGCTCGTCACCACGGCGTCTTTCAACCCCAGGTCCACGCCCACCGTCCGAGCTTTGGCGGGCGCCGTGAGCGCCACGGCGGACATCTCCCTCTCGGCCACCAGGGACACGAACCAGTGGCCGCACGCGTCGCGCTTGAACGTCGCGCTCTTGGTTGTCCCCTCAACGACCTGAGACTGCCTGATTTTGACGCGCCCGATCTTGGGCACATAGAGGCAACCATCGGCCAGGGTGACGCGTTGGGGGATGCGGAAACGGGCCGTGTCCCGCTTGCGGGACTTGAAGCGGGGGAAGCGCGCCCGCTTCTCGAAGAAGGATGTGAACGCCTTTTTGAGGTCGGCCAATACTTGTTGCAAGAGTTGACTATCCATCTCTTTGAGCCAGGCCGTGTCCGGTTCCCCTTTGAGCGCCGTCAGCCGCGCCGACAATTCATTCTCGGACAAGCCTTTGCCCGTTGTGTGGTAGTGGTCCCGCTTCTGACGGAGTGCCCAGTTCCAGATGAACCGCCGCGCGCCCGCGTACCGCCGGAAACCTTCCTCTTGTTGAGGATTGGGGCACAGACGGAAGCGATAGACGCGGCGCACGGTGGTTGTCTCCATACCCACAGTATACTATACTTGGCGCATGAGTGACGTCAAATATCCGTCTCAACGGGATCGCATCCCGGTGTCTATCAACGCCGATGAGCGCGCCATGCTCGACGCGATAGCGGCGGCATGGGGGGTGTCGCGGGCGGCGGCGATTCGTCGGCTCATCCGCGAGAGTCCGGTCGGCAAAGAGCAGGCGAAGGACGCCCATTCATCCCCGCCTTAAAAGACGGGGCTTTCTGGTCGATTAATGGTAAAATTAAGAAAGTATCCCGCGCCTACGATAACTATACCCGTATAGCGTCACAGCTAACACTAATAAGGATAAAGCACCCATGGCCTGGTTGAGTAAACTATTCGGCGATGCGAACGAGAAGGAACTGCGCAAACTGCAGCCCACCGTCGACACGATCAACGAGTTGGAGCCCGCTTTCGAGGCGCTCGACGACGACGCATTACGCGACAAGACGACCGAGTTCCGCGGCCGCTTCTTGGCCGGCGAGAGCCTTGACGACCTCCTGCCCGAAGCCTACGCCGCCGTCCGCGAGGCAGCCAAGCGCACGCTCGGCCAGCGGCACTTCGACGTGCAGCTGATGGGCGGTGTCGCGCTGCATCAGGGTAAGATCGCCGAGATGAAGACCGGCGAGGGCAAGACGCTCGTCGCCACCCTGCCCTCCTACCTCAACGCGATCCCCGGCAAAGGCGTCCACCTCGTCACCGTCAACGACTACCTCGCCAAGCGCGACGCCGGCTGGAACGGCCGCATCTTCAACGCGCTCGGTATGACCACGGCGGCGATCGTCGGCGGCGATGTCGTCGGCGGCGCCTCTTTCCTCTACGACGGCGACTTCACGGAGGAGCGCGTGACCGACGCGCGCCTGGAGCATCTGCGCGCGATCGACCGCCACACCGCCTACGCGGCCGACATTACCTACGGCACCAACAATGAGTTTGGTTTCGACTACCTGCGCGACAACCTCGCCACCGACCTGTCACTCTGCGTACAGAAGACGCTCAACTACGCCATCGTCGACGAGGTCGACAACATCCTGATCGACGAGGCGCGCACCCCGCTCATCATCTCAGGCGCGGCCGAGGAGTCGCCCGAGATGTACTATCGCTTCGCCAAGGTCGTACGCGTGCTCCAGGAGGAAGAGGACTACGCGGTCGACGAGAAGATGCGCGCCATCTCGCTCACCGACGACGGCATCCACAAGATCGAGCGGCTGCTCGGCGTCGAGAACATGTATGCCGAGGGCAACTTCCTGCTGGCGCACCACCTCGAGCAGGCCGCCAAGGCGCAGGTGCTCTTCAAGCGCGATAAGGACTACATCGTCGAGGACGGCCAGGTCGTCATCATCGATGAGTTCACCGGCCGCAAGATGGTCGGTCGCCGCTTCAGCGAGGGCCTGCACCAGGCGCTGGAGGCCAAAGAGAACGTCAAGATCGAGCGCGAGAACGTCACCCAGGCTACCATCACCTTCCAGAACTACTTCCGCCTCTACGGCAAGCTCGCCGGCATGACCGGCACGGCCGAGACCGAGGCGGAGGAGATGCACAAGATCTACAAGCTCGACGTCGTGGTCGTCCCCACCAACAAGGACATGATCCGCGACGACGAGGGCGACCTCGTCTATCTGAGCGAGGACGCCAAGTTCCGCGCCGTGGTCGAGGAGGTCAAGGAACTGCACGAGATCGGGCAGCCGGTACTGGTGGGCACGATCTCCATCGAGAAGAGCGAGGAGCTCGCGGGGATGCTGACGCGCGAGGGCGTCCCCCACGAGGTCCTCAACGCCAAGAACCATGAGCGCGAGGCGCACATCGTCGAGAAGGCGGGCCAACCGGGCGCCGTCACGATCTCGACCAACATGGCCGGCCGCGGCACCGACATCAAGCTCGGCGAGGGTGTGATCGACCTCGGCGGCCTGCGCGTGATCGGGACCGAGCGGCACGAGTCGCGCCGCATCGACAATCAGCTGCGCGGCCGTTCGGGGCGCCAGGGCGACCCCGGTTCGTCGCGCTTCTACGTCTCGCTCGACGACGACCTGATGCGCCGCGTCGGCTCCGACCGCGTCAAGGGTATGCTCGACCGCCTGGGCATGGGCGAGGACGAGGCGATCGAGAACCGCATGGTCTCGCGCTCGATCGAGGGCGCGCAGACCAAGGTGGAGGGCTGGAACTTCGACGTGCGCAAGCATGTCGTGGAATATGACGACGTCATCAACAGCCAGCGCACCGTCATCTACGCCGACCGCCGCCGCGTGCTCGAAGGCCAGGATGTGCACGACGTGATCATGGAGATGATCGACGGCGAGATCGACTTGCTCTGCCAGCAGTTCCTCACCGGCGAGCATGGCGAGCAGTGGGACCTGGACGGCCTGCTGCACGCCCTCGCCGCCATCTTCCCCGTCGAGGACGTCGACGTCGAGGCCCTGCGCGCGCTCCCGCGCGCAGAGGTGATCGAGGCGATCGGGGACGAGGCCCACGGCGTCTATGAAGCTAAGGAGGAGGAGTTCGGCCTCGTGCCGGAGGGCGCGCCGAACACTGGTATGCCGGTCATGCGCGATGTCGAGCGCCAGGTCATGCTGACGGTGATCGACAACTCCTGGATCCACCACATCGACGCCATCGACGAACTGCGCGAGGGCGCCTGGCTCTCCGGCATCGCCCAGCGCGACCCGCTGGTCGAGTTCCGGCAACGCGCCTTCGAGATGTTCAGCCAGTTGCAGGCGACGATCCAGCACGACATCGTGCGCTTCATCTATGGCGTGCAGATCGAGCAGCAAGGTCCCGGCCCCGCGCAGCAGCAAGGCCCCAGCCCCATGCCGCCTCAGCCGGGACCAGCTCCCGCCCCCGTCGCGCCGTCCGCGCCGTCGGCGCCCATACTCGACGCCGGGCCGGTCGAGTCGCCGGCCCTCGCGGCCGAGTCGCCGGCCTTAGCGGCCGAACCCGTCGGCGCGGGCGCGGCGATCGCCACCGGCCCGGCCGAACTGCCGGCGCCGACGCAGGCGCCGGTCCAGGAGAGCCATCCCCTGGGCAACCGAGAGTCTGTCGCGTCCAACGCGAATGGCCGCGCCGCGGGAGTGGGAGTGGGCGCCGGTGTGGGCGCGACGGCGAGTAACGGCGCGGGCGTGCTGCCCACGGCGCACGTTGGCCCGCTCGGACCCCAGAAAACGGCCACGCTGCCGCCGCCGGCCAAGATACCGGGCCGCAACGACCCCTGCTACTGCGGCAGTGGGCTCAAATATAAGAAGTGCCACGGAAAGTAGCTGTCAGCCGTCAGCAATCAGCGATCAGCTTTTTGTTGGCGGCCGACGGGCTGACAAGCATCCACACATATTAAATGGGAGAGGAAAGCTGACAGCTGATCGCTGATAGCTGAGGGCTACGAGATGGACGACACCCAAGCCGAGTTGGCGCGCCTGCGCGAGGGCGTGGAACAGTTGCAGGTGCGACTTTGACGTCGCTACGAAGCGCCGTGAGATCGCGACACTAGAAGAGCAGACCAGCATCCCTGACCTATGGGATGATCCCGCGCGCGCCTCCGGCCTACTGCAACGCATGAACGGGCTGCGCGAGGCCATCCAAATCCCCGAAGAACTCCTGACCGGAATCGGCGATCTGCAGGACCTCTACGAGCTTGCCCTGGCCGAGGACGACGTGGCGGTGCAGGCTGAGGTGGTGGCCGATGTGGCGCAACTGACGCGGCGCGTCGAAAAGCTGGAGAGCGAGGCCATGCTCGATGGCCCCTACGATGACCACGGCGCCGTCCTGGCCATCCACGCGCGCGAGGGCGGGACCGACGCGCAGGACTGGACGGAGATGCTGCTGCGCATGTACCTGCGCTGGGCCGAGCGCCGCGGCTACAAGACCGATGTGCTCGACAGCACGCCCGGCGAAGAAGCTGGCTTGAAGAGCGTCACGGTCGAGGTCACGGGGCGCAACGCTTTCGGCTACCTGCGCGGGGAGCGCGGGCAGCACCGCCTGGTGCGCCTCTCTCCGTTCGACGCCGCGCACCGGCGCCAGACCTCTTTCGCGCTGGTGGAAGTGTTGCCGGCCATCGAGTCGAGCGCCCCCGAGGTCGCGATCGACCCCAAGGACATCGAGATCGACATGTACCGCTCGGGCGGCGCCGGCGGCCAGAACGTCAACAAAGTCAGCACGGCCATCCGCATCACGCACCTGCCCACGGGCATCGTCGTGACCTGCCAGAACGAGCGTTCGCAGCTACAGAACCGTGAAACGGCCATGCGTATCCTACAGGCGCGGCTGCTGGAGCGCGAGGAAGAGGCGCGCGTGCGCGCGCAGGCCGCGCTCAAGGGCGAGCACGTCAGCGCGGGCTGGGGCAGCCAGATCAGGAACTACGTGCTGCACCCCTACAACCTCGTCAAAGACCTGCGCACGGGGTATGAGACCGGCAGCACCGGGGCCGTCCTCGACGGTGACCTCGACCCCTTTATGGAGGCGTACCTGCGGCAGGCGCCGGTCGCCGTCGCGTAGCCGGAGAGAACGTATGTCTACCGAAACCGTTCCAACCACATTTAGCGTACCGACCGATCTCTTAGAAGCCACCGACAGGGTCGTGCGTGAAGGCAAGGCCGGCAGCCGCGACCAACTTGTCGCGGCTGCCCTGTGCCACGAGCTTGAAGCGATCCAACGCGCCGAGATCGACGCGGCATTCGCGCCACTAGCCGCAGACCCCGACCACCAAGCCGAGACACAAATGCTCGACACGGAATTCGCCACGGCGAGTTGGGAAGCTTTACAGCACAATGACTGGAATGCTTTATCACATTAGTAATGAGCCGAATATCGAACGTTTCGAGCCGCGCCTGCCACAAAGTTCTAAGGTTGGTCTCGTTGAGCCGATTGTGTGGGCGATCGACGAGGAGCGCTTGCACAACTACCTGCTCCCGCGCGACTGTCCGCGCGTCACATTTTATGCCCTGCCATCCAGCACGCCGGCCGATGTCGAGCGTCTACTAACAGGCACATCGGCGCGCTTCGTCGTAGCCATCGAAGCGCGCTGGTTGCCGGTCGTGCAGCGAACACAGTTGTACCGATACGACCTACCAGCAGATACCTTCGAGATACATGACGCCGGCGCGGGCTACTACGTCTCTCGCGAGGCGGTGGCGCCGCGGGGCATGACACCGATCATGGACGCGTTGACAGAATTGACTCGCCGCGATGTTGAACTACGGGTGACACCATCACTGTAGCCCCTGCACGACGCGGTGGTCGCGTCGACGCTACAGTTCTCAATCATTCGGATGCGCAATGCGGCGCCACGGCCCTGAATAATTAGGAGTCCGTCAGCAAGTCGGTGAGCTACGGCTCGACGGCCTCTTGATACGCCACGATCAGGCGATTCAAGGCGGTGAGCGTTTCGATACGCTCCGTTGGACTCAAGCGCAAGGTGGCCCGGAGCAGCCGGTCATTGACCGGCACGGGAGTAGCCGGCGGCTCAATCGTCCGGCCGTGCGCCATGCAATCCATGACCCACGCCCACGGCACACCATCAAGGGCGGCAAGGATCTCTCTGTCCCGATCATTTTGGTCTCTCTTGTCCACGATTCACTCCCTCCCTCTCAACTAGCTCGTCTACTGGCCCAGCGGCGCATGGCTTCCCACCGCGCGAAGGCGAGGCGCGCCAGCCGCAGGCTACGCTCCTCGATCTCGGCCACGGTCGTCTTGGGCGAGAAGACCATCGACCAACCGCCGCTCTCCAACCGCGGGACACGCGCGCACAAGTCGCCGGTTGGGACGGTCCAGACGCCGCCGAACGCGCCGTCGCGTTCGACGACGGCCACGATCGTTTCGCCCTCCCGCGCGTCATGGCAGGCGCGAGCGATGGCCCACGCTTTATCGTGGAACATCTCAGCGGCGTCAATGGTCCGCTTAGGCCGCTCCGACGCCTCTTTCGTCAACACAAAACCCATTGCCCCTCCTTCACCTTATGCGCCAATCACAGTGGAGAAGCGACTACGCTTCGGGTAGTAATGACGGACAATCGTCACGCCAGGCGTGGACCCGCGACGCCGGAATTGGATCCCCGTAGGCCCGCGCGGTGGCGATCCAGGTGTCGATGGCATCCTGGCCTTGGCGGACAGCCTCCTCGTACGTGGCTCCGTGGTTCGCGCACCCCTCCAACTCGGGAACCGTCACGACGTAGATGTGATCGTTTGGATCCCACTGGATCAACATGGTGTAGTGCGGCGCCACGCCATCTTCGGCCGCGTGCGCGTCCTGCGTCGTCGTCGCCGGTATACTCATCGTTCCTCCCGCGTATCTTGCGGGGCATCAACAAGCTCCACCTTTATCATAGCTACGGCGCCTCCACGAGACTATAGCCGTGAACTGAATTATAGAACTCCGACGAGAAAACCCACCTCTTTAGCCGTGGGATGAATCGGCGTCGCTAGAGCGCGTCAGCGCATCCGTTGCACAGCAATGTACTGTGCTAGTTAGACGTGTTTAAGCGTCTAAAGCATGGTATACTTAGGGCATGATCGTATTAGAATTCAAGCTCGCGGGCGCCGCCAGCCAGTACGCCGCGTTCGATGAGGCCATCCGCACGACACAGTTCATCAGGAACAAGTGTGTGCGCAAGTGGCGCGACGAACGTGGCGTGAAACCGTACGACTTGAACAAATACTGCGCGGTCTTGGCGAAAGAGTATGATTTCGCGGGCAAGCTCAATTCGCAGGCGCGGCAGGCGGCGGCGGAGCGGGCGGGCGCGGCGGTCTTACGCTTCTACAAGAACTGCCGTGAGAAGAAGCCCGGTAAGAAAGGCTATCCCCACTTCCAGAAGGATGGCCGCTCTATTGAGTACAAGACGACAGGCTGGAAGATGGATGAGGCGCGGCGTGCGATTACGTTCATGGATGGCTTCAAGGCGGGCACGTTCAAGCTCAAGGGCACGCGCGACCTGATGGGTTACGCGCTCGACCAAATCAAGCGCGTGCGCGTCGTGCGGAAGGCCGATGGCTACTATAGTCAGTTCTGTATCGACGCTGATAGGCGCGTGTCCGTTGAAGCAACGGGCCGCAACGTGGGTATCGACCTGGGGTTGTCCCACTTCTATACCGACTCTGAGGGCGCGACGGTGGAGAACCCGCGTCATGTGCGACGGTCAGAACGGGCGCTGAAACGCGTGCAGCGACGCGTGTCGTCCAAGGTCAAGGGGTCGCATAATCGGGCAAAGGCGCGCCAACGATTAGGCAGGAAGCATTTGAAGGTCCGTCGGCAGCGTAAAGACTTCGTCGTGAAAGCGGCGCGGGCGCTCATCATGTCCAACGACGTGATCGCTTACGAAGACTTGAGAGTGCGGAACATGGTCAGGAATCGCCACCTGGCAAAGTCTATTTCGGATGCAGGCTGGCGGGCGTTCGTGTCATGGCTGGACTATCTGGCCCATGTCTACGGCAAGGTTGTCGTGGCTGTGCCGCCTGTGTACACGAGTCAAGACTGTTCGGGGTGCGGGGAGCGCGTCAAGAAAGCGTTGAGTGAGCGGACGCATTCGTGCCCGCGCTGCGGCACGGTGCTTGACCGCGACCACAACGCGGCACGCAACATCCTGGCGCTAGGATTGAGGCGCGTGGAAGAAACTACGGCGGGGCACGCCGAAAGTCACGCTTGGGGACAGCCTGCCCTCTATCCGCTTGAGGAAACTCAGGTGGACAAGGCTGCTGGATGAGCCAAGAATCCCACGGCGCAAGCCGTGTGGAGTGTCAAATCCGGTAAGATGAGTATATGCGTACCGAGAGCGACCCTGTACAGACGCGGCTGGAGATGCGACGCACCATGCTCGCCCTCTCCGCTCGACGCCAGCGCGCGGGCAGTGGCAGCGATCTGCGGGGGTTATTGGGGAGGGGAGCGACGCGGATGGAGTGGTGGCGGCAGGCTGAAAACGCGCTCAGTCCGATCCCGCATGCCGTCGTGGGGGCCGTCGCCGCCGCGGCCTATATGCCCGCCCGGGCCACCGCCGACATTGATCTGGCCGTGGTGGAGACCGCCGCGCCCCGTCTGGAGGACCAGCTACAGGCGCGCGGATGGCAGCGTCGCGGCCGATTGTCCATGGTCGGCCTGCAGGGAACCAGTTGGCTGACCGCGGCCGGTCACCCGGTCGATGTGATCTACCTGCCGGGCGCATGGGGAGAAACGGCGATTGCCACAGCGCAGAGCAACATCATCGAGGGACTGCCGATTCTGCCGCTCCCCTACCTGGCGCTGATGAAACTGCTGGCCAGTCGCCTCGTCGATACAGGGGACCTCGCCCGGATGCTCGGCCACCAAGACGATGTGACTCTCGCGGCGGTGCGGCGGGTCATCACGGCCGACGGGCGACCTGAGGATGTCGCCGATCTGGAACAAATCATCGCCCTGGGGCGGTTAGAATACGAAGGTCGGAGCCCGGACTGAAGCCCGCGCCAAGCGCTTCCAATACAATTGGAGTATATGTTCCGCACAAACCTCGACGACATCGACGCGATCAGAAACCTGGCTGCGATCAGAGACATAGCTACCCATATCTTCCCGCGTACGGCGCCACTGACGGTTGAACGCGTAACAGAGGGATTGTCGACGCGTGTGTACAGGATACACCGCGCCGGCGAGACTTTCTACCTGCGCGTCTTGCCCGAGGTGGGCGCCAGTTTCGCGCCGGAAGCGTACGCGCATACACTGCTGCGCGCACGCGGCGTCAAGGTCCCCGAAGTCATCTACGTCGAGCGCTATAACGCGGCGCTGGAGCGCTCGGTCATGGTCACGACCGCGATCGTGGGACAGCACATCGGCCATTGTCGCGATATGGCCGCCGCGCGACAGGCGCTCGTCGCGGCCGGCCGGGACCTGGCCATCATCAACAGCGTGCCGGTCGACGGGTTCGGGTGGATCGCGCGCGACAGCGGCGACACCACTCGGCTGGAGGCAGAGTTTGCATCGTATCGTGCGTTCGCGTTCAATCAGTTAGAGGAAAACCTGACGTTATTAGGGGCGTCGGCGCTGAGACCGGCCGGCATCGTTGCAGTCCGACGGACGATCGAGCGATACGACGCCCTGTTCGATGCGGAGGACGCCGGGCAGGCTCGCCTGGCGCACGGCGACTTTGACGCGACGCACATCTATCAACAGGGGGGCCGCTACACCGGCGTCATCGACTTCGGCGAGATCCGCGGCGCCGGCCCCTGCTACGACCTGGGCCACATCAAGCTACACGACGGCGAGAAACTGCCCACACCGATGCTGCCCTACCTGCTGGAAGGCTATGCGCGCGTCACGCCGCTGCCAGCCGACGCCCCGCGACGAATAGCCCTTGCCAGCCTGGTCATCGCCATCAAGGCCCTGGGCCGTCAGGTACAGAAGGGGCGCGGCAACGTCGATCGGCGTAACAGTTATGTCAATTTGCTCGTCACGGGCATCGAGGACGCCGTAGAGGCGCTGCGGAACCAGTAGCCTGTCAACGACTAGTGGTGGTCGCGGCCGCCGCCACCTTCGGTGTGCCCATGGCCCTCGCTGCCGGGATCCCCCTGCCGGTGGTCGCGGGTCTCGTCATGGACGCCAGGGACGGGCGTCACCGGGGGCATCTTGTCGCGTTGCGGCTCGCCGGGCGCCACCGGGTTGGCCGCCGCCAGGCCGCTGTCTTCGTCGTTGATCGGATTCGGGCTTCCCGCCATCATAACACCTCCATGTAGGGTCGCACGTCGTCGTAACCATTGAACGGGTGGGGCTAAAAATATATGGGCAAGATGCGTTCCGCAACGGGCAACGCCCTGACCCAGATCGCTGTCCCCTGGTTCGTGCTCACCACGACGGGCAGCGGTGATGTCAGGCATCAGGCAACGGCATGTTGTCGATCAGCCGCGTCGCGCCGGCGCGCGCGGCGATCACCAGCAGGGCGCCGGGGCGCGCCGCCGCCAGCGGCTCCATCGTGTCGGGATCGACAAGCTCGGCATACTCCAGCCGCACCAGCGGCTCCGTCGCCACGGCCTCGCGCATGATCCGGCGCAGCTCCTCGCCATCGCGCGCGCTGGACAGAGAGCGGTCGCGCGCGGCCGTCAGCGCACGGTAGAGCGCGGGCGCGGCGCGGCGCTCGTCGGGCGACAGGTAGACATTGCGGGAGCTCATGGCCAGGCCGTCCGGCTCGCGCACGGTCGGGCCAGCCACGATCTCCACCGGCATATCGAGGTCGCGCGTCATGCGGCGGAGCACGGCGAGCTGCTGCGCGTCTTTCTGGCCGAAGTAGGCGCGGGTCGGGCGCACGATGTTGAGCAGCTTGGCGACGACGGTAGCCACCCCCGCGAAGTGGCCGGGCCGTCCGGCGCCTTCCAGCACGTCGCTCAGGGGACCCACGGCGACGCGCGTGGCGAAGCCCGCCGGGTACATCGCGGCGACGGACGGCATGAACAAGTGGTCCACACCTTCGGCGCGCAGGAGCGCCTCGTCGCGCGCGGGCGTGCGCGGGTAGCGCGTCAGGTCCTCGGACGGCCCGAACTGCGTGGGGTTGAGGAAGATGCTACACACAACCACCGCGTCGCGCCCGCGCGCGCGGCGCACATGGCTGAGGTGCCCCTCGTGCAGCGCGCCCAGGCTGGGCACGAAGCCGATATCCGCGCCCGCGCGCCACGCGGGGGTCAACGCGTCGCGCAGGCTCGCGATCGTGGTGTGGATATCCATGGCGCGGCCCGTCTACGCCTCGCTCGGCGCTTGCGGGAGAGGAGCTGCGCGTCCCTCGCGCATCGCGCGGACGGCGGCGGCCAGTTCGTCCGCTTTCATCTTATAGCTGTGCTCCTCAGTCGGGAAGGCCCCCGCGTCGACCTCGGCGCAGTACTCCGTGAGCGCGCCCGCGATGGTCTCGCCGAGGGTAGCGTAGCGCTTGACGTGGCGGCCTTGCCCCTCGTTCAGCCCCAGCAGGTCGTGCCAGACAAGCACCTGGCCGTCGCAGTCCGGCCCGGCGGCGATGCCGATCGTCGGGATGGCGACCTGCGTCGTGATGTGGGCGGCGAGGCGCGCGGGGATCGCTTCCAGCACGAGCGCGCAGGCGCCGGCCTCCTCCAACGCCGCGGCGTCGTACATGATCGCCCTGGCCGAGGCGGCGTCGCGCCCCTGCACCTTCCAGGCGCTCGGCGGCAGGGTCTGCGGCATCAGCCCGGTGTGCCCCATCACGGGGATGCCGGCGTGGGTCAGCGCGCGCACCGTGGCGGCGAAGGCCACGCCGCCCTCCAGCTTGACGCAGTCGGCCCCGGCTTTCACCAGCAGGTTGGCGTTCTCGATGGCCTGTTCGAGGGAGACATTGTAGCTGCCGAACGGCATGTCCGCGACGATCATGGTGTGCGCCGCGCCGCGCACGACCGCGCGCAGGTGATGCAGCATGTCCGCCATCGTCACCTGTACCGTGCCCTCATAGCCGAGCACGTTGTTGCCGAGCGAGTCGCCGACTAGTATTATGTCGAGCGGGGCACGGTCGGCCAGGACGGCCGACGGGTAGTCGTAGGCCGTGACCATCTTCAGCCGGCGCCCCATGCCCTTGATCGCGCGCAACGCCGGCGCCGACAACTTTTCCTTCATGTAGACCCCTCTGGGGCTATGCTGCCGCTATAGCAGTATAGCGCAGGGGAAACAGTTGTTACCCTGACGCCGGTCGTGCGTTATATGGTGTAGGTGTTCGTAACGGTAGCGCGGAGCGAGGGAGGGCGTATGCTGATGGCGGATCGCGGGCGGGCCACGTCCGGCGCCGCGTCCTCCGTGGCCGCGCACGCCGCCTTCGACGAACTATACGCCGCGTACAGCGCGCCGCTCTACAACTACATTTTTCGGCTCGTCGGCGACCGTGAGCAGGCGGACGATCTGCTGCAGGAGACGTTCGTCAAGGTCTATCGCGCCCTCGATAGCGTGCCGGACGGGGCGGGGCGCACGCCCTGGCTGTACCGCGTCGCCACCAATACGTGCTACGACGTGTTGCGCCGCCGCCGGCTCATATCCTGGCTGCCCTGGCGGCATGACGACGCGCATGAGCCGGCCGGCGACGAGGGCGATCTGGGCGAGCGCTACGCCCTCGGCGAGGGGGTACAGGACGCCCTGCGGCAGGTCCCGCCCACGCTGCGCGCGCCGTTGCTGCTGCACGCGGCGCACGGCCTGGACTACGACGATATCGCCCGCACGCTCGGCATCTCCCGCGCGGCGGTCAAGATGCGCGTCTCGCGGGCCCGCGCCCTTTTCCGCGCGGCCTATCGGCGCGACGAGGAGACACTACGATGACCCATTATCCGCCCAATCTGGCGACACACCCCAACGCCGCGACGCTCGGCGCTTACCATGACGGCGAACTCGGCGGCGCCGCCCTGACCGACGCCGAGGCGCACCTCGCGGCGTGCCCGCGCTGTCGTCAGGAACTGCGCGAAATCGATCGCCTCGACGCCGCGCTCGGCGGTCTGCCCGCGCTCGAACCGTCCCCCGACGTGTACGACCGCGTGCTGGCGCGCGTCGCGCGGCCCCATCCGCGCGCGCCGCACGCCACGCGCTTCACGCCACGACGTCCCCTGTGGGCGCTAACGATCGCGCTGGCGGCGGTGGCCGCGCTGGTCGGCGGGTACGACTTCCTCATCACGCCACACACGGGTCTCGTGGGATACGCGCCATACGCGAGCGCCCTACCGCCGTTGACGGCGCGTGACGGAGTAGCCATCAGCGCGAGACGGTCCACGGCGTCCGCCCCGGCCGCCGGGGGCCTGTCGAGCTCTAGCGCGCAGGCCAAGGCGAGCGCGCCGATGTCCGCGCCCGCCGCGCCCGCCGGCCGTCCCCCGCAAACCGGGCAGATCAGCAGAAGCGCTACCTCTCGTGGGGGTAGCGGGTTGCCCCTAAGCCCCGACGCACGTTTGATCGCGCGGACGAGCGAGGTAGACCTGCGCGTGCCTGCTGTTCAGAAGACATACGCCGCCGCCGTCGGCATCGCGGCGCGCGCGGGCGGCTACGTGTCCGACTCCAACGACAACGCTTCCGGCGCGACGAACGGCGGCTACGCGGCGACGCTGACCCTGCGCGTACCGGCCGCGCGCTTCGAGGACGCGATGGCCCGGCTCGCTGCCCTCGCGCCGCGCGGCGGCCTGCTGCGTCAACGGTCGAGCAGCGCCGACATCACGGACGGCTACCACGATCTACAGGCACAGTTGCAGGCGCTACAGGCCACGCGCGCCCAGCTGCTGGCGATCATGCGTAAGGCCGGCAGCATCCCCAACACTTTAACGGTGCTCGACCGCCTCACCGACGTAAACACGCGCATTGACGGCGTGCAGGGGCAGATCACGGCCAGCGCCAACACCGTCATGTTCTCCACGATCACCGTCAACATCGCCGCCCAGCCGCGCGCCCGCCCGCACGTCGTGGCGCCTCCACCGCGACGCCATACATCGTCGGGCGGGTGGCAGCCGGGCCGCGACGTGGTGAGCGCGCTGTCCAACCTCGGTGCGGCGCTCCAGGCCATCATCACCGTCGTCATCTACGCCGTCGTCTACCTCGCTCTACCCGCCGCGCTCGCGGGTCTGGCCCTATTGTCGCGGCGGGCGCGCCGCCGCGCACTGTATCATTAATTGGGACACACATGACGTGGCAATGATGAGAACAGGAGCGCACGGTGACGGACGACGAACAGGGGCAGGCGACGACAAGTAGCGAGGCGGAGTTGGCGCCGGACGTGGCGGGCGGGGGACAGACGGGACCGGCGCCCACGGCGCTGCCGGAGGGGCCAGTGCTGGTTATCGCCGCGCACCCCGACGACCCGGATTTCGGCTGCGGCGGCTCCATGGCGCGGCTGGTCCTGGAGGGGCGCCGCGTCGCGGTCGTGGTGGTGACCGACGGGACCGAAGGCGGCGAGGACCCGGCCGTCCCCGACGCGGAGCTGCGCGACCGCCGCGAAGGCGAGCAGCGCGCGGCGCTGGGGGAACTCGGCGTGCATGACGTGGAGTTCCTGCGCTTCCCCGACGGGCGACTGCAGCCGGCGCTGGACGTGCGCCACGCCCTGACGCGCGCGATCCGCCGCTACCGCCCCGCGACGGTCTTCGCGCACGACCCCACCGCGCACCTGTTCGAGGGCTACATCAACCATCCCGACCACCGCGCCGCCGGCATGGCCGCCCTCGACGCCGTCTTCCCGTCGGCCGGCAACCCGCGCGCGTTCCGCGACCTGCTGGCCGAGGGGCTCACCGCGCATAAAGTAAAGATGGTATACCTCTTCTACACGGCGCAGGCCAACGCCTGGATCGACATCGCGGGCGCGCCGCTGGAGCGCAAGATCGCCGCGATCGGCCGCCACGAGAGTCAGGTCGGCCCCGACTGGGATTACGCCAAGTGGATGCGCGAAGGGGCCGCGCACACCGCCAAAGAAGCCGGCCCCGACGCGGGCCTGGAGGCGGCCGAGGGCTTCCGGCGCATCATCCTCGGCGACTGATACTGATTGAGTGACTGGAAAAGGGCATGAACAACCGATACAACTCTGGTTACGATCCGTCCCAGATTCGATTAGTCCCTTTTCCCGAGGCGAAGGCATATGGTGACGGGTGGTGGCGTAGCGCTTGGAAGTCGAGACTGTTCCGCGGGAGTTGCCAAAAGGCTTGCGCTTGCCGCTGCCGCCCTGGGAAATAGGGGGCGCGCCTCTTATTGTCGCCATATTGGCGCGTGAGCCTGGTCAGATTACGGTGGAGGTATTGAGTCGACACGAAAAGCTGTTCGGCGAAGAAGTTGCCTATATTTCCTTGATCATGCAGGCGATACATGCCCTGTACCCGGAAATTACTATAGAAGGGTATAGCGATCATCCAGTATTGCGCATGGCTGGAGCATCGCATATCTCGCGTGCTCGTTGATGGTTTTTAAGGTCAGGCCCACGACATCCCCGCGATGACCATCGCATCGGCCTGGGCGAGTAACTTCCACCGAACGATACTAAAAGGGCGTTGCTTGCGCCGAAAGCGCGTGATGTCATTACACTGGTAGGGGAGGGTGCTGATGCGCATACAGGGATATAACGTGGTGTTCGAGGAAGGGCCGGCTAGTTGGGGCGCGTACGTCCCTGATTTGCCGGTTTGCGCGGCCGTCGCCGATACGCGCGAGGAGGTCGAGCGCAGCATCGACAAAGCGATAACGATGCACCTCGAAGGGCTACGCGAGGACGAGCAGGAGCGCGCTATCGCGCGCGGAAACGTCGTGGGCAAGACGGAGCAAAAGAGCACGGCATAAACCTCCGACGGCACGAAGCGGCCCGACTATGTCTTCTATCGCGATGACGCCGCGCTCATCGGCAACAAGAGCAAGGTCCTCACCGACAGCCTGCTGCGTGGTAAGGCCATCGCCATCGGCGACGCCAAGTCCTGGGATCGCCCGCTCGACAGGACCGACAAGGGCAGGGGCAAGGCGGGCGACGCGCTCTCCAACAAGAACCCCTCGTATCAGATCGCCTTTCCCTAATCGTCCTCTATCGCCTGCTGTTCATCCTCTACGCCGAGGCGCGCGACCTGCTGCCGGTGCGCGAGAGTGAGCAGTACCGTGACAGCTACAGCCTACAGGCGATGAAAGAGACCGTCGCCCGCGACCTCGACGCGGGCAAGCTGCTGCTGCCGACGAGCGCCCGGCTTTGGCCCACGCTCACGGACCTGTTCGGCATCATCGACGCCGGGAGCTCGCCCTCCAAGGTGGCGACCTTCAACGGCGGGCTCTTCGACCCGGCGCGGCATCCCTTCCTCGCGCGCCACACCGTCGGCGACGCCCACCTGCAGCGGGCCATCGACAAGCTCGCGCGCGTCAAGGACCAATTCGTCGACTATCGCGACCTCGCGGAGCAACACCTCGGCACGATCTACGAGGGCTTGCTGGAATACCAGCTGCGCCCCGACGACCGCGAGGACAGCTGGACGGTCGCGCTGCTCAACGACCAGGCGAACGCCACGCCGCGGGCAGCTACTATACCCCCGACTACATCGTGAAATACATGGTGGACGCGCCGGGCCAGCGCCTAGAGGAGTTCGCCCGGCTCGACGCCGACGCCTTTATCGCGGAGGTGCGCAAGCGGCGCCCCGAAGCGGCGGGCGCGCTGACGCCCGCGACGCTGAAGGCCCTGAAGTCCGGCTACGCCGAGCAGGCCACGCCGCTGCGACGCCGTCACGCCGAGGCGGCGGTCCTGGAACGCGCGTTGTCCGACCTCGTGAACGCGGCCTACGGGCTCACGCCCACCGAGATCGACCTGCTGTGGGCGACGGCGCCGCCGCGCATGCCAATCGGCCGGCCACCAGGCGCGCCGCCTAGCCCATACGCCGACCGTCGTGTCCGTACGATTACTAGTCCGCGAACCGCGATGTTATGTCTATAGAGGGCGGGGACTGCCAACAACGCGACGGCTAAGGGCGGCGCTATCCGCCGTTTGGCGTCCGGCAGGATCGCCGATGACGCCTGTTTCCCGCAACGCCCGACGAATAACGTCCAACACAGACGTGTCCGTGTCGCGCGCGGCTCTCTCCAACTGGCGCGCCTCATCCGCCGACAGGCGCAATGACATTTGTACAGCGAGTGGGCGTCCGATCTCAAACTGGTCCGTGACGTCCTCGATGTCTTCGCCCACCAGGAAATCCTCCGGCTCGAACCTCGGGTGAACGTGTCCCTTGTCTTTCTTACTCATACTCGACCACTCCTCACTAGCGGCTATGTTTCTTATAATACTTGGTCGTCAAATCCTGGTTCGTATCGAAGGCCGTGACCGGACGCCAAACGTCCTCAGCATACGGGTGAGGGGCAATCGCGACCGTCAGCAAACGCTTATCCTGCGTGAGGCCAGTCATCAAGTGCGTGGCGGCGTGGCGAAAGCCCGCCGGATCATACGCGGGGTTAGGTGTAATAATTGGCCGGTCCTCCAGGACCTCCACCACCTCGTCGGCGCTCACGCGATGGCGGTGCATTTCCTCCCTGTTACCACCTTCGGGATCAATGTCAAGCGCCGCGATATATGGCATATGGCTCCCCCGGATGTGCGACGGATAATATGACCGCGAGACACGGTATCGGGTGAGTGATGAGGCGCGACCTCACAGGGCGGCAAACAGATGCCATCGGTAGCCGCTATAGGAGTGACCCATTGGGGGATCACGTCCATCACATTACCAGTATACGTCCATCGCGGACAGCCAGTCGCAAACTCTACATCAACCCCAAGCACGTGAAAAGTCGTTAGCGCGCAGAAGTCTCGGGACGTCCGTTCCTGGGAGCGCGGGACAATTCACGAACCCTCAAATTAGCCCCTGTTTGCTGGCGGCGATCACGGCCGAGATGCGGTGCTCGACGCCGAACTTGTCCATGATCTTGCGCAGTTGGTCCTTGACGGTGGCCTCGCTGAGGTACAATTGCGCCCCGATCTCGCGGTTGGTAAGGCCCTCGGCGATGTGACGCAGGATGGTCACCTCGCGCTCGGTCAGCTGCACCGGCGCGGCCGTGCCCTTGCGCAGCCGCTCCAGCACCGGTGAGGCGGCCTTCTCGTCGAGCACGCCCTCGCCGCGCGCCGCCGCGCGGATCTTGCGCTTGAGGTCGGCCCGCTCGACGTCCTTGACGACGTAGCCCTTGGCCCCGGCCTGGATGCAGCGGTAGATCATGTCGCTGTCAAGGAACGCGGTCAGGATGATCACGGCCGTTTCCGGCCGCTTCGCGGTGATGTCGCGGCAGACATCGGCGCCGGGCGCGCCGGGCATCTTGAGGTCGAGCAAAACGACGTCGGGCCGCGTGCGCGCGACGACCTGTAGCGCCTCCTCGCCGTTCGAGGCCTCGCCGACGACCTGGAAATCGGGCTCGGCGTTCAAGATCGAGCACAGTCCCTCGCGGACGATCGAGTGATCGTCCACGATCACCAGCCGGATGTGTGGTGTGTCCATTCCTTCCCCTTAGTCGTTAGTCGTTAGTCGTTAGTCGTTAGTCGTTAGTCGTTAGTCGTTAGTCGTTAGTCGTTAGTCGTTAGTCGTTAGTCGTTAGTCGTTAGTAAGGCGCTAATGGAGGCTCCTCAGTAGACCGCCAACGAGTTTTGCAACCTCTGTCGTCTGCGCCATCAACTGCTGGCACGCCCTTTCGTCGCTGTATCCCAGTCGGTGCGAGATCAAGACAAACGTTTCCACTTCACAAAGCGATCCGTTAGCGATCGACAGGTGATGCGCCAGTTCCTTTGCGCCTGTCCGTCCCTGGCCCTCCGCGATATTCGCCGGTATCGAAACGACCGCGCGTCGCATCTGATTCGTCAGGCCGTACAACTCATCTTTCGGCCAGGCGCGAGTCACGCGATACACCGTTTCGACGAGATCCATCGCCCGTTGCCACGCTATCAAGTCTCGGTAGCCCTGAATGCTCATCATCGCTCCTATGTAACTATTAACTTCCGATGTAACCTCGACCATCGACCATCGACCATCGACCATCGACCATCGACTATCGACTATCGACCATCGACTATCGACTATCGACTATCGACTATCGACTATCGACTATCGACTATCGACTATCGACTGGCACCGTCGCCCTGACCGTCGTGCCCTGTTCGTCGTCGTTACCGTAGATGGAAAACGCGCCGCCGAGACGCTCGATCTGCTCGGCGACGGTGCGCAGACCGAAGTGGTCGGGCGTCTGGCGGAAGGCCGCCAGCGCGGCGTCCGCGATGCCCACGCCGTTGTCCTGGACCACGAGGGTCAACATGCCGGATGTGAATCGGACGCTGACCATCACGTCGGTCGCCTGGGCATGCTTGTACGCGTTCATCAACGCCTCGCGCACGACGCGGTGCGCGGCGTTCTGCACCAGTACGGGGAGCTCAGGCTGCTCCCCCGCCGTGACAAGGTTGGCGGACCAGCCGGCCTTGGCGGCCTGATCGTCGACGAGCCGCCGCACCGCCGCCACGAGCCCGATCTCGGCGATGTCGGACGACAAGGTGAAGATGGCGCCGCGCAACTCTTCGCCCGCACGCGCCGAGAGATGGCGCGCTTCCTCCAGCGGCTCGCGCAGCGGACTGGGCGCCTGACCGTCCTCCACAAGGTTGTCAAGACTCCATTGCAGCCGCAGCCCAATGCTAAAGAGCATCTGCAGCACCGTGTCGTGCAGTTCCTGGGCGATGCGGTTCTTCTCGCGCAAGACGGCGGAGCGGTGCGCCTCGCCGCGCAGCAGGGCGTTCTCAAGCGCGATCGAGACCTCGTCACAGAAGATGTGCAACGTTTCCAGCATGGCCTCAGTCGTCGCCGGCGCCGGCGACGACAGCCGCGCCTGGACGACCGCCACGGGACGGCCGCGCACGAGCAGCGGCGCCGCCACGCGCGCGTGCTCCTGGGCATGAACCGGCGCTCCAGCGCGCACGTAGTCCCCGTCGACGACCATGCGCGAGGACCGCGCCGCTGCCGTGGCGTCCTCCACCAGCGCGCACGCGTCCTCGTCCCGCCTTTCCATCCCAGGCGCCCGTTCGTCGTCTCCCATCCGCGCGACGAGGCGCACTCCCGGCGCGCTACCCCGCTCGACGCCGCCTTCCTCGACGAGGTAGGCGCGCAAGTCACATAGTTCCAGCGCCTCGGCCAGGCCGGCCAACCCGATCCGCAGGGTATCCTCCACGCCGGTCGCGGTATTCATCGTATGCGAGAGCCGGTTGAGCGCGGCCAGCTCACGGTTGCGCTGCAGCACCGTCTGCGCCAGATACGCGTTCTCGGCCGCGGCGGCGCCCACGGCCTTCTCAGCCTCGCTCAACAATCCGACCAACCCCGTGAGCGCGTACAGGCCCAGGATCTCGCTAGCCACGGTGGGGAGAGCCATGTGCAGGGGGAGCAGCGCCGCGAAGACGAGCAGCAGCGCGACGAGGCTGGCGATACCAAGGGCGCGGCGCGGGGCATAACGCGTCGCCGCGAGCGCCACGGCGCAGTACAACAGCACCTGCGCATAGCCGGGGCGCGCCGCCGTGGCGTAGAAGACCAGCGTGGCCACGGTCACATCGGTCGCGGTTAGCACGAAGGTACGCGACGCGGAGCGGAGCGAGGACGCGCGGCCGCTCAACAGATAGAGCAGCGGGTGGGCGAGCATGACGCACGCCGCGACAAAAGCATGCGTCGCCTGCTCGCCGTGCCGGGGGACTGGCAGCAGACATCCCGCCAGCACCAACGGCATCACGAGCCATTGCAACAGCACCATGCGGCGCTCCGTCTTGTTCGCGCTCAAGGTACGGCCGGACGCGACGAGGCGCTCCCACACCGCCGCCCGCGCAAGGCCGAGCGGGCGCGCCCCGCCGACCAGCATACCGCTCGCACTCATGACGCCCCCTAGCTACCAGTCGTTAGTCGTTAGTCGTTAGTCGTTAGTCGTTAGTTGTTGGTCGCTTAGGCGCCGCTTGTTCGACATCAACCACACTGCCGCCCGCTTCGTATCTTCTATCGACCATCGACCATCGACCATCGACTCCACGATAGCCCGCCGTTCGGGTGGCGTGCAATGGCAAAAACGGGGGGCGCGGCGCCTGGCCGGGGGGGCGAGGAGTAGCCGTTTGGCGGCGTGATAGACCCCTTTTGGGTGGTTGTGGACGATGGTATTCTGACCTTACTCTAGTCCCTGTACAGCCGAGATGTACGGAGTGACAGCGCGAACGCCGCGAGACGGCGACGACAACGACGACAACTAAGGAGATAAGACAGTGAACGAATTCGCAGTGAAGATGATCGTGGCGGCGCAGACGGGTATGGCCAAGTTGCGCGAGCGGGCCGAAGAGGGCCAGGGCATGGTGGAGTACGCGCTCATCCTCGCCTTCATCGCCATCCTGGTGATCGTGGCCCTCAAGTTCCTGCAGCCCGCCATCTCCAACACCCTCAACAACGTCAGCAACAGCCTGTAGGCCGCGCCCTGTTTCGTACAGGGTGGGATATCCAGGGCGGGAGAGACAACGATGGTTGTCCCTCCCGCCCCTTACTTTTGCTTGTGTCTCCCAGCTGCGGGTTCCTGTAGCCGCGCGATAGTACTAATGGGCTATGGAGCGCGCTCGTCGCGCTTGCTACGGTGAACCTGGGTGCAACGGCGTCTCAATGGCAAAGGAGCCTGCGACTGCGGTCGCATGGCAGATAACGCCGACTGCGGTCGGGAACGGATCAGCGCGCCGGCCGCGCCCCCTTCGTCCTGACACCGCAGTGTCCGTGGTCTGCCATCGGGGTCCCCTCTGGGGAGGCAGTCGCAGGCCTACGAGCGCCGATAATTCACGAGCCCCGCCCTTGGAAACGCGCGTGAGGGCGTGTTGCCTCATAACTAAATCTGCTTTTAGATGGGGTCGTTGCCTCATAATAGGATCTACGTTTCGGCGACAAATGTCACGGCGCTCTGTGGTCGTCGGGGTGTGGAGAAACGGGACACCGGCGCG
>JAABUZ0100001284.1_pt1 | contig 49062 bp, 49 predicted proteins | sample 5562091 | NCBI WGS metagenome assembly JAABUZ01 (sample SAMN12813069, study PRJNA571459) | rock metagenome | isolation source: Antarctica rocks | place: Antarctica: Victoria Land, Linnaeus Terrace sud | collected 2015-12-21 | reverse complement strand
GGTTCGCGCCCGTCCCCGTTTATGACCGCTATGCACTCGCGCCCGGAGCGGCCTTTACTGGACCGGCGGTCGTCGAGGAGCGCGAATCAACGACGATCATCGGTGGCGGCACGGTCACGGTGGACACTTACCGAAACCTCATTGTGACGATGAAGGGAGACGCCACCCGTGATTGACGCGCGACCAGGCATTGATCCGATCACCCTCGAAGTCCTCTGGAACCGTTTGATCGCTGTTGTCAACGAGCAGGCGACGGCGCTGATGCGCACCTCATTCACGACCGTCGTCCGCGAGTCAGGCGACCTCTCCGCCGGGGTCTTCGATCCACGCGGCTACATGATCGCGCAGGCCGTGACCGGCACGCCCGGACACATCAACTCGATGGCGACGTGCATTCACCACTTTCTCGCCGTCTATCCTGCCGACACCTTGCGGCCCGGCGACGTTCTCATCACGAACGATCCGCAGAAAACCTCCGGCCAACTCCATGACTTCACAGTGATTTCGCCGATCTTCGATGATAACGACCGGTTGATCGCGTATTTCGGCTCGACCTGCCACGCGATCGACATCGGCGGGCGGGGCCTCAGCGCTGACGCGCGTTCGATGTATGAGGAAGGTTTGTTCGTCCCGATCACGAAGTGGTACGACGCGGGCAGGCCGAACGAAGAACTGGTGAAGATTATCCGCGCGAATGTCCGCGAGCCGGAGCAGGTGCTCGGCGACATCCACGCGCAGGTGGCGGGCAACAATGTCGGCGGCGCGCGGCTCAAAGAGTTTATGCAGGAGTTCGGCCTGACCAGCATCGAACCGCTCGCGGACGAGATTATCACCCGCTCTGAGCGGGCGATGCGCGACGCGATTGCTACCGTGCCGGACGGCGTCTACACCCACAGCGGGCAGAGCGACGGTTTTGACGCGCCCGTGACCCTTGCCGTCACGATCACCAAAAAGGGCGACGCGATGCATGTGGATTGGACGGGATCAAGCCCTGCCAGCCCGCGCGGCATCAATGTCGTGCTCAATTACACCCATGCGTACGTGACGTATGCCCTGAAGTGCGCGCTGTGCCCCGACGTGCCGAACAACGAAGGCTCATTCCGCCCGGTCACGGTCACCGCGCCACCCGGCTCACTCCTCAATGCACTCCCGCCCGCACCCGTAGCAGGCCGACACGTCATTGGGCATTTCCTGCCGGGCATTGTCTTCGGTGCGCTCGCGCCGGTGCTGCCCGGCAAGGTGATCGCTGAGGGCGCGGCGAATATCTGGGCGACGCAACTGACCGGTGCCCATGCCAACGGCGATCCATGGACCTACGTCTGGTTCTCCTGTGGCGGCACGGGCGCACGCCCGACGAGTGACGGCATCCACACGACCGCCTTTCCGTCCGGCGTGATGGGTGTGCCGGTCGAGGTGATCGAGAGCGTCGCGCCGCTGCTCATCCGGCGGCGGGAAATTGCCCAGGACTCCGGCGGGCCGGGCCGATTCCGGGGCGGGTGCGGGCAGTACATGGAGGTCGGCGCGCTGACCGGACGTGGGTATAACCTCGGCCCGATCTTCGACCGCACGCGCGTTCCCGCTGAAGGGTACGCGGGCGGCGGGCAAGGGGCGCGCGGCGCGATCACGCTCAGTGACGGTCGCGAACTTCAGGATAAGTCGCAGGTCGCCCTCGCGGCGGACGAGCGGTTTACGCTGCAACTACCCGGTGGCGGCGGCTACTTCGATCCGCTGACGCGCGATAGACAGGCGGTCCTCGATGATGTCCTCGACGGCTTCGTCTCCATTGACGCCGCGCGCTCCCAGTATGGCGTCGTCATTGACAGGGTTTCGATGACCCTTGATGAAGAGGCGACTATTACTCTCCGGGCAGCGGCGAAGTAATCCTGCGATCGAGCGCGTGCTTCGTAGTGAATTTTTTCTGGGGGTGGCGGGTTCCAGCCTGCCATCAAAAGGAGTGTCAAAGGTGGCGGCGTCGAGCCGCACGAGCGGATCCCGGAGCACAGGTGTTGCCCCCCATGATGCCGGGTCCGCCGCGCGCACCATCGCCCCAATCCTCTCCCGCTTGACAGGAGCAGTTCTCGGTTTCCTCGTCCTTTAGATTGCGCCGACGACGTTGGACGCCGCCGCCGCACCTTCACCGCGTGGCAGCATTCCGTCTCGATAGAGACGCCGCAATACCGGTCGGACACCGCTGATCACCAGGAGGAGGGCAATAAAGAGCAGAGCTGGTGGCCCGAGTGCTCGCGGTGCCCCGATGCGAGCCGCCAGATAGCCCATTCCCAGGTTGCCGAACGACATTACCCCGCTCGCACTCATTAGGAAGATACCCGATATCCGCCCGCGCAGGTGGTCCGGCACCGCCTCTTGCATCATCGTATTGGCGAGCGTCATGAAGAGCGTGGTCATCGCCCCGACGAGGAAGATGGACGCCAGCGCCAATAGGTTATTCATCATCACTGCCATCAACGCGGTCGCGACCCCACTGCCGATGCCACCAACGAAGAGCAGCGCGCCGCGCTGCCGCCGCGAGCGCATCCCCGCCAGCACCAGCGCCGCGACAATCGAGCCAAGCCCCATCGCGGAGATGAGCGACGAATAGATGGCGCCGTTTCCGCGCAGGCTCTGGCTCGCAAACAAGGGGAGCGTCGAATCGAAGGCCATCGTCAACAGGCAGTGCAGCACAATCACGCCCAGCAACAGGCCGATCGCTCCCTGCTCGCGGATATAGCGTCCGCCCTCCTTGACCTGCTCGACGAGCGAGATCGGCGACAGGGCGACCTGCCGTGTCACCGATACACGCAGCACCTGGCCAATCGCCAGGAGGTAGAGCACGGCGATCACGAGAAAGGCTGGCCCCGCACCCCGCGTGGCGAGGAGCGTCGCGACGAGGGCAGGCCCTGCGAACCGCGAGCCGCGTGTTGCCAGGTTGCTCAACGAGAAGACGTTGAGCAACTCATCGCGCGGGACGAGGCCAGGCAAGACGGTCTGCACCGTCGGTTGTTCGATCGCCCGGGCGATGCCGGACAGGAAGACGAGTGGCACCAGTTCCAGCAAGGGCAACGCCCCACGGATCGCCTGCACACCGATGACGAGCGCGATGATGCCTTGCGCGGCCTCCGTACTGAGGACAAGGAGGCGGCGATCGGCACGGTCGGCGAGTAGGCCACCGACGAGCGTTGCGAGAAAGAGCGGCACCATCGTGGCGAAAGTGACGAGGCCGACGGCACCGCTCCCACCGAGGCGGAAGGCAAACCAGCTGGAGGAGACGAGGAACGCCGCTTGTCCGATGCTCGAGAGCGTCGTGCCGAACCAGAAGACGCGGTTATCGCGGTAGCGCAACGAGGAGAGGGGATTGGCACGTAGTCGTCGCGGGGTGGGGTCGGGTCGTCGTTGTTCCATCGTATCCTTTGCCGTGAAAAGAACGCGTGCGAAGCTCTATCGAGATCGCGACAACTCTAGCAGAAGATGGGGAGGGGAGAAACTGATATCCGGCGTCGGGAGCGCATTCATGTACCGCGCTTCTGATCGCGGATCAACCGCGCGAGGTCAATCACCTCGCGCATCATCGTTGCTGTCCGCTGACGTGTCCCGGCTTCGTTGATAACCATGTTCTCGTTATCGAGTTGATCGCGAGAAAGGATGACGACTGTCGGGACGACCTGCGCGCTGAGCGTGCGGACGGTGTGGTAGAGCGCGTTAATCGTGTTCATCGCGCTCGCACCGCCGTAGCCGAGCAGCGCGACCGCCTTGCCGCCGAGATAGCGCGGCTGATCGCTCGCGAGAAATTCCAATGCGTCGAGGACGTTCTTCACCGCGCCGCTGATCGTCCCATGATAGGTCGGCGAGCAGACGACGAAGCCATCCGCCGCGCGCACTTCGTCGAGGAGCCAGTGCAGTGTGGCGGGGTATTCGTCTAACTGCCGCTCGCCGTTGTAGAGCGGGAGATCGAGATCGCGGACGGCGGCAAGACTGGTCCGCGCCCCCTGCTCCTCCGCGAGTCGGAGCGCTGCCTTGAGCGCGACGAGACTCATCGAGCCGTGCCGGGTGCTGCCACCAATGCCGAGAATGCGAATCGGTTCGGATACCGCCGTCATCTGTCCATTGCCTTTCGTGAAAACCGGGTCACGCGCCCTCGCGCACTCCGCCGCCACCGACACGTTCCTGCCAATCCGGCCACGCAAGCGTGCCGATCTCCGGACGCGGTGGATCGGGCAACATGCTGATGAATTCGAGTGAGTGACCGTCGGGATCGTGGAAAAAGAGTGCGATGGCTGGCATCCAGCCGATCACACACGGTGTCTCGCACGATACACCGTTGAAATCGCGCGGGATGATCCCTGCCGCCCGCAGGTCACTCACCGCCTGGATGACATCGGCAACTGGCATCTGAAAGGCAAGATGCAAGTGCAACCCGATTGGCGCGGACGATGCCCAGAGGCCGAGCATCGCGTTGCCTGGCGTTCCGATCCAGAAAAATGCGGTACCGCGCTCCGGCACGGCAAACGCAAACGGCAGATGGAGTATGTCCCGATAGAAACGGATCGAGCGGTCGAGATCGTGCACCATCAGATGTGTCTCAAAGAGCCCCGTGATGTTCATCACCGTCTCCTCCACGACAATCGTTGCGTAGGCCGTTGTACGTTTGATGTTCTCATACGAGCGTCGCACATCTCTGATTATAAAGCAAGTTTCTGCTGTTTTTATTTACGGATATACATACTCAGCATATACTTCGGGAGGAATGATGGCTCGTTTGCCAGAGGAAGCGACAATGCCGACTGAGATTCATCCCTCGCTCGCCGTGATACCGGAGACGCGCCGACAAATCCTTATGCTGCTGAAGAAGCGTGGCTCGGCTCGGTCAGAGGGGATCGCTGAAGCGATCGGCGTGACATTGAGCGGCATACGACAGCAGATGGCCGTGCTGGAGCGGGATGGGCTGATCGCGCATTCTGATCTGCGCGATGGGCGTGGGCGGCCAAAATTCATCTATTACCTCACACCGCGTGCCGACAACCTCTTCCCGCGCAACTATGCGGACCTGACGAACGAACTGCTCGAATACGTCGAACAAGCCGATCCGGCGCTCCTTGAACAGATTTTCGACAAGCGGGGCGCACGACGCCTCGAACGCGCCCAACAGCGCACCGCCGGGCTTTCGTTTCTGGAACAGGTGCGTGTCATCACCGAACTGCTCGATGAGGATGGCTATCTCGCGGCGTTCGAGACGCAGCCTGACGGCTCCTATCGCATCGTCGAACACAACTGCGCGGTGATGGAGGTTGCCCGGAAATACAGCCAGGCTTGCCGTACCGAAATTGCCTTTCTCCGCGCTGCTCTTCCCGATGCCGATGTCACTCGTATCGCGCATATGATTGCCGGTCAGCACGTCTGCGCCTATGATGTACGGCTGAAAGCGCCCAACGCCCAATAAGCCGTCGCCTCTCTCGGTTGCCGTCGCTGTCCCGTTTGCGAACGCCTGTCCGTACGTGCTATTCTCTGTGGGAAATTCGTTGCGAGTATGCGGCTCGGCCCGTACCGCCATCGAGGAGCGTCGTTATGTCCGGACATTCAAAGTGGAGTTCGATTAAGCACCAGAAAGGCGCGAAGGACATACAGCGCGGCGCGCTGTTCACGAAACTTGCGCGGGAGATTACAGTCGCGGTGCGTGCGGGTGGCGGTGGCGATCCTGAAGCGAACTATCGCCTGCGGCTCGCCGTCCAGAAAGCGCGCACCAATAACATGCCGAACGACAACATCGAGCGTTCAATCAAAAAGGCGCTCGGTGAGGATAATACGACGACATACGATGACGTGTTGTACGAGGGCTTCGGACCTGGCGGCGCAGCGATCCTCGTCCAGGCATTAACCGATAACCGCAATCGAACGGTCTCGGAGGTACGGAGCGTCTTCGCGAAGTATGGCGGGAACATGGGCGAGTCCGGTTCCGTCGGCTGGATGTTCGCGAACCGTGGCGTCATCACGATTAACACGGACGGGAAAGACGCGGACGCGCTCACGTTGATGGCGATTGACGCGGGTGCGGCGGATGTCGAAGAGAGTGACGGCGTGCTCGAAGCGTATACCGAGCCGCAGGATTTGAAGGCGGTCGAAGACGCGGTTCACGCGCAAGGGCTTGCGGTTGACGAGGCGGGCCTCCGGTACATTGCTGCCACCCCGATGGAACTGGATCAACAGCAGACCGTACAGGCGCTTCGCCTGATCGAAAAACTCGAAGACCTCGATGATGTTCAGCAGGTCTTCTCGAATCTGGAGATTTCCGATGACGTGCTCGCGCAGGTGAGCGCATAGTCCCCGGAGGCGTCGCCATGCCCGGCATTACTCTCGGCATTGATCCGGGCACGGCGATCCTCGGCTATGGTGTCGTCTGCGGCGACCGCGACCCGGTGATGGTCGCGTACGGCGTCGTGCGTACGGAAAGCACACTCGCGCCTGAGAAGCGCCTCCTCCGGCTGTACGACGCGGTATCGCGGCTGATCGCCGAGCATTTGCCCGACGCTGTTGCGGTGGAGCAACTCTTTTTTTCGAAAAACGTCACTACCGCGCTGCCGGTCATGCAGGCGCGTGGTGTCGTCCTCCTCGCTGCGGCCAGCGCCGATATACCGATCTCGGAGTACCGCCCGATCGAAGTGAAGCAGGCAATCACCGGCTATGGCAAGGCGGATAAGGCGCAGATGCAGGAGATGGTCCGTATCCTCCTCCGCCTCGATGTCATCCCGCAGCCAGATGACGCGGCGGATGCTCTTGCCGTCGCGATCTGCCATGTGCATTCGCAACAGTTCCTTGCTGCCACACGGCAGCCCGTGATGCAGCATGCCATCATCCGCCCACGATAAAGGTCAGGCGCGCCGCGTGCGCCTGGATCAGTTGCTCGTTGATCGCGATCTCGTCGAAAGCCGCAGTCGCGCGCAGGCGCTGATCATCGCGGGGCATGTACGCGTCGGCACAACTCCTGTGATGAAGGCGGGGGAACTTGTCGCCGAGCAGGCGGAGATCACGGTGCTGTCGCCGCCGCGATTCGTCAGTCGTGGTGGTGAAAAACTCGACCACGCGTTGGAAATCTTCGCCCTCGATGTTGCTGGTCGCGTGTGCGCGGATTTCGGGGCAAGCACGGGCGGCTTCACGGACTGCCTGCTCCAACGGGGCGCGACCCGCGTCTACGCGCTTGATGTCGGGTATGGGCAACTCGATTACCGCATCCGGCAGGACCCGCGCGTTGTGGTCATGGATCGCACGAATGTCCGCTTTGTCTCTGCACTGCCGGAATGCGTCTCGCTGGCAGTGATTGATGTGTCGTTCATCTCGCTCGCGCTCGTCTTGCCCAGTGCAATCGCTGTTTCGGAGCCGACCAGTCAGATCGTGGCGCTGATCAAGCCGCAGTTCGAGGCGGGAAAGGGCGCCGTCGGGCGCGGCGGCGTCGTGCGCGACCCGGAGACGCATCGGGCTGTGCTACAATCCGTGGCGTCAACGGCGGCGAGTTTGGGGCTTCGATTGGACGGCTTAACCGCATCGCCGCTCCGTGGACCGGCAGGAAATGCCGAGTTCCTCGCGCAGTGGTCACGGGGGACGCCGCTCGATGTGGACACGACGATGGCGCGGATCGCTGCCGCGCTTGCGACAGTGCCGGGAAGGTGACGGATGATGGCAAAGCGCGCGGGCGTCGGCGCAATCGGGATGCTCGTTCACCCGCAGAATCCGGCGGCGCGAGAGACGGCGGCGCGCATCCGCGAGCGGCTTGATGCCGACGCTATCCCATGCTGGGAAGAATCCACGCGTGCGACGGATGTGTCGGAAGCGCACCTGGCCGCGACGCGGCTGCTCCTCGTCCTTGGCGGCGATGGGTCGCTGATGCGTGCCGCGCAACTGACCGCGCCGCGCGATATTCCGGTCGTTGCGGTCAGTTTGGGGCGGCTCGGTTTCCTGGCGGAACTGACGCCGGAGAATGCCGTGGACTTGCTGCCGCAGTTTCTCGCTGGCAACTATTGGCTCGACCGGCGGCTGATGCTCGAAGTGACGGTCGCGCGGGCCGATGGGACGAGCGAGACGGTTCTCGCGGCCAATGACGCGGTCGTCACCAATCCGAAGCCGTCGCGCGTGCTCGATATTACCTGCGCGGTGGACGATGCCGCCGTGACGACGTTCGTCGCCGACGCCTTTATCGTTTCGACGCCGACGGGTTCGACGGCCTACAATCTCGCCGCGCACGGCCCGATTGTCGCTCCCTGGACGCGGACGATGATCCTGACGCCGGTCGCGCCGCATCTCAGTTCGATTGATTCGCTGATTATCTCATCGGACGCTCGCGTCACACTCGTAACATCGTCCCGCGAGGGGGCGGTGCTGACCTCGGACGGACAACTCGACGTGCCACTGACGAGCGGTGATGTCATTCATATCTGCGCCTCGCCGCATACACTGGCGCTCGCACGCGTTAACCCGCGCAATCATTTCTATGCGACGCTCGTCAGCCGCCTGATTCGACGAGAACAATGGGGCACGAATGCACCGAGCGGCTCCTGATCCTTTCGACGCACTGCGTGCCGCCTTACGTCTCGGTGTCGCCGAGCCATCGGCACCCAGCGAAACATATCCCATAAGACTTGACACGGAACGCGAAGCGCGTCTCGGCGTGCCGGAAGTTATCTACGCACCGGGCAAGAGTCCGAGCAATTTAGTCGAGGCGGTAGGCGGCTTACTCGCGTCTCGTGGGCGGGTCATTGTCAGCCGCGTGAATGACGTCAATACCGCGTTGCTTCGCGCACAGTTCCCAGATGCGCTCGTCCACGTTGGTGAAGGGATGCGTACGGCGCGGGTAACGAGTGCAGCATATGGTGAGCCGTTCGCCGGTGGGCATGTCGGGATCGTGACGGCCGGTACGTCTGACCTCCCGGCGGCGGATGAGGCGCGTGTGATGGCAGAGGCGATGGGCTGCATCGTCCGACTGGTCGCGGATGTTGGGGTCGCTGGTCTGCACCGGCTTTTTCCACCGCTCATCAGTCTGCTCGAATGGGGCGTAGACGCGCTGGTCGTCGCGGCGGGGATGGACGGCGCGCTGCCCTCGGTCGTTGCGGGGCTTATACCACTCCCGGTAATCGGGCTGCCGACGATGATTGGGTACGGCGCGGGTGGTCAGGGCAAGGCGGCGCTGCTGGCGATGCTCCAGACCTGCGCGCCGGGATTGACCGTCGTCAATATTGACAACGGGATCGGCGCGGGCGTCGCCGCTGCCCGCATCGCGAACCAGTCCCTTGCCGCGTCCGAACGACTTGGGTTACGTGGGGCGGGACGGCGTCCAGCCACGGGCGGCGAGCAATGAGCGCGCCATCTGGATCGGGTTCGACTGGCCGGACATTAGTGCCGGAATCGCCGCGTGCATCGTCGTGGGCGCCGTTAAAAACTGGTCAACGGCATTCCGCACCTCGTTATGGACGAGCGCCTGCACCTCCGCCCACAGGCGGCCCGCCATCCGCTGCTCGCCTTCGGGTGAACCGAGGAGATAGGCACAGTGCGCTTCTATGGCATCCACAAGCGCGGGCACGCCACTACCGTCGGCAGCCGTCGTCGCAATCACGGGCCGCTGCCAACCATCCGGCTGATGTGTCGCCTCCGCCGCCTCGCGCAAGTCCGCGATCATCGCATCCGCGCTGGGCAATTCGGCCTTATTGACGACATAAATGTCCGCGATTTCCAGGATGCCCGCTTTGAGCGCCTGCACATCGTCGCCGCTATTCGGATTCTGAACGAGGAGAATAGTGGCGGCGACGGTCGCAATCGTCACGCCATCCTGCCCCGTGCCGACGGTCTCGATGACGACGCGGTCGTACCCGGCGACATCCATGAGGCGGGCGATTTGCATCGTCGTCAGGCCGAGGCCACCGTGCTGACCGCGCGCCGCGCTGGAACGGATAAAGACGCCCCGGTCAGCGGATGCCGCCGTCATGCGGATGCGATCTCCGAGCGTCGCGCCGCCCGTACGCGGGCTGACCGGATCAACGGCAAGCACAGCGACCGTCAGATCGCGCGCGCGATAGGCGCGGACGAGTACGTCCGTCAGAGTGCTCTTGCCCACGCCGGGCGGGCCGGTGACGCCGATAAGATGTGCCCGCCCACCGTCCGCGAAGATCTTTTCCGAGAGTGCCAATCCCTCAGGATCACCCGACTCGACGAGCGAGATGCCGCGTGCAAGAGCAACGCGATCACCTGCCCTAATGCGCGCCGTCAGATCGTCAATATTATGCCGTGATGGTGCGGTCATGATCCGCCGTCCGGTTGCGAGAGGCGGCGGTTACGGGGCGCATGCTCCTTGATGAAGGCGATACTTGTCGCGAGGGATGTGCCAGGGCCGAAGACCGCCGCGACCCCCGCCTGCTTCAGTTCCGCCGCGTCGTCTGCCGGGATGACGCCGCCCGCGACGATAAGGATGTCTCCGAGGCCGACCGCGCGCAGTCCGGCGATGACGCGCGGAAAGAGTGTCGCGTGTGCGCCGGAGAGGCTACTGAGGCCGAGCACATCAACGTCCTCCTGAATTGCTGCCTCAACGATCATCTCCGGCGTCTGGTGTAGACCGGTATAGATCACTTCCATTCCGGCATCTCGCAGGGCGCGCGTGAGCACTTTCGCTCCCCGGTCGTGGCCGTCGAGGCCGACCTTTGCCATGAGGACGCGGATCGGGCGATTCTCCATCGGTTTCTCCTTCCCTCAACCGCTCACGAGGCAGGGTAGCAGAAGTCTGTAACCTGCCCGGCCATTATCCCAATAATCATTGTACCGCGTGCTGTTTCGTTCGGGTTATCGCTGGGCATAGGAGTAGAAACCTTCGCCGCTTTTTCGGCCCAGTTTGCCCGCCGCAACCATCTGGCGCAGAAGCGGACAGGGGCGGTATTTATCGTCGCCGAGGCCGTGATGCAGCACTTCCATGATACTGAGACAAACATCGAGGCCGATGAAGTCCGCAAGCTGGAGCGGGCCCATCGGGTGCGCCATGCCGAGTTTCATTACCGTATCAATCGCGTCACGAGCGGCGACGCCTTCCATCAGGCAGAAGATTGCCTCATTCAGCATCGGCATGAGGATGCGGTTCGAGACAAAGCCGGGATAGTCATTGACCGCGATGGGCGTCTTGCTGAGCGAGTGAGCGAGTGACTCAGTCAGGGCATAGGTCGCGTCGCTCGTCCGTGCGCCACGGACGATCTCGACGAGGTGCATCACGGGGACGGGGTTGAAGAAGTGCATGCCGATCACCCGCTCCGGGCGGTTCGTCGCCGCCGCCAGGACGGTAATCGAGATCGAGGAGGTGTTTGAGGCAAGGATCGCTCCCGGCTGGCACGCCGCGTCGAGACGGCGAAAAAGGTCGCATTTTACAGACTCGTCCTCGAACGCCGCTTCGATCACCATATCGGCCGCCGATGCCGCTCCGAAGTCGGTTGTTCCAGCCACGCGCGAGCGGACCGCTTCGGCATCGGTAGCCGTGAGTGTCCCCTTTTTGACGATCCGGTCGAGTGACCCAGCAATCATTTGCATCCCACGGGATACTGCGGCATTGTCTACGTCAAGCATCGTCACGGACAATCCGGCGGCCGCGGCGGTCTGGGCGATCCCCGCGCCCATCGCGCCCGCACCGATCACGGCGATCTGGCGGATGGTCGTCGTCTCTTGATCCGTCATCGTACACTCCCTTCGCCGCCAGTCCGTGCGGCTGGCGGTGTTTCGTCTATTGCCGCCTCGCGTGGCGCATTGACGACGCGCATCACTTCTTCCATATCATGTGTCAGCCAGATGCGGATCGCTTCGACTGCGGCGGGCAGGATTTCCTTCTCCAGCATGATGCGTTCGTTCAGTGCGAAGAGTTTGAGGACGTGCCCCATCGCTTTGCCGCCACCGGGTGGGCGGCCAATACCGAGCCGAAGCCGGGGAATCTCCTGCGTGCCGAGCGCCTGGATAATGCTGCCTAACCCCTTGTGCCCCGCCGCGCTCCCGGATGGGCGGAGCCGGAGCGCGCCAAACGGCAGATCCACTTCGTCGTAGACAACAAGCACGCGCCGTGTCGGGACCTTGTACCAGTGGGCGAGTTGACCCACACTCGTGCCCGACGAATTCATAAATGTCTGGGGCCGGGCGACGACCAGTGATAGCCCTTCCGCGTGGCCGCTCGCAATCTCCGCCTGCATCCGTTTGCCGCTGAAGCGCATGTCGTACCGGCGCGTGAACGCGCTGACGGTCATGAAGCCGATATTGTGACGTGTGCGCTCATATTCCTTGCCCGGATTGCCGAGGCCGATGATCAGCGCGTCAACTGGCACGGCGCCTCCTTGGTATCATCCCATTGCGCGGCATCGCGAGCACCCGGTCGTAGAGCGCCGCTGTTTCGCGCGCTGCTCGCGCCCACGAAAACCGTGCGGCCTGCCGGTATCCCATCGCCCGCAGTGCCGCGCGGCGCGACGGCTCCTGATCGAGGGTCATCATCGCCGCGATCCATGCACGCGCGTCATCCGGTGCGGCGACCATCGCGGCATCACCGGCAACTTCGATCAGCGCGCGTGCCGAACTGACGACCACGAGCGTACCGGACGCCATTGCTTCGACAATCGGCAAGCCGAAGCCCTCATCCCATGAGGGCATCAGCAGCGCCACCGCACCATGATACAGCGAGCGCAAAACCTCCGAAGGCGGCGCGCCGAGCCAAACGACGCCGGGTTCCTCCCGTAACCGTTTTGTTGTTGCGGCGGCATTCCATCCTTCCGTACCGGCGACAACAAGTCCGGCGGGTTCGGCTGTCATGCGTCGGTAGGTAGCGTACGCATCGAGGAGTGTATCGTGATTCTTGCGCGGCTCGATGGTGCCAACCATCAGGAAATAGCGCGGCGGAAGATTTCTGCCATTGTCCGTATCCCGTTTCGTCTCGCCGTTACTGAGTGGCCGGAAGAGTGGATCAGCGGCTTCGTGGATGACGGTGATCGCGCCTGCTTCCACGCCGAGCACGGAGATGAGGTCGTCACGCGTCGCGTGTGAGACCGCGATGATCGCGTCCGCGTGATGAACCGCTGTGGCGACTTGCCCGTAATACCGTTGCGCGTCCGCTGCCAGACGATCCGGGTGGCGAACGAAATCGAGGTCATGGACGGTAGTAACGGTATGCCACGGCCCAACGATCGGCATGAAGTCCGGGCTATGCACGAGAGCCGGATGCGTGCGGAGTAGCTCGATTGGCAGGATACGCTGCTCCCAACGGTGGTGCGGCGGTGTCCAGAGCCGCATCTGTTCTGCGGGAGCGTCGTCAGGAAGGATCGGCAGCCCGCGTCGCGCATATCCGACGATGAACGCGTGGTTGCGTGCCGCCAACTCCGGGGAGAGCGCGGTCGCGAGACCCTGCGTGTAGGATGCGATGCCGCCCTGCCGATACGCACACATCCGTGCATCAATTGCGATCCGAGCCATCTCGTCACTCCCTGCCGCGCGCCATCGTGCGTGCGAATGGTATACTGAGTGGAAGAGGGGTTGCTCCGCAAGGGCCAGGCACCCCATTCAATGAGTGGAGAACACGAACGCTATGGGATTATTCGGTATCGGCACACCAGACATCATGATTATTCTTATCCTCGCAATTATCATATTCGGGCCGGATAAGATTCCGGGGATGGCCGCGCAGGTGGGGAAAACAATTCGCGATTTCCGCCGCTATACGAGCGAACTGACGAAAGAGTTCGACGATGCCACCGGCGATCTACGGAAGGAATTTCACAACATCGCCGGCGATCTGCGCGGCGAACTGGAGGCGACCCAGGCCGATCTGCGTAGTCAACTCGATCTAACGGATGTGTTCAAAACAGAGACGCCGAACGCGACGGTTGCTACCGCAGAGGGATCAACCGGCGAGCCTGCCATTCCTGCAATTGGGGCGGCAACTGCCCTTGCGGAGCCGGTGCAGCCGGAAACGATTACCGTGACGACGCCCTATGCGGATACGCTCGCAGCACAGGGGGCTGCGGAAGCGCCGACCGCCGCAGCGCCAGTCGTAACTGTGGCGACCAAGACCGATCCCTTCGCGGATCTTGTAACGCTCGTCGTGGGAACTCCGGTGACTGAACCGGAGACGATCACTGATGCCACATTTTCGTCGGCAGTCGTCCCGCTATCCGCTCTTTCACATACTCCTCCGACCGCGCCTGCCACGAATGGGCACCGGAAGGTTATCGGTGGCAGCGTCTCCGGCAGCAAGTACAGCCGCCGGAAATCATCGTAGCATTGCCGCCGCATCCGCTGCCAACAGCCGCGCATCGAGCGTTGGGAATGTATCGAGGCCGATGAGCCGTTCCAGCGCGGGCCAGACTTCGGGGCGCTTATGGACGCGTGTAGGCCGTCCCACACGGTCAATGAAGATATGATCGGTAAATCCTGTTGCGAGGTGTGTTGTTGTGCCATGCTCGATGCGATGGACCTGATAGCCGAAACGGATGCGTACGCCGGTCAACGTCTCGACGCGCGTACCGATAGCAAGCAGATCGTCATACCGCGCTGCGAGGCGGAACTGCGCGCCGCACTCCTTGATAGGCATCTGGATGCCATGCATTTCCAGGTCCGCGTACGTCATACCCGTGGCACGGACAAGTTCGCAGCGGCCGATTTCAAAGTAGGCAAAGAAGTTACTGTGGTAAATAAAGCCCATCTGGTCAGTCTCTGCGTATCGCGTGCGAACCAGCGCGGGGCGGTGCATTGTCGTCTCTGCCATCATCTCCTCCACCTCTCCATTATGGGGTTAAGTGTAGCATATGCGCGGGATACAGCCTTGACATCGGGACATGACACGGATTTTCCGAGGACCGTAGCAAGAACGGAAAGCGCCTTCCATGTCCGCTAAGGCCTTCACGTTTGCCATCGAGGCGATTGATCGGGAGACCGGAGCGCGTGCTGGACGCTTCACGACGCCCCACGGCGACATCGACACGCCGACATTCATGCCGGTGGGCACACAGGCGACCGTCAAGGCGCTTGACCCAGATGATCTACACGCAGTCGGGGCCGCGATTATCCTCTCAAATGCGTATCATCTCAGTCTCCGTCCGGGCGCGGAGATCATCGGTAATGCGGGAGGGTTGCATCGCTTTATGACCTGGAATGGCCCGATTCTCACCGATAGCGGGGGGTTTCAAGTCTTCAGTCTCGGTGCGCGCCGGACGGTTGATGACGACGGCGTGACCTTCCGTTCCCACCTCGATGGCAGCCTTCACCGTTTCACGCCCGAAAGCGTCATTACGCTGGAGGAAGCGCTGGGTGCGGACATCATTATGCCCCTTGATGAATGCGTCGCGCTTCCCGCCGACGATGCGTTGCTGCGCGACGCACTTCGCCGTACGCAGCGGTGGATGGAGCGCGCGCTTCGTGCAAAACGGCGCGATGACCAGGCGCTTTTTGCCATCGTGCAAGGTGGCCTCAATCACGCGCTACGCCGCGAAGGTGCGACGTTTGCCGCCCAACTGGATGTGCCGGGCATCGCAATCGGTGGCTTGAGCGTCGGCGAGTCGAAGGAGGAGATGGACGCAACGCTCGCCGCGACGACGGATGCCCTGCCGATGGACCGGCTACGGTATCTCATGGGGGTGGGTTCGCCGGAAGACCTCTGGTCATGTGTCGCGCGCGGTGTGGACCTCTTTGATTGTGTCTTGCCTGCACGGGTGGCGCGTCACGGCGGGCTATATACACCGCATGGGCGCGTCAGTATTGGCAATGCCCAGTATCGCGACACCCACGGGCCGTTTGACACGTCGTGCGGTTGCTCGACGTGCCGCCGGTTTTCCGCTGCCTATCTGCATCATCTCTATCGCAGCAGGGAACTGCTCTGGTACCGGCTGGCGACGATCCATAATCTCTGGTTCATCCTCCGGCAGATGGAGGCGATGCGGGTCGCTATCCTCGGCGGTGTATTCAGGGAAGAGCACGCGGCGTTCCGGCTGCGGTATCGGACGGCAGACCAGTCGGCGGCGAGAGATGCCCGCGCGCGGTTCGTCGAGAACCGCAAACTGCGGCACACGGTTTGACCATGTCAAGCATGCTCCGTACAATATGCCATGACGTGCGTATACGTACGACCTCTGGACAGGAAATTAGCGTATGGTCGCGAACCTAGGAATGTCATCAACGGAGAAGGATGTGCCACCGCTCGCTCGGTCGCCTCAGTCCGCGCGTGCCCAGACACGGAGCGCGTGGCGTGTCCTGATCGTCAGTTTCGCCTGCTTCTCGCTTCTGGCGGCGGGTGTGGCGGCCGGTTTCACGACCTACCGTGCGAATGCGACAAAGCCGCGCGGCGGGAACGTCCGCCAAATTGTTATCGGCAACCAGGCACAGGTGCGTTCGCGCCAGCAATCGTTCTGGCACGACATCGCGGCGGGCGGCACCATCAGTGAAGGTGATACCATCCGCACGGGAGACGATACACAGATAAAGGTAGCATTGTTCGATGATTCTCTCGTCGAACTCTCCGCCAATACCGAGGTGACATTCGACCGGCTGCGCGCGTCGCAATATATCGATAAGAACGCGGCGATCAAGATGCGGCAGGATTATGGCCGACTCATTGTCACCGCTAACCCTGACACGATCTATAATCGGGTATTGATTGATGTCCGCTCGCTTGGCAGCACCATCGAGGCGCGCCAACCGGATACCCGTTTTCGTGTGCTCGTCCTGCCGAGCCAGCAAGACGATCCGGGGCATGTAGATGTCTCCGTGTTGAATGGCCCCGACGTCACTGTCGAAGGAGCGGGGCAGCGCGTGACCGTAGCGAACGGGCAACAGACGATCGTACCGACCGGCGCCGCGCCCACCGCCCCGTCCGTGAAGAAGCGTGAACTCGTCGAGAACGGCAACTTTCAGCTCGGTGGCAACATCCACGATCAGATGCCGAACCACTGGAAGGGATATGCCGACGATGGCGGCGATGGAGCGGGCATACAGGCGACGGAGGAGATTGTTCCTGACACGATTCGCGGGCAGCCGATCAACGCGATTCATTTCTCGCGCGCAGGCGGGAACGTCGATAGCGATCTCATCGGCATTCAGCAGACGCTCGCATTCAGTGAACTTGACGAGTTCGATTCAGTCGTCCTCAGCGCGGACGTCAAGATCGTCAGCCACAGCCTTTCGGGCGGTGGCACGCTCGGTTCTGAATACCCGGTCATCGTCCTTATCCGGTATGTCAACGCAAACAATGATCCGAGGGAAGTCGGACGGGCATTCTACATACAAAATGACGACGGGAATCGGACGGCGACGAATGTGCTTCATGGCACGCAGATTAAGCCGGGTGTCTGGGCTGATACATTTCACTGGGATCTGAAGCAGGCATATTCGTCGCCATACAAATTGGTAAGTATCCAGGTCTATGCGTCGGGACACGATTACGACGCATACGTTGCTAATCTCTCCATCGTTGCGAAGTAATCGAAGTTGCAGTCGAAATCGAAAGCGCGATACGCGAGCCAGAAAGGCTGGTTGCATGAGTTCAATTGCGGTGATTGGCACCGGGTATGTCGGTCTCATTACGGGTGCCGGATTCGCCGATCTTGGGAACGATGTTGTGTGCATTGATATTCTCGCGGAGAAAATCGCCAAACTCCGTGCTGGCACGATGCCCTTTTTCGAACCCGGCCTCGAAGAACTGACCCATCGTACCGCTGATGCGGGCCGCTTGCGATTCACGACGAATTATGCCGAGGCAATCCCCACAGCGGATTTCGTCTTTATCACCGTGGACACGCCGCCTGGTGGAAATGGTAAGGCGGATATGAGCCGCGTCGAAAGCGCCTCTCGCAGCCTCGCGCCCCATCTGCGCGGACGAACAATCATCATCAATAAGAGCACGATGCCGATCGGCAGTGGTGGCTTTGTCGCGCAGATCATCCGCGAGTATGCATCGCCCGGTGCCGATTTTGCGGTTGTCTCGAACCCCGAATTTCTGCGCGAAGGCTCCGCTGTGCATGATGTCCGCGAACCGGATCGGATCGTCCTCGGTGGCGATGATCCGGTGGCCGTCGAAGCGGTGGCCGTACTCTACGAAACCGTGAACGCGCCCATCGTGAAAACGGACCTACGGACGGCGGAGATGATCAAGTATGCGTCGAACGCCATGCTCGCGACACGGATCTCCTTTATCAACGAGATCGCCGCGATCTGCGAGGGATTCGACGCGGACGTGCGGGTTGTCGCGCGCGGCATGGGTCTGGACTCGCGCATCGGCCCGAGCTTTCTCGATGCGGGCATCGGATTCGGCGGTTCGTGCTTTCCCAAGGACGTGAAGGCGCTCGCCTTTATGGCGGCGGAAAAAAACCTCCATCCGCAGCTCTTGAATAGCGTGCTGGACATCAATCAGGATCAGCGCCGCCAGTTCGCGCGGAAAGCGCTCGCGCATCTTGCGGAGCCGGGCGCGAGTACGGTTGGCGTCTGGGGCCTTGCCTTTAAGCAAGATACGGACGACATGCGTGAGGCGCCGTCCGTGGACATTATTCGCTGCTTGATCGAGAGTGGCGTGCAGGTTCGCGCCTACGACCCGGCGGCAATGTCGGTCGCGCGCGGCTTGTTGCCAAATGTCGTCTACTGCGACAATCCGTACGATGCCGCGTGCGGTGCGGACGCTTTGCTGCTGCTGACGCCCTGGAACGAGTTTCGCCAGGCCAATATGGAGCGCGTCTTCGAGGCAATGCGGAACCCGGTAGTACTCGATGGGCGGAACGTGTACGACCGCGAGGAGATGGAGGCGATGGGGTTCACCTATGTCGGCGTTGGACGCTGACCGGGTGGACTCGGTCGTCACTCCCACCGATCCATCGCTCGCGGTCGGCGTTGATGTCGTCGAAATTTCGCGCATTGCTGCCATGGTCAGGCGGTATGGCGAACGGTTCCTCGCGCGGGTGTACACTGCGGACGAGCGGGCATACGCCGTCGGCCGTGCTCCGGCGCTCGCGGTACGATTTGCGGCCAAGGAAGCGACCGCCAAAGCGCTTGGCACCGGCATTGGCCCGGTTGGCTGGCGGAATATCGAAATTCGCAATGATGCCGCCGGGAAACCATCGGTGCTTTTGCATGGCGCGGCGGCAGTTATCGCGCGTCGCGGTGGCTTCCTGGAGTGGCAGGTGAGCGTCACGCATAGCCGCGACCTTGCCACCGCGTTTGTGATCGGATTCCGTACTGCCGGTAGCAACGAGTAACTGAAATCGCTGAGGAGAGAGAAGAGATGCGAATTGTTACGGCGGGAGAGATGCGTTCACTGGAGGAGGCGGCCCTCGCGCGCGGCGTCGAAGCGCCCGCGTTGATGCAGCAAGCGGGTGCGGGCGTCGCGCGGGTGATCCGTGGGATGATTGGCCAGACCGGTGCCCGTGTCGTCGTCCTGCTTGGTCCGGGAAACAACGGTGGTGACGGTGTTGTCGCAGCGCGTACGCTCGCGAGTGAGGGGTTTCACGTCTCGGTTTGGTCCCTCACGCCGCGTGCGGATTTGGAAACGCCGAACCAGCAAGGGCTTTCCGTGCTCGAATCGGAGGATGCGTTGCGCGCGGCGCTCGGTGAGGCGGATCTCGTTCTCGATGCGATCCTCGGTACCGGAGCGCGGCCCGGACTCCCTACGAATATTGCTGCCGTTACGCGATTGGTTAATACCGTGACGCCGCGCGCGGCACGCGTGATCGCCCTCGATACCCCCACGGGTGTGGATGCGACAACGGGCGAAGCAAGCGACGATGCGATCATCGCGCACGCAACCGTCACGCTCGGTTCACCCAAGCGCGGCTGTCTTGTGCCGCCAGGAAGCCGGTACGCGGGGCGGATCATCGTCGTTGATCTCGGCCTGGGTGATCTGAGTGAGCCGGGGCCGCGCATGACCACCGACGACGATGTCCGGCAGCGCCTTCCGCGACGGCTCGCCGATGCACACAAGAGTGATTGCGGCACATTGCTTGTCGTCGCCGGTGCGGTTACCTACGTCGGTGCGCCAGGATTCGTCGCGGAGGCGGCGATGCGTGCGGGGGCAGGTCTCGCGACCATGGCCGTTCCCCGGGCCATTGCCGGTACGGTCGCGGCAGTGGTCCGTGAGGCGACGCTTCTGCCCCTGCCGGACGATGTGGAACGGGCGGGGAAGCAGTTGCGCGAGCAGGCGCACCGTTTCACGGCGGCGGTGATCGGCCCCGGCCTCGGGCGCGAAGAAGAGACCGAGCATTTTCTCGCGCGCCTGCTTGGGATTGGCGAGGCACGCAGCCGCCCGCAACTCGGCTTCGGCGGTGCGTCGCCGTCCGCGTCGCGCGATCCGATCCTGCCGGAGACTTTGCCACTGCTGATTGATGCGGACGGTTTGAACTGGTTGGCGGGTCTCGAGCGGTGGTGGGAACAAATCCACAACCCGACCATTGTTACTCCACATCCGGGGGAGATGGCGCGGCTGACGAAGCGGGAACCAGATGAGATCAAGCGCGAGCCGTGGCGAATCGCGATGGAATATGCTGATCTGTGGCAGACGGTCGTCGTGCTCAAGGGTGGTCCAACCGTCATCGCGGCACCGGGCGGTACGCTCTGGGTCGCTCCTGGCGGTAATCCCGCCCTCGCGACCGCAGGGACTGGCGACGTGCTGGCGGGGACGATCGGTGGCTTCCTCGCGCAGGGCCTCAGTCCGCTCGATGCCGCGATCTGCGGTGTCCAGGTCGGTAGCCGCGCGGCAGAGCGCGCCGCCGAGGCCGTCGGCGTTTATGGCACGGTCGCTCCTGATCTCTTGCCCCGGATTGCGGACGCACTGCGCGACATCATGGGTGTCTGAATCGTGGCAGACATGACGCCCGCCGTGGCCGATCATCGGCGCTCGTTCGTCGCAGTTGATCTCGGTGCGATTACCGGCAATGTGCGCGCGATGCGCCGCATGCTTCCGGCCACCTGCGCGTTCGGCGCGGTCGTCAAGGCGGATGGGTATGGTCACGGCGCGGTTCCCGTCGCGCGGGCGGCGATTGTTGGGGGGGCGTCGTGGCTGCTCGTCGCAACCGTCCCCGAAGGGCTTGCTCTTCGGAGCGCACGTCTGACGGACATACCAATCCTCATTCTTGGTCCTGTAGCGGCTGACGAAATTGAAGACCTCGTGCACGCAGACCTCACCCCAACGGTTGACGCGGCCTCGCCCCTTGCGACCATCGCCATCGTTGCACGGGAACATCATCGCGCGCCGTATCCTGTGCATGTTAAGATTGATACTGGCCTGAGCCGTTTCGGGGTCGCCGCATCGCAGGCAGTTGCATTCGTGCAATCGTTGCATGACTGCCCGGATATCGCCGTATCGGGGATCGCGACGCATTTCGCAACGGCGGACGTTATCGCCGATCCCTTTCTGCATGAGCAGGGGCGACAATTCGGGGCGATCATCACCGCGTTGGATCGTGCCGGAATGCGGCCACCAATTGTGCATGCCGCGAATTCCGGTGCAGCGCTTCAGGGCTTTGCGTGCTGGGACATGGTGCGCGTCGGTATCGCTCTCTACGGCATTCCTCCCGCATCGGACTTTCCGATGCCAGACGATCTGCGACCTGCCCTCGCGGTAGAGAGCCGCGTCGCGCGCGTTTTTGACCTCACACGCGGCGACACGGTCGGCTATAGTAGGACGTTCGCCGCGCCAACGTCATTGCGCGCGGCGCTGATCCCGGTCGGATACGCGGATGGCCTGCCCCGGTCGGCCTCCAACCGGGGGCATCTGCTGATCGGTGGCTGTCGCTGCCTCATAATCGGGAACGTCTCGATGGATCAGTGTGTCGTCGCGCTGCCGGATGGGCTAATTGTCTCGGTTGGCGACCCGGTCGTGATCGTCGGGCGGCAAGGGAGTGCGGAACAAGCGATTGCCACGCTTGCACACGAGGCCGACACCATTGCCTATGAAGCAGCGGTGCGGTTCGGCGCGCGGATGCGCCGGGAGTATACGCCGAGGGAAGAGTATCGGCATTGACGGGTCTCTATCGGACGCGCCCCCCATGCCGTATACTGTAGACGAACGTACGGCAATCTTGGGCATGGGGACGGGAAACAACGCATGACGACCGTACTGATCGTCGAAGACAACGAGCGCAATATGCGCCTCATGCGCTTGCTCTTACGCCCGCTTGGCTACGACCTGCTCGAGGCGGTGGATGGCAAGCAAGCGTTGGCGACACTGGAGCGCACGACGCCGGATATCATCCTCGTTGATATTCAACTGCCGGATGTGGATGGCTTGGAAATCACCCGCCGTCTGCGGAAAGAACCCCGCTTTGCAACGACACCGATCGTTGCACTGACAGCGTATGCGATGCCAGGGGATCGTGAGATGTTCTTGCGCGCCGGATGCACCGGCTACGTCGCCAAGCCGATAGATACCCGCGCGTTCCCTGACATCATCGCCGCGTATCTGCACGATGGCGCGACCGCTCCGACGCCCGAAGGGACGAAGCCGGGATGACCTCCGTCAACGCCCCCATGACTGAAGAAGCGCGGGTCGGCATTGCTCGGGTCGAGATGTGGATTGACGCGCATCCCGATCTCTGGCGGCAATGGAACGAGTCATGGCGTGACGCAACGGGACATACCCTGCACATTGCAGGCAGTTCGTCCGCATCGTCGGCTCTCATGGCGGCCATTGTCGGCGGTGGGCAAACATTCGCGACGCTTGGCAGCACGTATGGGGATGACCGGTGCCAACAACTGCTTCGTGCCATTGCTGACCTCATTGGCGATGCGTTGGCGATGGAAACTGAATTGAACACGATGACGGATGAGTTGGTGGATTCATATGACCAGCTCACCTTTCTCTACGAGATCGCTCACCTGCTCTCCAGGACCTCGACCCTTGAGGAGGCGCTTACTGCGCTGCTCGCCCAGGCGCGGCAGATTATCGGCGCAAATGGCAGCGCGTTGGTAATTGAACACGTCGAAAAGCCGATCGTCGTGCTCGCCGATGGTGTCGTGCCCGATCAGGATTTCATTGCCGCCGTGCATCGTGTTGTCACCCGTGCGGATCGCCCGCTCGTCGCGAACGATGCCGCGGCGGTCGCGGCGACGGTTGATGTGCGATCGGACACCGTTTCGAGCATCGTCGTTGTACCAATCGTCACGCCGCAAGGCGTCGCGAGTGCGGCCTGCTTCGGCGCGACGAAACCGGACGGCTTCACGGCTGGGAACCGAAAACTGATGCAGGCAGTGGCGGAACAAACGATTGCCATCGCCGCGCAATTCGCACTCCAGGAGGAACAAATCCGGCGGAGTCGCCTGGCGCGCGATCTCGAACTCGCGGCGCAAATTCAGACCGCGCTGCTGCCCGGCGCGTTCCCCGCTCGCCCGCATGTGTCCGTGGTCGCGACGATGGTGCCAGCGAGCGAGGTCGGCGGCGACTTCTACACGCACCCCGACGACCGCGCCGAGACAAGCGACGTATTAGCATTCGCGATCGGTGATGTCGCGGGGAAGGGCGTTGCCGCCGCGCTGATAACGACGGTCTGCCTCAGCGCGATGCGCGCGGAGATGCGCCATGTTGCGTCGCCCGCACAGGCGCTCCGCTCAGTGCAAGGGTTTATTCAGGATGAATTGTCGCGCATTGACTCATTTGTTACTTGCATTCTCGCCACCTATGATCCGTCCACGCGGCGGTTTGAGTACGCGAATGCCGGGCACAATGCCATCTTTCGCTGGTGTGCGCGGGAGAAAAGAATAGAGACGCTTGGGGCAACAGGTCTGCCGCTCGGTGTGGACGTCGGCATCGCGGTCGAAAACGTGACGGTGACGCTCGATCCGGGCGATGTGCTGCTTTTCTATACCGATGGGGTGACCGAAGCGATGGCTCCGGACGGCGAACTCTTCGGCGACGAACGGTTGCTCGCGATCCTGGCGGCGTGCGCCGATCGTGAGCCGCACCACATTCGTGAGACGATTCTCGCAAACGTGCGAGCGTTCGCGCCCGTGCAGCGCGATGATATCACGCTGCTCATCATGAAAGCTGAGGCGTGACCGCATGCCCACACGCGAACTGACCTTCCGCTTTCCGGCATCGTTGCAGTACCTGACGACGGTACGGTATGCGGTGCATGCCTTCTGTGTTGATGTTCTCGAATCGGAGGCGTTCGAGGAGCAGGTCTATCAGTTGCAACTGGCGGTCTCGGAACTGGCGACGAACATCATCAGGCATGCCTACCGCGATCGCGAGACGGGTGCGGTTGAAATGCGCGGGCAGGGCGGCGATGACCAAGTGACACTGGATTTTTTCGATACCGGCAAGGCATACGAACCGAAAACTCCTCGGCTGCCTAATCTTGAACACTTGGCGGAAGGTGGCTACGGCTCATTTATTATTCAACAGAGTGTTGATCGGGTGGCGTATGATCGGGCTGACGAGCGCAATCATTGGCGACTAGAAAAGCGATTCATCGGAAAGCGAGGCGAGTAGATGGATGTTACCGTAGCGGTCGAAGAAGGTATTGCGATCATCACGCTGGAGGGGCATCTGGATGCACTCTCCGCGCCGCATGCAAAGGAAGCGTTCCGCGAGTACGGTACGGGAGCGTACCATGCGGTGGTTGATCTGGGGAAAGTCTCATTTATTGATTCTTCCGGCCTCGCCTCGCTCATCTCGGGGCTGAAGACATTTCGCTCGCAGGGGAAGCAATTTCGCCTCGCGGCGGTGCAGCCGAACGTGCGCCAAGTGCTCACGTTGACGATGCTCGACCGCGCATTCGATATCACACCGGATGTACCGACTGCGGTAAGTTCGATTGGCGCGTAACAGGGGTGAGTGAGGTGCCGCGTGGCGAAGGTTCTCGTTGTTGACGACAATCCGGTCAATCTGCGTGTTTGCCGCCTCATACTGGAGCGGTACGGCCACGCAGTCGAGACGGAAACCAGCCCAGTCGCCGCTTTGGCGCGCATGGCGACACAGGCACCCGATGTGCTGATTACTGACCTGATGATGCCGATCCTCGATGGCATTGAACTAACACGGCAAATCCGCGCGCTGCCGACGGGTCGCGACCTGCCGATTATCATGCTGACGGCACGGGGCGAAGAGTCCGATCAGGATCGCGCAATGGAAGCCGGTGCAACGAATTTTCTCACGAAACCCGTCAGTTCCGGCGTGCTGACCGCAGCGGTAAACGATGCATTGGCCCCGCCTTCGGAAATACGCTGATACACACCTGGTGCCGGTGGAGGCGGAAGCCAGTCATCAACCTCCGGCGACAAAGATGGTCGTTTCTCAAAACTCGAATCGTGGCGAGGACTGGCTCAGTATGGTGGTTTTTGGGGTGACGGACCAGATCGCGGCGATCTCTCCAGCAAGCGCGGCCATCAGTTTCTGGACATCTGCAGATGCCGCACCATGCATTGCTTCCGCGACGATCAAGATCGCACTGGTTGTATCTCGAACAGCCGAGTAGGCACTCTGCCGATTTGTCCATCGCCGGGCGTGCGCTTGCCCCACGTTGTCCGCGAAGATCACTTCATGCGCATCGGGATGCTCGCTTTCACCAGAGAACGTCAGGTATCTCTCGTCGCCGACCGCATAGCGCACTTCAAGGTACTCGGCGATTGCGGAAACATCGAAGACGGCCACCGGAATGGCAAACGCGAGTGAAATCGCATTACAGAGATCAATTAGCGGGTGAATCGGTGGGAGAGAGCCTTCTTTCCTGAAGCGTCGCAATAGCGACTCCGAGGCGCAGCGATACTGCGTGGGCTTGAGCCCCATCCGCGAAAAGGCGCGCCGCCACGCCTGTATTTCGGGCAACTCCCCTTCCGAGGTGTGCGCGAGTCGCGATGCCGCGATCGCATTGAACGTCGCAACCCGATCGCCAACGGAGACATCCCTGGTTATTCCCTCGGCAAAGAGCACGCCAGGAACCAGCTCCGGATAGTCTCGCCAAATTTCACTCGAATGGTGGAAATACATGAGGATACCTTGCTATCGCGAACTGAGAAGACGGTTATTCCTGCAATAAGCCCCGCCTTCGGAAACATGACGCCAAGGAAGATTTTGGTGGTGGCGGGCTTTAGCCTGCCATTCCTTGCTGTAGCAGGCTAAAACCCGCCACCACTGGGAGGATCGCAAAAATCGCCTCACCGTTTCTGCCCCATTTGCCGGAGCGCGGTGAGGACACGTTCCTCGACGGTCATGCCGTCGGTGATGTCTGCGTCGTGGATTGCGGTGTAGGCTTCGGTTGCCGAATAACCGAGCGCTTGGAGCGCGGCAATCACTTCAGTGCTGTCATCCCGCTGTTGTGCGGTCGGGCCACTACTCACCGGGAGCGCGCCACTGACAAGCGCATCCAACTTTCCCCGCAATTCGAGGACGAGCCGTGCGGCGGTCTTCTTACCGATACCGGGGATACGCGCGAGGGCATCAATATCGCCAGCGGCAATCGTTTGTAGCACGACATCAGGTTCGCCCGCGCCGCAGACGTTGAGCGCGACTTTCGGCCCAACACCAGTGATGCCGAGCAGCAGGCGGAAGAGGCCAAGTTCCGTCTCCGTCGTGAAACCGTACAGCGCAATCTGATCTTCGCGCAAATAGAGGTGCGTCACGAGGCGGACGGGCGTGCCATCACGCGGCAGAGCGCCGAGCGTCGTATGCGAGACGGCGATTTGCAGCGTCATTGGGCCGACTTCGAGAAAGACGCCATCGGGGAGGATGCCGACGACCACACCACGGACACCGGCGAGCATGGATGCCTCCTATTCGCCCTGCGTCGGCCGGAAATGGCGCATGTCAGGATCGTTGTACAGGCGCGGCAGCATGTCGTACGGTGACCATTCGCTGCTCTGACCGTACTTGCCTTCGTAGTGCTTGTCCGTCTCGCCGACCTCGTAAAAGAGGATTTGCGCGACGCGGAGGCCGACCGGCAACGCAATCGTCGCGTGTGAGTGGTTCGTAATCTCCATCGTCCAGCGCGCGATGTAGCCAACATCACCGACGCCCGCGCATTTGCAGACACTCATGCACGATCGGCCAATGCTGGAGCGTGCGCGCATTGACGTCGTGTAACCGTTGCGCCCACCGACAATTTCGCGCGTATGCGCGAGGATCGTGTCGCCGGGGCGGACTGCGATAACGCCATTGGCGCGGATCGGCTCGCCCCAGAATTTCTTTGTTTGTTCCTCGGAGAGGAAACTGACGGTCTGCATATTCCGGTTCGGCTCGAAATAAAACTCACCGAGCCGCACGTCATAGGAGTTTGTGCCAAGGTTGCCCGGTTCAAACGGCTCGATCACGATGTCACCGGCGTCCATCGCCTGCCGAATGCGACGATCTGAGAGTAGCACGCACCCCTCCTGGTAGACTAGTGGAACAGGAAGAAGAGAACGATGAGGCCAATAATTATGATCAACGCGATGATACTGCCGATGATCGCCGCGATCGGTAACCCACCCTTCGTCGGCACCGATGGCAGACGGTCGGTCTCTGCCTCAGAGAGCATCATCGGCGGTACAACTGGCACGGTGATCGGGGATTGCTCGCGGGTCGCTTTGACGATGACGACGGAGACATTGTCCGAGGCATTCCGGGTATTAGCGAGGTCAATCAGCTCGCCGGCTGCCTGCTCGGGCGGGAGTGCCTGGACCACTTGCTTCATCTCGGCGTCCTCGATGATACCGGATAGGCCGTCGGAGCAAAGCAGGACAACATCGTCCGCCATTAGGTCCACCTCAAAGATGTCCACGTCTACTTTCTGTCGCTGGCCCAACGCACGCGTGACGACATTCCGCTGGCGGCTGTTCTTCGCTTGATCCGCCGTCATCTGCCCAGCGCGGACCGCCTCGGCGACGAGCGAGTGATCCTTGGAAATCTGCGTGCTTTGTGTCCGGCCGCGGAAGAGATAGGCGCGACTGTCGCCAACATTACCGATGGTCACCGTCGCCCCGCGCACGACACCGGCGACGAGCGTCGTACCCATCGCCCGTTCCTCGCTTTGGCTGAGGCCACGTTCGTAGACCGCCTCATTCGCCAGGCGAATGGCACGCTTCAACGCGGTGGGGATTTCCGCCGTATCGCCTCCATAATAGGTGTGGAAGAGTGTCTCGATGGCAAGTGCGCTGGCGACCTCTCCCTGCTCGTTGCCGCCGACACCGTCCGCGACCGCGAAGAGATAGCCGCTCTCACCAAAGGGAATCGTCTGCGGCAAGTCCTGCCAGGTACCGACCGCGTCCTCATTGTTCGCTCGGACCCGCCCGGTATCGGTACGTGCCCCCATCCAGAGATGGTACTCACGGCTTGGTGAGGCCCCGTTCCCTACCGCTTCACTCACGCCTGCCCTCCGAACTGCCGCATCGTCACGCTTCTTCGCCTACGGCGTTTATCCGTGCCTTGTGCGGATTGCCGCTGTACGTCAATGTACAAGGACTGCCATTCCGAGAAAACATCGAGCGCCACCGTACCCGCAATGTCGAAAGCAATCGGGTACTGCGCCTTCTGCTCTGCCTGCGCGTATCCGCAGGAAGACTGAATGTACACACGTTTGTACTGTTAAATGCGGCGGCGGTCAATCCGCGCGATCGGGAACTTAACCCCCGGCTCCTTCCGTCACTCGTCGTGGGAAGGGGAGTGAGTCTCCGCGAGATCGAGGCATTATCCATTATGCCCTGATCTTAAGAATGCTCACTCCTCCTTCCCACGCCGGAATTACGGAAGGGGATCGGGGGGCTAGGTTCTTTCAACGGTCTGCGATCAGGCAGCGTCTGGTAGACCGCTTCCGCGCCAATCCAGATTTCGCCGTCCGCGTACGCCTCTTTTTTCCAGATCGGCGCGCGCTCTTTGAGCCGGTCAATCGCGTATTCGCTGGCAGCAAACGCATCATGGCGATGCGCCGACGAGACGGCGATCACGACGCTTGCCTCGCCAACCACGAGGTGGCCGACGCGGTGGTGGATCGCAACGGCGAGAATATCCCATCGCTCGCGCATCTCCATCGCAATCTGGGCAAAGATAGGCGTGCAACCGGCTGCGTACGCTTCATAGTCGAGCCAGAGGACGGCGCGCCCGCGCGCGTGGTTGCGTACGGTGCCGACGAACAGCATAATCGCCCCGGCCTCCGGTGCAGCGACGAGCGCGGCGACCGCATCCCCAACCAGCGGCACCTCGGTCACGATGAAGCGCGCGTCATTTCCCGACCCGCCGGCGACGGGTGGAATAAAGGCGACTTCGTCACCGTCCTCCAACGCCTTGTCGAGATCAGCGTATGCGGCATTGACCATCACGGGTGAGGTGCGCAGAAGTCCGGCGATGCGGGGATACTCCGTACTCAATGTTGCCGCGATGTCCGCTGCGGTTGTGCCATCGGGCACAGCACGGCTTTCAGTCTCGACGCCGACGGTTTCACGGATGATCGCAAAATGACGCAGGGTGATTGTTGGCATCGCTAGAACGGGATTTCGGCGTCGGGATCGTCTGCCGCCGGTTCATCCCAGATCGAGCGCGGCTGTGGACTAGCCGTTGGCGGGGCAACGGACGCGGATGCAGGCGGCGCAGCCGCTTCCGACTCCGGCGTGCCGCGATAGAACCGCCTGCGCAGCGAGCGAACAGTGTCTGACCATGGTCCATCGCCCGCGCTGGAACGGGCGGCAGCCGTCAGCGTCATGTCAAGTTGATTGCACGCCTGCAAGACGACGGCCTCCGCCGTTTGTGGAAGCGCGCCATTGAAGCCGCGCTGCTCGTGGGTTGCGACGGCATGATAGAGCCGCCGCCGGGCTTCGTCCGCCAGCCCGCCTGCTTCGTCCACCAGGCGGTCAAGGCGAATGAGCGAGAGGGTTGATGGGTCGAGCAACTGCCCCTCGATGGATTGCGCGAAGGTCAGCGGTTCGAAGGCGTCCACCTTGCCAATGTCGTGGAGCAGGGCGGCCGTCAGCAATAAATCAGCATCCACATCCGTCCGCGTCGTTGCGATCGCGAGGGCGAGTTGCGCGACATTCAGCGAATGTTCGAGCAACCCCCCGAGGTATGCGTACGCCTCGACGTGCGCGGCAGGCGCGTGGACAAATTCATCGAAGAAGGCGGAGGCCATGAAGACGCTCAGGAGGTTGTGCAGTTCGCGATTCGCGACTGTTTCGGCCAGCCCTGCGTACTCCTGACCCATCTGCTGATGATCGCGCGTCGACGACGGGACATAGTCCGTGAGGTCCGCACCCTCGATAGCGGTCGCATCAGAGATGATTAGCGAGATTTCGTTGCCATACGCCTGCGTCGTCCCGATCACCTGGACAACCGCATTTTTGAGGAGAATCGTTTCGACGAACGGCAGGTTCTCTGACCAGACGCGGCCAGGCACAACACCCGTGCGATCGGCGAGTTCGAGCGAGAGAAAGGGCTTGGAGTCGCCAAATTTGTTTGGCTTCGTCATCTTGCGCTCGACACTGCGGACGAGAAAGGTGGAGTCCACATTCATATTCGCTTCGATGTCGCGCGCGTACAGCGTCTTTTCGGCCATGCGGTTGCTCCTGAGAAAAATGGCGCCCCTGGCAGGGCTCGAACCTGCGACCTAGGGATTAGAAGGCCCTCGCTCTGTCCGCTGAGCTACAGGGGCGCAAGCGCAAGCACCGACATGATTGTACGCCGTTTCTGCCCCTGCGCGCAAACCGGGAAGGAAATGGTGGTAGCGGGCTTCAGCCTGCCCGTCGCTGTGGCAGGCTGAAGCCCGCTACCACCGGGGAAAATGAGTTACGCATGGATGTCAGGCGCACCATTTGTGCGCCACTTCACGAAGTTGACAGAAGATGCGAATGCGCGTAAGCTGGCGGCACAGAGAGGTAGCCCGTCGGCCCCACTACGAGTGACGCCCCCGGGGTCGCGCCTACGCAGCGCCTGCTGCCGGTGGCGCGCAGCCAGTGAAACGATCCGATGCACTCAGGATGCGCGGGCTTGTAGCGGCAAAGCGCACCACCCTCATGGGTTTCCCGCATCGCGAGGCGCACCACCGGCACCGAGGCGGCCTATAACGACTGACGTTTTGGCCCTCTCTTTTTGTTGCCATTCGGCTGGAGATAGTAGCGTAGGCTGAAGCCTACGCTACCGTGACCTGTCACATCGCGGCGAACGCGGACGCGCCGAGGAGAAGATCGGCAGCGTCGCGCCGGAGGAGAGCGCTGGTGCCATCCGGTTGCGCCGCCATCGTCCAGACTTCGTTCATCAGCGGCGACATGCGCACATCATCTACATGACTGATGATAAAGAGTTGGGGCACGATGTCGCCCATCGCGGCGAGCGCCTCCAGAACGAGCGTGCGTCGCTCGGTATCGAGCGAGCCGAAGACCTCATCGAGCACCATAAAACCGATCTCGTGACCGCCGCGTGCGGCGAGCAATTGGGAGAGGGCGATCCGGGCTGCCAGTGCGGCGATGTCGCGCTCGCCGCCGGAGAACTTTTCGACGGGGAATTTTTCGAGATCACCGTCATAGAGCGCCGGGGTGTAGTTCGTGTCGAAGGCGAGGCGGTTGTACCGGCCATTGGACATCCGCTCGATCAGATCGCTCGCGTACTCACCCAATTTCGGTTGAATGCGTGCCGCGAGTGAGACGGAGAAATCGGTGAAGCCATCGTCCATCAGGTTGTACCGCGCCACCGATGCACCGAGCCGATCCACATCCGCGCGGAGGACGGCGAGGCGTGTCTGCTCGGCTTCGATCCGTTCAACGCCGTTGTGTGCGTTGGCCACTGCGACGCGGGCATCCGCCAGCGCACTCTGTACCTGGTTCGCCACCTCCGCCGCCGCAACGGCTTCCGTCTCTGTCTGTGCGACCGCATTCGGGGAGTAGCCGATCGCTGCCTGCTCACTCCCTATCCGGGCAATTACCGTGTCACACTCTGCGATCTTCCGGGCTGCCTCATCGCGACGTACTTCTTCTGCCGGGAGGGCGATCAGTTCCTCGGAAATGCGTGTCGCTTCGGTTTGCAGGGCAGCGAGGCGCATCCGTTCCTGCCGCAGCTCTTCGTGCCGGGTGGCATCATAGGTTGGCAGACCAAGGACGACGAGCGCGTCACGCTGGGTGGTGATGCGCCTGGTAATCTGATCGAGTTGGCTCGCGAGCCGATTCGCCGGTCCGCCCGCATTCGCGGCGCGTTCGAGCAGGGAAAGTTCCTTTTCCAGTGAGCGGACATCCTGCTCGGTTGGTGGCTTGCGCCGCCCTGCTGCCGAGAGCGCGGCGCGCAACTGTTCATCGGCGCGGGCGGCACGGGCGGCGGCCTCCCACTCTTCCGCGACCGCCCGATCACGCTGGGCGGTAATCGTCTCCGCTTGTCGCAATCGCTCCCGTTCGGTTTGCAATGTCCCGCTCGTCGCGCGACCGGCGGTGCGGGTTTCTTCAAGGCGTGCATTGACCTTTTTTCCCTCCAGCATGCACGCATCCATCGAGCGACGGAGCGACGCGAGGGTGATTTCCGCGTCGTCCTCACTGAACGGCCGACCGCAGGTCGGGCAATCGGCGTCTGGCTCGGCTGCTTCCCAGCGTTTGCGGAGCGTCGCATATTTCGCATGCTCAGTACGCAATGCGGCGAGCTCCGTTTCCTGCCGCGTGACGTCCTCGGTGAGCGCGCGTTCCTGCCGCTCTAACTCCGCCACGCGGCTAACCGGATCGCCGCCCGCGACGACAACTGCAAGACGCGCATCCAGTTCGGCACGCTTGTTCGCCCGGTGCTTCGCCTCTTCGGCGGCGCGACCCGCATCCTCCGCAACGCGGATGAGCACGCGCATCTGATCGCGTTCCTTGACGCGCTCAATGGCGAGCGGCGCGGCGGCGGTCAACTTCGCGGCGACCATGCGCGCCCGTTCCGCACCTGGAGGCTCGTGATCGAGCGTGTCCCAATCAAAGAGCAGCTCGCGTAGCGCATCGAGATCGGCGATCGTTGCGTCCGCCGCCGCTGCGAGTTGGGTGGACTGATTCTCGGACTCCCGCAGATCGCGCGCGCTTTCCGCGACGCGTTGCGCGTGGACCGCAGCGGCCTCGGCAGCGGCGAGCGCATCATTGGTCGCATCGAGGGATGCGAGGAGTGGCGCGATCGTTGCGGCGCGTTGGGCGCGGGCATGGAGCGCGCCGATCCGCTGTGACGCATCGTCGCGCGTCGCTTCGGCGGCACCTTTCGTCGTTTCCGCTGCCCGTCGCTCCGACGCCAACTCATCGAACTGCCGTTGCATTGCACGCAATGCGTCCAGGCGGGCCGCAATAATTTCGTACGCGGCGCTCCGCGCGTCGAAGTCTCCCTTTAGGCGCGCGACCGCTGTCGTGGCATCTTGCTCCACGCCCCGCGCGAGACGGAGGTCCTCATCGAGGTCGCGCGCGTCCGTTTCGTCCGCAAGTTGACTCGTCCGCGCGGCGAGAGTATGGCGCTCGCGCGTGCGCTCCTCACGCAGTTTCGTTTGGGCGCGCTCGATCGCATCGAGGTCGAGCAGACGCTGCATCTCCTTGCGTCGCTCGGTGTCGCCGACCTCACCGAAAAAAGCGAGTTCTTTCTGGCGGGTGAAGAAGGTTGTCGTGAATGACTGCGGGCTCATGTGAAGCAGTGTCGCGCGGATGTAATCGGAAACTGCATTGGCACCGGTGACGAGTGGTTCCTGATCGTCGCCACGGAAGATGTTCGCCTCGACGCGCTGGCTGCCCCCGGCAGTGATGCGGAGACTCCGCGCGATCGTGTAAACATTGTCGTTCGTTTCGACGGTCAATTCGACCCTGGTCATCAATCCGGCGCTGCGGCGCGGCACGACATCGCGATTATCCGTGCCAATCGCGTTCGGGCGAAAGAGCGCCCAGAGCATTGCCTCGAAGAGCGTGCTTTTGCCCGCGCCGTTCGAGCCGACGACGCCGATAATGCCGATGGAGGGGAACTGGATGTCCACTTCCTTCAAGCGTTTGAAGTTTTCGATCTTCAGACGTTGGAGGATCATGCCGCCCCTCCGGCCGCGACCGGTTCGGGCGCGACCGCGATGGGGTGCGCCGCTTCGTCGCTTCGCAATGCCTCTTCGAGGAGCGCGCGACCCGTCGCGCGGAAGGTTGCCGCGAAAGCCGGTTCGTAGACGCCATCAGCGGCGCGCGTGGCGACAAACGCGCTGAACTCGTCCAGCAATTGGCCGATCGGTCGGGATTCCTCAACCAATGCGCCGGGAGCACGGACGGCGCGTACATCAGGCACAAATGCCCAGCATTCCTTGACGATATCAAGCCCCCGGAGCAGCCGCACAACCTCGCGATCCACGCCGAGCGGGGTGTCCCGCACAGCGCAGAGCACCATCGCCTCCGCGCGTCGGGCGGTCGGTTCCCGTTCGAGATGGCGCACGACCAGCGCGACAATTGCCTCCGCGCTCAACTCCTCGCCCTTGACGATCGGCAACGTGAGATGGTCGCGGGCTGGGAGCGGAACATGCTCGATGTCTAATGCCTCGGTGCCCCCAAGCGTGATGCGGAGATAGCCAGGGTTTGTCGCCAAGTCGGAGAGGCCGATCCGCTCGGTGCTGCCGCTATAGAAAGTGTTCGCGCGCTTCCGTTCATGGATGTGCCAGTGGCCGAGGGCAATGTAGTCGTAGCGCGGATCGAGCAGGGCGTCCTCGATCTCGTCCGCTCCACCACGACGGTCGTGCTGGACGGCGAGGTCGAACGAGCCGTGCGCGACAAGGAGATTAATCGCGTCGTTCTCAGTGAGCATCGCATTCGGTGGTTGCTCATTGGTGAATGCGCCGTGCGGTACGGCCGTTACGAGGACCTTGCGATCCTTGATAGTCAGCGGAACGCGCTCCCAATCGTAGCCGGTGGTGAACTGGACATTGCGGCAGGCGACGGCGCAGAGATCAAGGATACTGCCGGCATTGCGCAGGCGTGGCGTGTCGTGGTTGCCGCCGATAACGACCGTCGGGATGCCCGCCGCCTCCAACCGTCGCATCTGCTGGACGAAGAAGATCAGTGTTTGAATCGGCGGTCGGCTGTGGTGGAAGACATCACCGGCGTGCAGGACGAGGTCAATATCGCCGGAGGCGATGATGTGATCCACCGCCGCGGCGAAGGCCTGCTCGATGTCCACAGCGCGCTGATTCCTGCCGCTCGTCGGGCAGAGACGGGTCAGGGCGCTGAAGCCGAGATGCGTGTCGGCGAGATGAGCAATACGAAGGGGGGCGTCAGTCATCAGTCATTCGCCTGTCTTTCAGATGCCATTCTTGTTGATCGTGTTACAGAAGTATAGCCAGGGTGTCATCCGGGAACCGGAACGAAAGGTCCCGCGCACCCGATTGATGAGCGTGTCGCACTGCGCGCTCGTCAGGTCATGCTCGCTGAGGACGGTCTTCACTTGCGCCAGCGTTGGTTCCGTGACACCCGCCCGCTGCGACATATCGCGCAGCACGCGATAGACCGATTCCTCCGGCCCGAACGAAACCGACGCGCCGTACACCTTCTGTGCGTCGCCCCCCGCCAGCGCGGGCGGGCGCGGGAAGACGCCGAAGACCGGCACGGGGATGTGTGCGTGGCGCATCAGGAGCGTTCCCTTCGGCACGCGCAGCAACTCCGCCCGTGTGGACTCCGTAAGCGCGCGATACGAGGAGCTAATGATCTCCTCGTCGCCGATTCGTCCATAGAATGATGTCGCGGCGTTGCCGACTACTTCATCGTCCACCTTGGAGCGGAATTGCTCCGCGCCAAAGAGAACGACATTGAGGTGACGACCGCGCGCGGCAATGTCCACGAGCGTGTCCCGCAGCCCGCCGCGCCCGCCGCCCGGCGCATATTTGTTCAGTTCGTCCACGAAAATGATGACCTTCTCCACGCCCAATTCGGATCGCTCCGCGCGCTCCCATACCCGTTGTATTGTCGCACTGACGAGCAATTCCTGCACGGTCGTGTTGCAGTTCGCGATGTCAATGACGCGCAGTTCACGATCCGCGAAGACGCCGTCGCAACGCGGCAAATCGCCGTAGTTGACGAGGTTGCGTGCGAGTAGGCCACCGCATTTGTTCGTCAGATTCCGAATGCGGTTGTTCGCTTTGAGGATCGTGAACCGGTGGTGATCATTCCATGTCTGCGGCTTCTTACCGGTGTCGTCGTCCTCGGTATTGAGATGCTCCATAATTTCGCGCATCTTCGCCTCGAAGCCCTTGATCGTCTGCACATTCTGCTCGCGCAGTTCGGACAGGAAGCCGAATAATTTGTCGTCCAGATCGGCACCCTCGAAGACGCGGTGTGGGTAGCGCAGCACTTCCTGGAGATTCCAAAGGATCGGATAGACGCAATCGGTTTCGTGTCGCGCGGTGCGCAGCGTGTTGAGTGCGGCGTGGTCGAATGTGCCATCGAGGTTGATCTGGTCGCTGTGCTCGTTGTGCGGTTCGCCGCCCGGCTTGTACGGCGCGAAGATGCGCAATTTGTCTACTGGCGCGGGCGACATCGCCATCTTTTCATACATCAGGCGGTCGAGCGGTGTCGGCATCTTGACCCCGCGGCCGACCAGGGCCTTCTCCTCCTCCGGCGAGACGTACGCGGCTTTGTCGAGCCAGAGCAGATCTGGCCCTTTGACGTTGAACATCAGCGCGGCAACCGATTGCGGCGATTTTTGGAAAACGCTACTGATGACGAAGAGTGCGTGGCTCGTCTTGGTCGCAAGGCCGGACTGGCCCGTCCAGTTTGCGTGGCCCGCCTCGGGGCCGAGGAGGTAATCGCTGTCCACGTCCACCGGCGTGTGCTGGAAGACAAGACGTCTGCCATCGTCAGTCTGCTCGAATATTTCCTCCCCGTCCTCGTCGCGTGCCGCGTTGCCATTGCGGTGCAGCAGCACCGGGATCGCCGTGCCGCTGTATCCCTCCTTGCCGAGGGCAAGACGGATCGCGTCGGGCGTCGCGTAATAGACCGGGCCACTGCGGGGCGGACGGCGCGAGCGGATATCGTCTCGCAGATGGCGCGAGGCAAGTACGCGACAGGTGAAGACGAGAATCTCGGGGCGCGTCGAGGCGAGCGCCGCGCCGATGTCCTCCTCGCCCTGGTAATCGAAGTAGTCATCGAGAAACGTTTTGAGGTCACCGTACCGTTGCGGTTCGTCCAGAATGCCGATCACTGCCGCTTCCTCGCTGAACGCGACGACGATGTGCCCGATGTCGAGGGCGAGGGCGGCGGCAGGCGTATCGGCCGCCCAGAAGGAGAACGCGTGCGCGGCGGCCGGGTTTTTCTCACTCGTCACGACGCGCCCGATGGGGCCAGTGCGCGTGTCAATCAGCGCCTCGAAATGCGCGACAAGAGACGGAGCATCCATCAGGCGACCTCCCGCAAATAGTGACGAAGCGCGGCAGGCACGCCGAGGAGCGCGCGCTCAAGTTTCACTTTCAGAATGCGCTCGGCGATGTGGATCGGGTAGAGCAGAGTCGGCCAGCGATCATCGTTCGTCGCGCGCGGCGTTCGCTCGGAGAAGATGAGGTGTGACAGGGCATCATAGTCACTGGTGTTGGCCAGCTGTGAGGGTGCTTCGATCCGTGCGAGGCCGAACAACGGGTCCGCGCCGGTCGCCTCATGCAGGCGCACGTACCAGGTAATCGGCCGTAAACCGCCCGACACGGCACGCTGGAAGGCGCTGCTCCGGTGGCCACCCGGCATGCGGAGCAAGTCAGTCATCTCGGGGTTCGTAAGGTCGAACCGGCTGTGCCGCTTGATGAGCCCCACCGCATTGCCGATGTCCGCGCGGGTGAGCGAGCCATCCATGATGAGCCATCCCTCACTACCGTCCGTGCGTTCATCCCACGCCTGGAATACCGTATATTCGCACATCTCGCGCACTTTACTGACGATGGGCCGGATGCGCGATTGCAGGGCGATGAAATCGCCGTCATGCGGTGTATCGGTCGGCGCGGCGTCGGCGGTCTGGACATCGAGACCCGTGCGCGTGAAGGCATCATACAAGTTGTCGGTGTGCGCATCATTGGTGGCGGCAGCGAGAATGATACTGCTCGCAATGCGCGTCATGCCGGGAACAGCCCGGAAGACGCCATCCTGCGGCCGTCGCTCGATTACCCCCGCGACGACGACGACAAGCGCGAGCGCGTTCATGCCACACCACCCGATGGGCAAGGTGCGCTGCACGCCATCGAGGAAATAACGGACGCGCCAGGTTGTCTCGGCTGACCGGGCAGCGGGAATCGGGATGATCGAGAGATGCGCACCTTCGAGATGGGTAATGTTCGGGCCACCGCGCTCGCGAGTATCATCGCCATCAGCGGGAACGAGATCGTGTTCGAGGCGCAGCGCGGCAGGCGTCGCGACGAAGGGCAATCCGCCCGCGCGTAACGATCCAAGCGCTACCGTCAGTTGTTCACCGAGTGTCAGTGTGTTGCTTTGAACAGACATCTTGCGCGTACTCCCCCACATGAACGGACACCCAAGCATAGCACGTATGTACTACTCTCGCAAGCGGATTCAAGCGGCTCGTTCGGTGGAAAAGCCAACGTGAAAAAGCATCTTGACAGCGGCGCATCCGTGCCGTAAGGTAATGCCACGCTGCGGAGGCGTAGCTTAGCGGCTTAAAGCGCTGCCCTGTCAAGGCAGAGATCGCGGGTTCGAAACCCGTCGCTTCCGCCAATTGCAACTCTCCCGTCGGCTTGGTGGTCGGGAGATGGTATCAGACAACGAGACATGTGGGCCGCTAGCTCAATTGGCAGAGCAGCTGACTCTTAATCAGCGGGTTACTGGTTCAAGTCCAGTGCGGCTCACCACCCTTTCGACGACTCAATCCGCTGTCGCATGACGGCGGATTTTCATTTTCCCTTTCCATCGTGCGAGAAGGCGGTAATGGGCATGCTGCTGCTGTCGCTGGGTCGCTGACGGATGGTATACTGATTAGTATGACATGGCCCCGTAGGTCAAAGGATAGACCGGCAGCGTCCTAAGCTGCGCGTTGGGGGTTCGAGTCCCTCCGGGGTCACCATTTCGCTTGCGCTTTCTGGAGCGACGGTCGCGCGCATTGGGGGCATGTGATGGAACTACAGATCAAGCTGCATCAAATTTCCCTTTCGCCGGAGTTGCAGTCATACATTGACCGGCGGCTTGGCCGACTCGACCGCTTCCTCGATCGTGTGACGGATGCGCGGCTCGAACTGCGGGAGGAACAGCGACGCAGTGGTGGCCTCCATCACATTGCCCAACTGACGATCGCAACGAACTTTGCCCTCCTACGCGCCGAAGAAGACGCGGCGGATATTCATGCGGCGATTGACGCCGTCGCGACAAAAATGGAGCGGCAGATCGTTCGCTATCGAAGCAAATGGAAGAGCCGCCGTCATGGTCACCATGAGGGCGATAGCTCGCTGCCCGCAGTGGAACCGGATGTCGAAGCGGCGGATGAGGCGCCGGAGATGCATATCGTGCGGACGAAGACGTTCTCCGCGAAGCCGATTGATGCCGACGAGGCGATCGAGCAGATGGAATTGCTTGGTCACGCATTCTTCGCCTTTATTGATGCCAGGACGGGTAGCGTCAATGTCGTCTACCGGCGGCGCAATGGCGGCTATGGTCTGTTGCAGCCCGCAGTGTAGTCAGAATCGAGACCGGGAACGGGAATAGTGGCCCCGCTGCTGCGTTTTAGTTGCACGGTGGCTCGTGAGACGTACGTCGGAGGCGACGTTTGACACAAGCAGCGGCACGCAGTGGCATCGGTATGGGAAAGATCATCGTCGAAGAGACCGTGCTTGACGCGCTCCACGATTCGTGGGACGCGCTCGTGCCGACTGCTATTACGCCCTTCCCGTTCCAATCCATTGGCTGGGCGGAAGCGTGGTATCACACTCTGGGCAGCGATGCCCATTCGCTCATCCTCGCGATTCGCGACGAGGCGGGGAGATTGATCGGTGTCGCGCCGCTGGTCGTACGACAGACGGTGCTCGGTCGCACCGTGCAATTGATGGGTGGGGACGATGTGACCGATTACCTGGACATCGTTGCCTCCGAACGTGACGTACAACGAATCTGGACCGCGGTCATCGGTCACCTCCTGACTAGCCGGGAACGATGGGACGCGATTGATCTGCACTGCGTCCCGCAATGGTCGCCATCGCACGCGACCGTGGCGGCACTGCTCTCCGAGACGATGCCGGTCCGCATCGTCCAGGAAGAAGTCTGCCCCGTTGTGCGGCTGGGCGGATCGTTCGAGGCGTACCTGCGGGGATTGCCGAAGAAAGAACGGCACGAAATCAATCGCAAGGCACGGAATTTCGTGCGTGATGCGCCCTCGGGAACGCTGCGTATCCTCACCAAACGGGACGACGCGCTGGCCGCATTACCGGATTTCTTTCGTCTCCATCGCCTCAGCGCGCCGGACAAGGAACGTTTCCTCACTCCCGCTGTCGAAGAATTTTTTCGCGCAATGACGGCGGCCATGGCGGACGCAGGCTGGCTCCGCCTCTACGTGCTGGATGTTGATGATGCGCCGGTCGCCGCGATCTATGCGTTCGTGGCGGACGGACGGCTGCTCGTCTATAATTCGGGGTTCGACCCGGCATTCGCCCGGATCAGCATCGGCATGGTCCTGACCGGTATGGTGATCGAGGACGCGGCAAACAGCGGCCTGACGCATTGCGACTTCCTGCGCGGTAATGAGGCGTACAAATACCGGTTTGGCGCGTCCGATACGCCGATCTGGCGTGTGGTTGCCGCCGCTACCTGTGACGGCGTGGATCGTGCGATTGCGGAGACGGAGGCGCGCTTCACGCTAGCAGCGGACGATCGGGATCTGACCGATGCGGAGCGCTCCACGGAGGAACGAGCATGACGGTGTTGTCACCGTTCATTTTGCCGCCATCCGTGCGACGGGTGGCGATGCTTGCCGTGCATACCAGTCCGCTGGCGCGTATTGGTGGCCCGAGCGCTGGCGGAATGAATATTTATGTCCGGGAACTGGCGCGCGAACTGGCGGCGCGCGGCGCACGGGTGGATATCTTCACCCGGCAGGAGCGAGAGGACACGCCGACCCTGACTGTGCTCGAACCGGGCGTCTGCCTCGTCTCCTTGCCGTGCGGGCCGTTCGGCGGTGCTGAGAAGATCGGGCTTGTGCCGTATTTGTCGTCGTTTGCCGCAGCGGTGGATGCGTGGTCTTCTGAGAACCGGCGGACGTATGACTTAATCCATGCCCACTACTGGCTCTCAGGCATCGTCGGGGATGCGCTTCGCTGCCGTTGGGACGTGCCGCTGTTGATGACCTTTCACACGCTCGCACAAGCAAAGAATAATGTGGCTCGCTCAGCGTCGGAAAACGAGGCAACGCAGCGCGTTGTGGCGGAGCGGCGGTTGATGCACAGCGTTGACGCGGTGATGGCCTTCAATCCGCAGGAAAAGGCGGAGATGACGTGGTATTACCGCGCCGAACCTGGCAAAGTCTGCGTCGTCCCGGCGGGGGTAGATACGACGCGCTTCCGGCCCGGCGATCGCGCCGAGGCGCGCCGTCTTCTCGATCTGCCGCCGGATGATCCGGTGATCCTCTTTGTCGGGCGGATTGATCCGATCAAAGGGATTGACGTGCTCGTTGACGCGCTCTGCGGATTGCGAAGCGAGATGTGGCTAACCGCGCCACCCCGGCTCCTGCTCGTCGGTGGCGGGGAAGGGGAACCCGCGTTTGAGACACTGATTGCCCGCGCTTCCGCGCAAAACCTCTTGGATCGCATTGATTTTGTCGGCTCTGTTCCACACACGGATTTACCCCTCTATTATCATGCGGCGGATGTCGTCGCGGTACCATCGTTTTATGAATCCTTTGGCCTCGTCGCCGTCGAGGCGATGGCATGCGGCACGCCGGTTGTCGCCTCGCGCGCTGGTGGTCTCGCCTTCACGGTGGATGATGGTCAGACGGGATACCTCGTGCCGCACAACGATCCCGATGCGCTCGCGGCACAGTTACACACGGTGCTGACCGATGCACCGTTACGGGCGCGTCTCGGAGCGCAGGCGACGATCGCGGCGCAACGATTTGCGTGGCCGGTCGTCGCCAGCCGCGTCGTCCATGTCTATGACCGGTTGATCCGTGGCTTTCGGATGGACCTCTGCAACGAAGCGCCATCGCTCGGCGCAACGATGACGGGCGGATCATAACGAGGCACTCTTTAGCGTGTCTTGTCCTTGATGGCTTGCTCTTTGTCGCGCTGTGCTTTGTAGAACTTCTTGTCCTTCGGTATCGGGCGGGCATCTTCCCGCTCGCGCTCCGCCATCGCGGCAGCGGTCGCGGTGTTTAGTTGCTCCTCAAGCAGTGTGAGATCATTGTAAACACCGCTGTTCTTGTGCGCCTCCGGCGTGCGCATCAGCATCTTCACGAGTTGGGTCAGTGATGGCGCGGAGGCATCCGTACCCTGTGCACGAGTGAGATAGGTATCAACCATCGTGAGGGTTGGCGGGATGGCATTATTCGCCGCGAGCCGATCGCGGATGGTTCCGAGGCCGTCCGTGACGCGCATAGTGAGGTCTCCTTTCGGTGGCGCAGAGCGCGCGAACCGCCGGAAGTATAGCACGGTGCGCCTCGGTCGCGTGGCGGACGATCCGATTTTCCCTCTTGACATATACTCATCCCATGGCGCGTCCCAATCTCATATGAGGAGGCGAGAGCGCACATATCATCAGGGCGATCCTGATGTCCCGGTACTAGAGAAGGTCGCATTGCAGACGTAGCCGCTCCCGTAGCCGTCCACACCGGCGAACCAGATGCGGTAATCACCCTCGAAGTTGATGAGGCCGTTGTAGTACGGGCAGATCTGCCCGCCCGTTGGGTCCTGCTCGGTGTAGAGACAGTTGGCCGGGGAGGTTGGATCAATGACATATGGGCAGTTCACGTCGCTGCCTTCCCAATCAACGAAGGTCGAGCCACCGGGATAGGTGTGCTGGGGGTGATTGAAATAAAAGGCGCTCGGCGCAAGCCCGTCGGTGTTGCCCCCGCTCGACGATTCAGAGCCATCATAGGCGCGGTAAATGTAGGGACTCTGGTTATAGACCATCGCCAGCGACACGATCTGCTAGGTGTTGCCGACCGGGTAATAGAGGAAGGCATACCAATTATTGTCGGGCATGTGCGCCCACTGGATGAGCGTCGTCTGATTCAGGTCCACGTACTGGTAGTCCGGGCCATTGCACGTCAGCCCGTCTGGTTGTGTGCTGCCTGGAACAAGGCAATGAACCCCCGCATAACTGTAGACGAACCAATGAAAGGCTCCCAACTGTTCGACGATTCCCGCTTGACTGAACTGCGACGCATAATCGCGGCCGTTCCCAAGATTGATAGCGAGCCAGCCACTCGCGTACGGGTCCCGGGTATTGATGACTCTTCCCGCCGCCATCGTCACCAGGTAATTGCCGGCGAAATAGATCGGCTCCTGATCCACCCGCCAATCAACGCTGACGAAATCGTGCCAGTCACCGGCAGAGACGCTCGTGGCGAGCAGCATGGCAAGGATCACGCCGAGAACGGGAAAGATACGAGTACGCCGTCGTGTTGCACTCTCGGACTGTTTCATCGCATGCACTCCCCCCTTGAACCAAAGACCGCTCGACGGAACGTGGTCCTGACGTTAGGGACGCACCCCCGGTGTCAGCGTCGCGTTCGGATTCGGTGTGTGCGGCTTGTACCCGCCCGGCGGGACTGGAGGTCGCCGTGAAGCCGATGGGGGATCAGCAGACAAGAGGAAGCTCCCCGCTGGCGGCGTGAACGCGTTCACATCGGCAGTCGCCACGAGATCCCATTCCGCCGTGCAATCCGGGTGACCGACTAAGATTGTCCATTTCTGCTCTGTGGGAATCTGGGGTGCCAGATCAACCGTTCGTGTCACGGCGTAGTAGGTATGTGCCGCGACCTCCGACGCAACCGATGTTTGCTGAATCGCGATCACCGGATCGTTCGGATAGCGGGGTGGGGAGTAGGTTTGCGTCGGGACACCTGCGGGTGGCGGGGTGCAGGTCGGGGCTGGTCGCGCGGCGGCCGTCAGGGTGGCACCGGGGAGAGAGGTGCCGACGACGCTCCCACTCAAGGTGGGAAGTACCGCCTGGAAGGTCGCCGCGCGGGCAAACGGCGTCCGAAAATCGCCAGGCGGATTGAGGAGGTCGGCGATGGTGAGCGCCCGCGGTGTGGGCGGCACGCTGCGAATGGTGCCCGCGCTGACGAACGCGGTCACGCCGAGCAGCACGGCGAGGAGCGGCACGCCGATGAGGAGCGCGATCTTCCGGCGCTTCATGGGGATCTCCTTCCTACGCCTCTGCCAGCCATCCGAGAGGGGGGCATCTGAGAGGGGCATCAACAGGTTCCGTAAGTGATGCAATGAGAATGCCCCCGTGTACAACATTTGTCAACGGTTTGAATCGGTCTGACTGCTGACCGCATCGAGAATCAACGTGAAGAGCAGGCGTTGCGTGCGGCGACATGGTATGCGTTAGGGTTTTTCCCGCGTTGACGGGCAAAATGTGCCGCCGTATACTTCGGTGTGGGGCGCGAGGCGCCACCGATTGCTTTGTCTCCATGGGGTGATGCGTCGCTGCGGACGGTCGCCAGCAGGCAGGAGCGCCACGATGTTCAAACTGACCGGGGAAGATATTGACCTGGCCTGGGTCCGGCAGGTGTTGGATGAGCATTTCACGCCGCGCGATTACCAGGATGCGCAGGAATTGATTTTACCGTCGCTTCAGGAGGTGCAGGAGCGCTTCGGGTATGTCTCCGAAGAAGCAGTCAGCGTGATCGCATCACACCTCGACATCTCCGAGACTCGCGTTTTCGGTGTGATGACCTTTTACAACGACTTCCGCTTCAAGAAGCCCGGCAATCATGTGCTGCTGATTTGCAACGGCATGGCCTGTCGCGTCGTCGGTTCACAGCGGCTGATTGACGATGTTATTTACCCGCGTCTCGGGCTCGGTGAGAAAGAGACGACGCCGGACGGACAGATCACGATGCAAATCTTCCCCGGTTGCCTCGGCGCGTGTGATCAGGCACCGCTCTGTATGGCGGATGGCGCCTATCACGCCCAAATGGACAATACCAAATTGAACGCATTGATTACCGAACTGTTGGCCGATAGTCGAAACGGTGGCGAAGCGGTGGCGACCGCACCATCCGGAGGTGCGCACGCATGAGTACACAGGTCACGGCAGACTCTCCGGCGATCCCGACGTTGGCCGACCGTACCGCGTTCAACTGCTATCGGAGCGAAGCAACCGAGCGCTACCAGCGCATGATGTCCGCCACGGACCGTCCGGTCATCAGCATCGCGATGAGTGAATGCACGCGTGCCAAGGGCGTCGAGAAGATCATCGCCGCGTTTACGGAACAGACGGGTGCGCGCGGGATGGATGTCGAGATACGCGAGGTCGGATGCTACGGCAACTGCTACGCCGAGCCGGTGATCGAGGTGCGCAAAGCGGGGTGGCCCGCCGTGATGTACGGCTATGCCACGACGGACGACGTGCCGACGATTCTCGACGGTATTCGGGATGATCGGGCGAATGTCGCCCATCCGCTCGGCGTCTACTTCGATGGCCCCGCCGATGAACAGCGTCCGGGGCCGTTCCAGGGCATTCCAGCGATCAAGGACGACCCGTTCTGGCGCAGGCAGCAACGCATCGTCCTCGGTAAGGCGGGCCTGATTGACCCGTTGCGCCTCGACGAATACGTCGCGCGCGGCGGCTATTCGTCCTACGCCAAAGCGCTCTTCGACATGACCGAGGACGAAGTGATCGCGGAGATGAAGACCTCCAATGTTCGTGGTCGCGGCGGCGCGGGATTCCAGGCCGGCATCAAGTGGGAGGGCGCGCGCGCGTCGGTCGGCTATCCGAAGTACGTCTGCTGCAATGCCCATGAGGGTGAGCCGAATGTCTTCAAAGATCGGAAGATGCTCGAACTTGACCCACATGAGACGATCGAGGGCATGCTGATCGCGTGCTACGCGGTCGGATCGGATCGCGGCTACATCTACATCGGCGGTGAGTACCCGCTCGCCATCCGTCATTTCCGCCATGCGGTGCGGCAGGCTGAAGCAGCTGGGTTGATCGGTGACAATGTGCTCGGGAGCGGCTTCGACATCAGGATCACGGTGCGCGTTGGTGGCGGCGCGTACATCTGCGGCGAAGCCTCTGCGATGCTTTATTCGATTCAGGGCACACGCGGTCAGCCTCGCACCAAGCCGCCGCGCTCGGTCGAATATGGGCTGTGGGGCAAACCAACGGTCGTCAACAATGTTGAAACGCTCGCCAACGCGCCGCATATCATCGAAAAGGGTGGGGCGTGGTTCGCCAGCATCGGCGTGGACAAGAGCCAGGGTACGAAAGTCTATACGATGGGTGGCAACATCAAGGGCGTCGGCATGAGCGAAGTACCGTTCGGTGTCACGACCGGCGAACTGCTCAATGAGGTCCATCTCGGCATGCGCGATGGCTTTGCATTCAAGGGGTTACAAACAGGTGGCGTCTCCGGCGGCGTGCTGACCGAGGAAGATTTCGACCTGCCGATGACCTTCGAGGGGATCGAGCCTGCCGGTGGGTTGATCGGCTCTGCCGGGTTCGTTGTCTACGACGACACAACGAGTATGGTAGACATGGCGCATTATATGATCGAGTTCAATCGGAACGAGTCGTGTGGGAAATGTACGCCGTGCCGGTTAGGTACGCAGGCGCTGCTCGATATTCTCGACCGCTTCCAGCGCGGTCAGGGGCGGGTCGCCGACCTCGATGTCATTATGGAGACGAGCGATCAGATCATTAAGTTGTCGCTCTGTGGCCTCGGACAGGCCGCGCCGGTGCCGGTGCAGAGCATGATCCTCAAGTTCCGGCAGGAGTTTGAGGAGCGCTGCATTGACGGGCCGAAACGACAGGAATTACCACTCGCCGCTGACTGACACGGCCCGATCCCTTTTGTCCCTTCCCTACAGGGAAGGGACAAAACACAACGCATATATCTATGAGAGATTGATCGTTTGTCCCCGCCCTTGGCTTAGCGCACGATCTACCGCACGACGACCGACGGCAATGTCTTGCACGGCATTACCGACGGACTTGAAGAATGTGATCTCGTTCGGTGATTGACGGCCCAATTTCGCACCACCGGCGAGTTCGCCGATTTCCGCGTAGACGTTGGCTGCGGTAATCAGGCCAAGACCGCGGGCGATGACGAGATCGCCCGCCTCGGCCCACACCGCCTCCCGCTGATCCACGACGATGCGCGCCCGCGCGATGGTTTCCGGTGGCACCTCCTGCATTGCTGGCGTGTATGCCCCGACCGCATTGATGTGTGTTCCCGGTTCCACAGCGGCATCGGCGAACAGTGCGGCGGTTGCGGGGGTGGCCGTACAGATCACCTCAGCCCCACGTAGCGCCTCAGCCGGATTACGTACGATGCGGACGCGGTCGGCGAGGGCAGGCGCGTGGATGCGGAGACGTTCAATGAACGCCAGGCCCTTCTCGGTGGAGCGTGCGACGAGGCGAATCTCCTCGATCGGGCGCACGGCACAGATTGCCTCTGCCTGTGTCAGCGCCTGCGCTCCCGCGCCAAAGAGCGCCAGTATCCTCGCCTGGGGCCGCGCCATCAGATCGGTCGCTGCGCCGGAGACTGCCCCGGTGCGGAGCGCGGTCAGATATGTCCCGTCCATAATTGCGAGCGGTACGCCGTTCTCAGGATTAATGAGGCAGATGATTGCGTGAATCGTTGGCAGGCCGCGTGAAGGATTATTTGGAAAGACAGAGACAACTTTCAGGCCAAGCCCGCCAACCGAGGGTACAGCAGCTGGCATAAAGAGCGAGACGGCGCGCTCCGGCGCGACCTCAATCGGTGTCCGGAGCGGCGCGACGGCAGCGCCCTCGAACAATTCACGAAATGCCTCCTTCATCAGTGCGATTGCGTCCCGCATCGGTACAAGCGCGCGAATGTCATCAGCCGTGAGCGCAAGCATGTTCTCCCCCTTCGTCATATTCTCTCTGCACCGCAGGAGCCCTTGTACATACGAATGTCAACTGAATCGGTCTGCCCGGTTTATCTTTCGCAGGCAGTGTGGCTTCGTGCCATACAATTATATCGTCGCGTCAAGGGTTCCGCGCCCGCTCATGCGCATGATAAACTACCGTGCGACCGAAAATCGCGCATCGTCAACCGCACTCGCACGATTACAAGGAGGATAGGATGCAATTCGTCCGCTACATGGCCGATGGTAGGGCGCGCTATGGCGTCCTCGAAGGCACAGAGGTACGTACCGCAACGGGCGACCCCTTTTCCGGTCTGACACCCGGTGCGGTAATCGGATCACTCGATAGTCTCACGCTTCTGCCGCCCATTCATCCCGGCAAGATCATCGCGGTCGGGTTGAATTACGTTGACCACGTCAAAGAGGGTGGGCGCGACCGGGATGTGCCGGACGAACCCGTCATTTTTATGAAGCCGCAGAGCGCGCTGATCGGTAATGGCGCGACGATTGAGTTACCAATGTACACCGAGAATATCCACTATGAAGCGGAACTCGCGGTCGTCGTTGGCAAGCGCGCCCGGCGCGTCTCGGAAGCGGACGCCTATGACTACATCCTCGGCTTGACGTGCGGCAACGACGTCTCCGCGCGCGTGTTGCAAGCAAAAGATGGACAATGGACCCGTGCGAAGGGATTTGATACCTTTCTGCCACTGGGGCCTGCCGTCAATGTCGGCCTGCGTGCCGACGACCTTTCCATTCAATCCCGTCTGAATGGCGAGGTGCGGCAAAGCGCGCGGACTGCTCAGATGATCTTCAGTGTGCCGAAATTGATTGCGTTCATTTCCCGCGTCATGACGCTCGATCCTGGCGATGTCATCATCACGGGCACACCGGCGGGCGTCGGCCCGATGAAGCCAGGCGACATGATCGAAGTCGAGGGCGAGGGAATCGGCGTGTTGCGCAATCCCGTCGTTGCGGAATCGGCCTAACAGACCGCTCGGATGGTGCGAAAGGGGATAGCTGATGGCACAGGTACAACAGGGCTGTTGCAAAGTCAGGCAGCGGTAAGTAAGTCGAATGCATGCAGGGGGAAGGCGGCGTAAATGCGTCGCCCCGCCGCCGCATTCGTGTGCCCTTCCCGCCGCAAGAGGCCGATCGTCAGATC